>Ga0224508_10001216_pt1 | contig 23343 bp, 25 predicted proteins | sample SF_Jan12_sed_USG_4_FD_170157 | JGI IMG/M metagenome (GOLD analysis project Ga0224508, IMG submission 170157) | Sediment microbial communities from San Francisco Bay, California, United States - SF_Jan12_sed_USGS_21 | ecosystem: Environmental > Aquatic > Marine > Sediment | place: USA... | reverse complement strand
ATTCCTTGCAATATCCATTCATTTGCAGTGGCCTCAAGAATGCAAGAGTATTTTTTAGGTTCAACATTAAAAACAACTCTAAATCCATCATCACATCTTGTTAATGGAGTCAATTGTTCAATATATCGAAGAATCGTTTTAGTATAACATGACAGTAGTTTACGATATGGTTCTTCTATACACAATCATAGGGGCAATTACAACAGTAGGCATAATCTTACTCCGTTATTACCTTGCAGAACGTAAAAAAGAAGCAAAAAATGACAAATTTTGTTTTAATTGTAATCTAAATTTTCCCAATAAATACAAGGTATGCCCAAAATGCGGTATAAGTTTTGGTTCATAATTTACATCAACATCCTAAATCAAGTAATGAAATTTGTCAAATCCTTTATCCGTAATGAAGTGGTATCAAATATAGGAAGATATAATGAAACACGTATGTATGAATTGTGATAGACCATATGACTGCTTTTTAGAATACTGTGGAGACAAAAAGCATCAATTCTGCTCCAAAAAGTGTATGAATGAGATGCAAATAAAAAATACATAATAAAAAAATAATATACTTCAAAATTAAATTTAAAAAGTAAAAGATTTTTTATAAATATTGAATTTTATTTATTTTAAAAAAATTTCAAAGACAATGTTGTTTAACAATCATAATATTTTCTAGTTATCAAAATTTTTTTGTACAATCTCAAAGACATTATGCAGTTTATTTACAGTATTTGTAGTAGAGCACTACTAGATCATTCCAATCTATCTTTACTCCATTCCATTCAGATGTATTCCATACACCCATAGGAAGTTGATTTTTGGTCACATGTCCATTGAAAGGGTATGGATTCATGTACAAATAGGGTTCAGGAGAACTTTCATCCCCAGGAGATATTCCTATTCCAATTTGCTCATCAGCATTTCCAGTAAACCATTCTAATGAAAAATCAAAGTGATGAGGCCACAAATGAACAAGAGTAAAATTATTTTTCAATCCCATCCTAAATAACTCCAATAATGTAGTAGCACAGACAGCATAATCTAAAAAAGAAGGTATTTCTTCAAAATCAAGATTTTCTAGTTTTACTTCAGGTCCCTTTAGACCAGATTTTTCTGTAATGCTAATCAGATTTTCAGAAATATTATCATGTAAAAGATTTACAAAATAACCTACCTCATTATCAAAATACAATAGTTGACCAGTAGAGAGATGTATTTTTATCTCGATTTTGTTGTCAATTAGAACGGCAGTTATTTCGTTGTTTTGAAAGTACAATGCCTGATTTCCATAGTAAGGGAGTTCATCTACCAGTTGCTGCTTTATCTTACTGATTTCCATACAGATTTTTTGCAATGATAATATGTTCATTGTGTTCTATTCCAATATCAGTCGATATGTTAATGTTAACATACATTGTTCATCACAAGGTCTCTTGCAAACCTTATCTTTTCAAGTAATTTTTCCAAGAAAGATTAGATCGTCATGATTTTATGAAAGTTTTAGCTTTTACCCAAAGCCATACATACATCCCACGGACTGATGACTCTATCCTCATGAATTATTAACGGTTGAGACATTTCATACATTGTTTTTGAGATGTCAGAAATATTCAAATCACCTGAAACTATTTTGGCATCTTCAAGAGCTACAACACTGGTAGGAATTTCCAAAAATTTATCGACGTCAAGAAGATAATTAAATTTCTCGATAGTTTCAATGATTATTCGGTCATTGATAAACTGATTTGTTCCATCAAGCAATATTTTTCGGGTTCTATTTTCTAGCATTAATTTTATGACATCCCCAAAAGTGGCATCTTCATCAAATGTGATAATTTTCTTTTTGGGAATCTCAGAGATGTTAAATTCACAAGGATTGTTAATTCCAATTTCCAGTAATTTTTTTACAGAAATAACTGAATAGTCATCATTTCCCATATCAATTACTGCAAAGGCACGCCCTACATCTCTCCAAAGAGAGATTAGATTTTTGAGGGATATGTCAGGAGATGCTATGTTAAGTCTATCATCAACAATATCTTCGACTTGTTTCATTTCAAAAAAATCAGAAGAGGGGTTTTTGTATACTCCCTGAATTATCTCTCTACCTCCAATCACACCCATAGGTTTGAGATCATCACGAACCAATACAGAATCAGTAAAAGTCTCCAAATACTGAACTAGCATCCCAGTTACAACCCTAACTTTAGCATTTTTTCTAACATTTACACAAGGAGTTGATGTGAGTGAATTTTGTAAAAGATCACTTAATGGTCGATCAGATATAGACAAGTTAGATTCAGTCAAGATTAACGATTTGAGTGAATAAATAACATATTTGAAAAGAGATTACAAGAATCAAGGTTGAAAATCATTATACTTTATTAAAAAACGCAGTTACAAAAAGACATGATGGATTCTAACAAGGATTATCCTATTCGGAATAAAATTCAGGAGTTGCTAATATCATCAGGAATTAAAAAAACTGCACCTTATAACAAGATGCTTGATTACACCATTGAGATATTTGAAACCCAAGGACTAGGGAGAGATTATTATGGTTATCACAATCTTGATCATGAATTAGAAGTTGCATACATAACCTTACTTGCAGCATTATGGGAGAAAAAAATGCAAAGATTAGATCAAAGTGATGTAGAACATCTGTTTGTTGCTGCATTGTTTCATGACTTTGATCCACAAAAATCAGTTGACAGACCACATGAAGAAAATGTAGTGCAGTTCATCTCACTAAATAAGGAATTAAAAAAACTAATCAATGAAGCTGGGCTTGATGTTGAAATCATAATGGCTTTGATTTTGAGAACAACATATCCTTGGACGGGAGAATTTAAAGAAAAACCTGAAATGCAAATGACGGAATGTTTTCAACGCTCAGAGATTACAATAAACAATATTGAGAAACAATCTCATTATAACGAACTAGGTTGGTTTTTGTCTGTTGCAGATAGAATTGGAGGTTATGCCATAGGAGATTTTTCAGAAGCCATGGAAAAAGCAAAGAAGAACGCACATGCATTTGCATGGCACCAATCAACAATAATAAGAATGTCCGTAAATTATTTTGAAACCCTTCTAAATAATGAATCTCAAATGTGTAGACGAGTTCTTCATGCATTGCCAACTGAGACAAGAAAAAATTTTATGAATACGGTACTGTCATTTATGAAACTTAGACAAGATGAAATCAGAATAGAGTCAAAATTTGAGTATGAAAATCAAAAATTTCAAACAAAGGTGGATTCACCAGAAGAAAGAAGTTCTGATGAGTACATAAATCAATTAACGGCAATTTACAATGAGTTACCGCTACCATTACAACTACAAAAATCGGGTTTTGCAAAATCAATTTTAGATTCAGATACTATAATTACAACCCTTAGACTCAATGATGATGAAATAGTAGGATATGCAAAGGGAGGACCTCTTGAAAATTATCAGTTGTATGCAGGAATTAAAGATGAAAATTATGGAAAAGAAAATACAGTATTTTTAGAACCCATTGCAATGAAACTTGGTTATTGGGGGCTTGGAGGAGGTACCAGACTGAGAAAAGTATTCTCACTGCTAGCAAATACAAAGAGATACAGGTATCTGACAAGTTTTGCCCTACGAGACATAATTCAGAAAAGAATGGGTTCTGAGAACGTGGAGTTTGTGGCAATGCTTGACCCTGAACACTGGGATTATTATAGAGTGGATCTTTTTGGCGGAATAGTCTGATTGTGGTTTTATCTTTTCTAGAGATACACTAATGGGTGAATTACAATATTTACAGCAAACATATTGGAGAGAGTTGGATCAATGCAAAAATAATTATGAAATGGTTTATTTCAGTGCTTTTTTCAATGTTGACGTTAGAACAAATGAATAACTAATTGATTTATTCTCTTTTTGAATCATTATTGCTTGCAACAATCTTATTTTCTTATCTAAATCATCATCAATCATCATTGTAATTCTTCTAGTCATGTTCCATCATCCTAATGCACGCATATAATGCTCATAGTCACTTTCCGGAAATGGATACCACTTTTGGTAATCGTTAATCAGTTTTTAATAACACAGAGAATTTTATTTTTAAAGATTATCTGAAATGTGTTTTGTAAATTCAGATGTGGTTTTATCTCCTCCAATGTCTTTGGTTTTAACACCAGATTTTACCAAATCAAAAATTGTAGATTCCAGATTTTGGGCAACTTCAAAACATTTTGAATCATTATGTTTTGTACCAAGCCAATCAAGCATCATTTTGATGGAGAGTAAAAAGGATGATGGATTGGCAATATTTTGTCCTGCAATATCAAATGCAGCTCCATGAACAGGCTCAAACAATGCAAAGTTATCTCCAAGATTAGCAGCTGGTGCCATACCTAATCCCCCAACAACTTGAGAGGATTCATCAGAGAGAATATCACCAAACAAGTTTGTTGTAACTATAACATCAAATTCTTCTGGTTGGCGAATCAAATTCATGGCACATGCATCCACATACATCTGCTCAAATGTAATTTCAGGATAGTCTTTTGATATCTCAGTACAAGATTTTGCAAACAATCCATCAGTAATTCGCATCACATTTGATTTGTGAACACATGTTACTTTTTTCTTAGAGTTTCTTTGCATTGCAGTCTCAAATGCATACTTCGCAATTCTTTTTGATGCATCTTCTGTAATTATTCTTAATGCCACTGCAGAATTACCTAGACTGAATTCCTTTCCGGTGTAAAGATCTTCAGTATTTTCTCTAACTATAACCATATCAATATCATCACGCAATGCAGGCATGTGGGGGTATGATTTTGCAGGTCTGATGTTGGCATAAAGATCAAGTATTCGTCTTAACACAACTATTACATCAGCTGCACTCTCGCCAACTGGTGCCTTGAGACATGCATCAGATTGTTTTATTATATTTACAGTCTCATCAGGAAGTGCCTTTCCTGTTTGCTCAAGTGCCTTGTCTCCTGCAGATAATTTTGTTATCTCAAAATTCAAATCAAATTTTTCATCAATAGTATTTAGTATAGATATTGCAGATTCAGATAATTCAGGGCCGATTCCATCGCCAGTGATTAAAGAGATTTTATACATAGTACCACATCAAAGTTAAGGGAATTTTAGGATTAGCTTACCTGTTTTTCTTTTAGCATCTTTTTGAGCATAATTCTGTTGATTCCATCAATTACTGCCTGGACACTAGTAGTTACAATGTCTTCTCCGACTGACTTTGCTGAAATGCTGTTTCCCTGTGCATCTTCTACAACGATTGTAACCTCACATAATGCAGTAGAGCCGCCAGAGATAGATGCCAAGCCATAGTCTTTGATTCGTAACTCTGAGATTTTTCCAGTAATCTTTTGGATTGCATTTAATGCTGCATCAACTGGTCCGACACCGTAATCAGTTCCGATAAAGTCATTTCCGTCAATGTTTAGTTTTACAAATGCATAAGGCATTGTTCCAATTCCAGTGGATACTGAAAAACCAGTTAATTGAACAATTCTTTTAATTCCTTGATCACCTAAAACACCACTTGCAATAGAAAGTAATTCAACATCAGTGATTTGTTTTCCTTGATCACCCAAAATTTTGACTTTGTCAAGTATTTGTTGAGATTGTTCCTCAGTTGGAGTAACTCCATATTCTTCAAGCATGGCATTCATTCCATGAATTCCTGCATGTTTACCAACCTGAAGCCATCGCTTTCGTCCAACCAATTCAGGACTGATTGGTTCATACGTTAGAGGGTTATTCAAAACTCCATGAGTATGGATGCCAGATTCGTGTCCAAATGCATTATCACCAACAATAGCCTTGTTAGGTTGTACTTGAATTCCTACAATTTTTGAAACATATCTAGATGTTTCATAGATTAATTCAGATTTGATGTTAGTTTCATATTTTTGCTCATATGGCAAACATTGTAATGCCATGGAAAACTCCTCTAATGACGCATTACCTGCACGCTCACCGATTCCATTTATTGTAACATGTGCACATTGTGCACCTGCATGAATTCCAGATAGTGCGTTTGCAACAGCCAATCCAAAGTCGTTATGACAATGAACACTAACTGGAAGTTTAGTTGCCTCAACTGCATCTTTTGTAATCTCTGCAATGTATTCAGGAGTAGAATATCCCACAGTATCTGGAATATCAACTCTATCAGCTCCTGCTTTTGCAACCTCACCAAAGACTTTTTTCAAAAAGTCTCTATCAGTTCTAGTGGCATCTTCAGCTGAGAACTCTACTTGAAGTCCCAAGGATTTTCCATACTCTACTGCCTCAATTGCTTTTTCAAGTGCTTGGTCACGAGTCATTTTGAGTTTGTGCTCCAAGTGTATATCAGAAGTTGCAATGAATGTGTGAATGTAGTTTAATCCTCCTGCAACTACAGCATCAATGTCTTTTTTGTTTGCTCTAGCCAAACCTGCAATCTCACAAGATAGCCCCTCACTTGAGATCATTTTGACTGCTTTTAGTTCACCTTCAGAAATTACAGGAAAGCCAGCTTCAATTGCATCAACTCCAAGTACATCAAGTTTTTTTGCAATTGCGAGTTTTTGTTCAGGAGATAATGAAATTCCAGGGGTTTGCTCACCATCTCTTAATGTAGTGTCAAATATTCTAACTTTCATGTCCCACTCCTTTGTAATGCAGCAACACCTGTTCTTGCAACATCAATAATTCCAAAGGGTTTTGCCAATTCCTCAAACGCTTTGGTTTGATCAGGAGTGGCAATCAACTCCACCATGATAGAATCCTTTTTTGCATCATGAATTTTGGCACCATATGCGTTTGCGAGTTTGTTTATCTCCATACTATCATTAGCATTACTTATCTTTATCTTAAAAAGACTAAGTTCTCGATATACTGTTTTGAGTTCATCTAATTGTTTGACCTCCACAGTGTCAATCATCTTATCTAGTTGCTTTACAACCTGTGCCACTTGTTTTTCATCACCATATGTAGTAATAGTCATCCTAGAATAATCAGGATTTTCAGTAACTCCAACTGAGATGCTGTCAATGTTGAAATTTCTAGATCTGAAAAGATGAGTTACCTTAAACAAGATTCCAGGTTTGTTTTCAACTAATAGAGTAAGAATTGCCCACATGATTTATCACTATGATGGCAATATCATATCCGCAAGCGAAGTTCCAGGTGCAACAAATGGTAATACGTCCTCTTCAGGATCAATTGGAATATCAATTACAGTTGCAACATCACTGCTTAATGCAGTTTTAATTGCCCGGTCAAGTTCATCCATAGATTGTGCACGGATTCCTTGAGCACCATAAGATTCTGCTAATTTAACATAATCAGGACATTTACCTTGATCTACTCCAATCATTCTTCTATTGTAGAAAGTTCTTTGCCATTGAGCTACCATTCCCAATGTAAAGTTGTTTAAGAGAAATACAATCACAGGAATATCCTCCAAGACTGCAGTTGCAAGAGAATTTTCAGTCATACTAAAGCTACCATCTCCTGCAATATCTACAACTGGGACATCAGGTTTTGCAACTTTGGCACCAATTGCTGCAGGGAATCCCCAACCCATAGTACCAAGACCAGTTGAACTAAAGAAAGTACCAGGTTGAATTACATCATAAAATAAGGATGCCCACATTTGATGTTGTCCTACTTCAGTAGTAACAATAGAGTCGGCAGGTAACAATTCTCGAAGTTTTCGTAAAATTTTTGCAGCGCCCATTTCACCTGGATGAAGCTTCAAATTTTCTTTCCAGTATTGTTTTGTCTCTTTGATATGTTTAACCCAAGTACTCTCTTCAGTTTTTTTAATCGCGCGTTGTAATAGTAGTTTTACCATCACTCTAAGGGATGCGCGGACATCTCCAACTACAGCAAGAGTAGTTGTTTGATTTTTACCAATTTCAGCAGGATCAACATCCATGTGAATAATTTTTAGACGCTTCTCAAAATCTTCAAAGGTTCCAACTGATCGGTCAGAGAATCTAGTTCCGATTGCCAATACACAATCAGCTTCTGCCATCATTTTATTTGCCTCTGCATGACCATGCATACCAATTGGACCTAATGACAATGGATGAGTTTCAGGAAATGCCCCCTTTCCTTTGAAAGTAGTAACAACAGGAAGCATCAAAGTTTCAGCAATAGCCTGTAATTCAGCAAAAGCTGATGAAATGATAGTTCCACCACCAGCTAAGATAATTGGTTTTTCTGAATGAAGTAACATGTCAATTGTTTTTTCAATTGCAACAATATCAGGATCAGACCAAGGATGATAACCTTGAATTTTAAATTCATTAGGGAATGTCATTGGCACTTCATTTGTTTGAACATCTTTTGGAATATCAATAAGTACAGGACCAGGTCTTCCAGTTTCTGCAATGTAAAACCCTTTTTTTACAACATCAGGAATTTCTTCTGCAGTACGTGGTTGAAATGCATATTTTACAACAGGGTTTGCCATACCAATAATATCACTTTCTTGAAATGCATCTTTTCCAATCATTTTAACAGGTACCTGACCAGTTACGGCAATCATAGGTGCAGAGTCAGCCTGGGCAGTTGCAATTCCAGTCAAGATATTAGTAGCACCAGGTCCGGATGTGGCAAAACAGACTCCAGGTTTTCTGCTAACTCGTCCAAAACCATCAGCCATATGGGCAGCAGATTGTTCATGTCGTACCAAAATATGTCTAATATCACATCTAGCAAATTCATCATACATTGGAAGATTTGCACCACCCGGTAAGCCAAAGACTTGTTTGACGCCTTCTTTTTCCATGGCTGTCATCAAGGCCTTTGCACCACTCATAGTTTCCATTTTATTCATCAAATTTCTCTCCATAATTTTAATGTGTTAAAATTTTAAGTATGCTAAAGCAGATCAACAAGCAAGTCAGTATAAAGTGGGATAGTTAATTCTGTGTTCATTGAAATCAAAAAAAGAATCATTTTGTAATTTATAAAGATTGTCAGAAAAATAATCGTGGTGTTATTTACCATTCATAAGACTTAAACTGATAATTTTCATATTTGAAACGGCTATTTTGTCAGATAATGAAGAAATTATAAGAATTATTGAGACATTATTTCAAGCAGGAGTTACAAAAGAGATGTCTTTACTAAAAGACATTCACCTAAACGATCCCAAATTTTCAAGCTTTAGTGATTTGCCACCATATGATCTCAAAGACTATCAAACTACAATAGAACTTGAAGAATTACGATTTGTGAGTATCTCAGACTATACATATGAAATAAAAAATCCAAAAATCAGCATGTTTGACAATACTGCAGTTGTAGCATTAGAACTGATTCAAAAAGGAATGCTAATAGATAACAAGGCATACACTGGAGAACACATGATAATTAATGGACGTGCAACATTTGTTTTGGTGAAACAACCAACGTGGAAAATTGCACACATTCATCTATCAAAGATATAGGGATGTTTAGTTTTTTGCAGGATTTGGATTGTTTTGATTAGGTTTGTTTTTTGATTTGTTTTGATTAGGTTTGTTTTTTGGATTTTCTTTAGATAATTTCTTGTACAAGTTGAATGCTTGATCAACATTTAGGTTTCCATGAACTATGGCCCTAACTGCACGAATCATAGCAACAGGGTTTTCTGACTGCCAAATATTTCGTCCCATATCAACACCTACAGCACCGCCTTTGATTGAGTTGTATGTTAATTGTAATGCATCACGCTCTGGAATCTTCTTTCCACCAGCCACAATAATTGGAACAGGACATGATTGAACTACTTTTTCAAAGTTATCACAATAGTATGTCTTGACAATATGTGCACCTTGTTCAGCTGCCACTCGACATGCCAATGAGAGGTATCTTGCATCCTTGCCTAATTCTTTACCAACTGCAGTTACAGCCAATACCGGAATTCCGTATTGTTGTGCTTCACTAACTAATTTTCCAAGATTTACAATGGTTTGATATTCATATTTTGAGCCAACAAAGATAGACATTGCAAGTGCACTAGCATTAAGTCTAATTGCATCTTGAATTGATACAGTAATATCTTCTTGAGACAAGTCATCACCAATAATACTTGAACCGCCAGAAACTCTCAATACCATTGGAGTGCCAGTAGTTGCAGGAACAGATGTTCTTTGAACACCTCGGGTAACCATCAAAGAGTCACAATGCTTCAAAAGAGGTGCAATTACCTTTTTTGGGGCCTCTAGTTTTTCAGTAGGTCCAAGAAAGTATCCATGGTCAACTGCAAGCATTAATGCCCGATTATTTTGGGGTTTAATGATATTGGATAATCTATTTTGTAATCCCCAATCCATACGTCTTCGATTTTGAAAGAATAGAAATACCTTTCTTAAGCCTTTCTTATTTTGTAATGATAATTTTCATTGCATTATTACCACTACGTGCATGATCAAATGCTTTCTGAGAGTCTGTAATTGGATAAGTATGAGTAATTAATTGTCTAACATTGATTTGAGATGATTCTATTAAATCAAGAGCCTCTTTGGTATCTCGATCAGATGCAGCATAGCTAGTGACAAGGGTGATCTCTTTGGAATAGATTTTGTTCATATCTAAATCTAGTTTAGCTCCTTTTGAAGGAACACCAAACATCATAACAGCGCCGCCTTTTCTTACCATATCAATTGCATCTTCTAGAGCTTTTAGACTACTGGTGGCAACAATTGCCACATCTACACCTCTTCCATTAGTACCATCAAGAATCTTTTGTTTTCTATTTTCATCCATGGAGTTAATAGATTCAGTAATGTTGAATTTTTTGGCAAATTCTAATCTAAAATCATTTACATCAAAACAGAAAATTTTTGAGAATTTCTTTGCACGAGCCAACATCACATGTAACATTCCAGTAGGTCCCACACCAAAAACAGCAGCAGAATCACCTTCAAGATATTGATATTTTCTCCAAGCTCGCACACAACATGCCAATGGTTCAATCATTGCAGCTTCTTCAAAGATTAGAGAATCAGAAATTTTTAGAACTCCGCCATGAGATACATTCCATGCAGGGACAACGTATTCCTCAGATAAACCACAAGGAGAAAGATTAGTTTCATAATATTTTTGACACATTGTTTCATTGTCATGATTACATAAATGACAATCATAGCAAGGAACATGATGATGAGTAAACACTCTATCGCCTTTTTTGAATTCTTTTACATCAGAACCCACATCTAAAACTACACCAGCAGGTTCATGACCTAATCGCATCGAAGGTTGACCATATTGACCAAAAACTTTTTCCAAATCAGAACCACAAATTCCACAAGCGTACATCTGTACCAAAATATCCCCAGATTCTAATGTTGGTTTTTCTACTTCATCAACAGAGATTTTTGAAGGTTCTTTTACAGATGCAGTTTTCATTGTAAAAACATTCAGGTATTGATTATAAGTAGATTAAAAAATTATACACCAAGAATTTTCTTTAGCATTACTCTGTAATCAACTTCTGTTTTATTACTTCCAGTCGCAGGCAAAGCAAAAACAAGAGTAGATTTTTCAGCCCTAAGGGATGTCAATTCATCGTTAATAGATTCTGTAATATCATCACTGACAAGAATCAATCCAACATCAGAGTCATCAGTTAATTTCGTAATTTCATCTAAAGCCTTTTCAGGAGTTTCAGAAATAATGCCAGGTATACCTGCCAATTGGAAACTAGTTACAAACGATTTACTGCCAACAGTGAAGATTTTCACAGTTAAAATTCTTGTCCATTCTAATTTAACCCTTTTTGGCAGGCATTAGATCAGGAAAGATTGATTTAGTTTGAAAAATCAATGAATTCATGGCAGAAATTGACACTCAAAAAGACGTCTATCTATTCCTTCATGGAAGAATGGATCTAAAAGAAAAGGCAACAAATGCACTCACCTCAAAAGGGTTTTCAAATGAGAAAATCACGATGGCACTACCAAACAAGGTTGGAAATGTAGGGGATTATATGGCAATGTTATGGATGCCACCAAATCCAGATCATGTTAAGATCCAACAAATCACAAAGATTGAAGAGGTAGAACCAGAGGGGATGATCGGTCTTTGGAAAGGAGTTTCAAAAGATGATATTGACACTATATCTTTGGAATGAGATTAGCTGAAACCGGCTCCAAAATCATTACCTTTTTCTAATATATCAGCAGAATCAGAATTTTTTAGTTTTCTAAATAACAGAGTCTCATAAACTAATTTCATTGCTTTCTCATCATCAAGGTTACAGTCTTCTTTAACTTGATTTTTGTATTTTTCTAATTTTGTAAGATCTTGTTCGTCTGGAGAAATATTATCATGAACCATTAGATTTGCAATTTTTTCAATTTCAGAATTTACTTGGCTATCATCCATAGTTTTTCATAACATTTGTGGTTATTAACACATTCGAATAATTAAAAATTATAGATCAGAGATTAAACCTGCAAGAAAATCAGAAAATTCATCATCAGAGAAAATAATTTTTTCAACTTTGTTTTCTTTTTGAGCAAGTTTGGTAGATTCCAAGTGATAACAATCAGACTTTCCATTTAATTGACCAAAGTAAAATCCAGGGCAAGAACAATAGCTGCCATCAGGGTCAATCCAATGTTCTTCACCTTTTCCCACAATTGTCCAAATCTTTCTTTGACTTGGTTCAAAAAGATGTAGTTTTACACGTTTTTCGGAGACTAGGGTTTCAATCCTATCAAAGTCTTTGTTCACAAGGATTTAATCACATATCTGCAGTATAACCTTGATGCTTCAAACCAGAATAACCCCATCAAAGCCAGCATTGATTCTAGAAGGTAGTAAAAAAAACCTAATTGTTACTGACATCCACATATGATTTGAAAATAACATGGCATCAAATGAGATTTTCATAGGGAAAAATTCTACAATAAATGAAACAATTCAAGAACTATCAGAAATTATAGACACAGTAAATCCAGATTCAGTGATTTTACTGGGGGATGTCAAATCAAGCATTAAGGCGATTTCAAGGAATGAATGGGAAGAAGTCCCAATGTTTTTTGAAGAGATTAGAAAAAATGTGAGGTAATATTAGTTCCTGGAAATCATGATGCAAATATTCAGAGATTAGTTCCAGACAATATTACCATGATTAGTTCAACAGGAATGGTTGAAGAAAATATTTTGTTGACACATGGGCATACAATGCCATCAGAGAATTTCTCACATGTAAATAGAATCATCATGGGTCATCTACATCCAATATTTTTTCACGAGGATTCAATAATTAATGAACAAAGAGTATGGGTCTCAATTATAACAGACAAGGAAAATATTTTTCCAAACAAATCAGGAGAGATAGAAATAACAATAATTCCTTCATTTAACAGATATTTTTACGCAACGCATAGAAAAAAACATAAAAAATCAATTTCACCAATTATAGATAAAATTAAAACAATATCCACTGCAAAAATTGTCACATTAGATGGAACAATTATTGGTAATGAATCAATGATTGATCATGTAATTTAGCTATTCAGAGAATACCATATTCAGTACAATCCAGATATTAGTATTAATCAAAATTATTTTGAGAAAGTATTGTTTGTATTACACATTAATTTTTTCTATAATTTTATTTTCTGGATAGAAACCATCTAAGGGTTATTTTACAATTAAAATGGAGCAAGGAGAATTGTTTGCAAGTTTACTTGACACGCTGCCAAGAAAGAATCTTGCGGTTGCACCAATCCCTTTACTTCCCACAATAATCAGATTACATTGTTCTTTTTTTGCAAGCTTGACAACCTCGCTTGCAATATTACCTTCTTTAATGATGATTTTTGAATCAATGCCTCTTTGAGTAGTAATTTTTTTTCCTTTGATCAAAACTTTATTTCCAAATTCTCTTAAAATTTTAAGATACTCTTTCCTATCTAACAGATTAATTGGAATTGATTTCTCAACGACATACAAAAGTATCAAACGAGAACGATAATTTTTTGCCATGTCACAAGCATGCAAAAGTACTTTCTCAGAATGTTTCGATCCATCAAGTGGAACTAGAATGTTCATGTAAAGGGATTTTCTCATCATAAACATTACAGATCATACATATTTAATCAAATCTTTGAAATCATTCTATTCTAGATTGTCCAAACATTTCAAATTGACATGTAAAAATAATTCCAACAGACAAATAATTATTCATATTTATCATAAGGTTCAATTGGTTCTTTGGTGGTTTGATTGTCTTGAAGCCATTCCAATGTATTTACAAAAGAATCTGCCAACTCAATAGTAGTCAATACAGGAATACCCAATTCCAAAGATTTTCTTCTAATTTGATATTCATCATCTAACATTCCAACATATTTTTCCAGTGTGGAAGTACTTGGAATATTTATGATAAAATCAATTTTTCGCTCATATAGAAGATCAGCAATGTTTGGTTTTCTTTCAGGTTCTGAAATTTTGTGAACAATTTCCACTTCTCCAATTTTTTCTTCAAAGAATTCTGCAGTATGCTCAGTCGCCAAAATTTTGAATCCAAGATGTTTTAGTTTTGCAATTGTCGCAATTAGTTTTTCTTTGTTTTGTGCACCTCCAACAGTTACAAGAGCAGTTCCTTTGTCAGGCAGGTTGTATCCAACAGACGTTAATCCCTTTGATAAGGCATCATAGAAACTATTCCCAAAGCAAGCAGCTTCTCCAGTAGATTGCATTTCAACACCTAATGCAATATCAGCACCATCTAGTTGCATAAATGAAAATTGTGGGACTTTGATTCCATAGTTTTGAATTTTTTGCCACTTGTTTTCAGGTATCTTAGGCAAAGGTTTATCCAAAATAGCCTTAGATGCAAGCGAAATTAAATTTGTCTTGACAAGTTTTGAGACAAAAGGCATAGAACGAGATGCTCGAATATTTAGCTCAATCACATAGACATGATCGTCATGAACCAAAAATTGCAAGTTAAAGGGACCTTTTACATTAAATGTAAGTGCAATCTTTTTTGTATACTCGTTAATAGTCTCTATGATTTTATTACTCAAACGCCATGGCGGAATGCACATCATAGCATCACCAGAATGAACACCAGCACTGTCAATGTGTTCAACTATTGCACCAATTACAACTTCTTTACCATTACTTATTCCATCAACATCAACTTCAAGAGAATTCAACATAAATTTGGATATGACAACTGGATGATCAGGGGAAACATCTGTGGCCTCTTTTACATATGTTTTTAGTTCTTCTTGAGACCAAACAACTTTCATTGCAGCTCCGGATAAAACATAAGATGGTCGTACAATTACTGGAAAGCCAACATCTTCTGCAAAAGTTTTAGCTTCATTGAGATTTGAAAATGCTTGCCAAAGTGGTTGTTGTATGTGAAGCTTGTCAAGCTCAGCACTAAACTTTGAGCGGTCTTCGGCTCTATCAACATCATGTGCACTAGTACCCAAAATTGTAACTCCATGTTGCGCAAGACCAGGAGTGAGATTGTTTGCAGTCTGTCCACCCACACAAGTAATAATGCCTTTAGGATTTTCAAACTCGGTAATATCTAGAATTCTTTCCTGAGTTAGCTCTTCAAAGTATAATCTAGTACAAATATCATAATCAGTAGAAACGGTTTCAGGATTACAGTTTACTACAGAAACATTTTTCTCGCCGTTTTCTTGCAGACCCCAAACCATATTGACAGTGCCCCAATCAAACTCCACACTGCTTCCAATCCTGTATGGTCCAGCACCAAGAACAATAACTCCTTTTTCTTCTGAAGGTATCTTAACGTCATTAGAACTGCCGCCATATGTGAAATAGAGATAATTGGTAACTGCAGGCCATTCAGCTGCAAGTGTATCAATTTGTTTTACAGAAGGTAAAACACCTAATTTCTTGCGTAAATCACGCACTTGATCAGGGGTTTTCTCTGTGGCACGTGCAATCTGCTTATCTGCAAATCCCATTTTTTTTGCCTCCCAAAGAAGAGAGGTATCAAGATCAGATTCTTTTAGTTTTAATTCAACATTTACAATATTTTTTATCTTTTCAATAAACCAAGGATCAATTGCGGATAGTTTGTAAATTCTCTCAACTGAAATACCCATTTTTAGTGCAATTGCTACATGATATAATATATGATCATTAGGATGAGACAATATATTTTCAATTTCTTCTTCGTTGTATGTTTTTCCATTTGCGCGGTTTAAAACTAGTCCATCATTTCCAATGTCAAGCATTCTAATTGCTTTTTGAAAAGATTCTTCAAAGGTTCTACCTATTGCCATTACTTCACCCACAGATTTCATTGTAGGTCCAAGTCTTCGATTGACAAGTTCAAATTTTTCAAAATTCCATCTTGGATGTTTACATACAATATAATCAAGTGAAGGCTCAAAACATGCAGTAGTGTTCTTTGTAATCCTATTGACTAGTTCTGATAAATTATATCCCAATCCAATTTTTGCAGACATGTATGCTAACGGATATCCAGTTGCTTTACTTGCAAGAGCTGAAGAACGTGAAAGTCTAGGATTTATTTCAATTGCAACATACCTATCAGAATCAGGTGTAAGTGCGTATTGAATATTGCATTCACCAACAATTCCAACATGTTTAGTTGCACGTAATGCAGCAGAACGTAACATATGATATTCATGGTTATCAATTGTTTGAGATGGCGCAACTACAATGTTATCACCAGTATGAACTTTCATTGAAAGGACATTTTCCATGTTACAAACTATGACATTATTTCCGTCATAGTCTTGCATTACCTCATATTCGATTTGTTTCCAGTGTCCGATGTATTCTTCTATGAGAACCTGTCCCACAAGACTTGCTTTGAGACCTCGCTCAACAATCTCATGGAGTTCAATTTCATTATAGGCAACACCACCACCTCGTCCACCAAGGGTATATGCAACTCGGATAATTACAGGGTAAGATAGTTCTTCTGCTGCCTTTTTAGCATCATCAAAATTAGTAACAGTCTTACTGTTCAAAACAGGCACACCACATTCGTTCATAGAATCTTTGAAGAGTTGTCTATCCTCAGTTCGTTGAATTCCTTTGATTTGAGTTCCAAGAACACGTACACCATATTTTTGTAGAACGTTAGATTCCTCTAGCTTTACTCCACAATTAAGAGCAGTTTGTCCACCATATGCCAGCATAATTCCATCTGGTCTTTCTTTTTCAATAATTGATTCTACATACTCGGGATTTACAGGAAGAAGATACACTTGATCTGCAAATCTAGCATCAGTCTGAATTGTCGCAATGTTTGGATTAATTAAGATACTTTTCAGTCCGTCTTCATGTATTGCTTTGAGGCATTGGCTTCCGGAGTAGTCAAATTGACGGTCGTTTTAGCGACTCTCGCCGGCTTCTCCGATTTTAATGGCCCCACTACCCAGTACAAGAATTTTATTTAATGACTCATTCTTTGGCAGATGTTCCTTCCTCCATAAGGGATTTTAATTCTTCAAAGACGAACTTACAATCATAAGGACCAGGTGCAGCTTCTGGATGAAACTGTACTGCAACACAATTTTGTTTTTTGTGTTTTATTCCTTCAACTGTTTTGTCGTCTGCATTTGTAAACCATAAATTAAATTCAGATTTGTCAAGAGATTCAGGAAGAATTCCATAACCATGATTCTGACTAGTGACATAGACTTGATTGTTTTCCATATTTACACATGGTTTGTTCTGTCCACGATGTCCATACTTTAGTTTGTAAGTTTCGGTGTTTCCTGCAATTCCAATAATTTGTGCACCCAAGCAGATTCCTAATGTAGGAATGTTATGTTCAATTAATTTTTTAGCGGTATTGATTGTCTCAGGGCATTTTTGTGGATCACCAGGACCATTACTAATTACAACTCCTTTAGGATTAAATGACATTATCTTGTCATATGATGCATTCCAAGGAAGTTTGATTACTTTATATCCAATATCTCGAAGATTCCGTAAAATTGCATTTTTAGCACCAGTGTCTATTACCACTACAGATTTTTCGCCATCGCCATAGACTTGTTCTTGTTTTGTAGATACAACATCCATAAATTGTTCAGAGTTATAATTAGGAGCTGATGCAATTTGCTTTTTTACCTGTTCAACATCAATTTCAGAATCAGAGACCACAAGGGCAGCCATCATAACACCGCTGGTTCGAAGCTTTTTTGTTAACGCACGAGTGTCGATTCCAGATATTCCAGGAATCTTTTCTTGATATAGCCATTCGTCTAGAGTCATTGAAAGATTCCAATGGCTTGCAGTTAATGACAACTCATGAACTACTAAACCACGCACCTGAATTTTATCAGATTCAAAGAATTTTGGGATACCATCCTCATCCATAATAGATGGATCGGGAACGCCGTAATTTCCCACTAACGGATATGTCAAAGTAAGGATTTGACCACTGTAAGAGGGATCTGTCAGTGTCTCAGTATAACCAACCATTCCAGTATTAAATACAATTTCACCAAAAACAGCAGTAGAATAACCAAAACCTTCACCGTCAAAAACGGTGCCATCATCAAAAATTAGTTTTCCAAACTTTTTTGCATAGTTTGATTTCTTTGTAGTAATTGTGACCCTCGTAAAGTCCTAATTAATGTGAATTTAAGTTTTGTGTGGATTGAAAAGTGATCGCAGAGAAAATTTATGATGCTTAGAGGGCTTGAAATTCCTCGCTCCATTTATGATATGCACGGATCATTTCAAGTGAAACACTGGGTTTTCGTCTTTCCATGATATTTTTAAAATCAGCAGTAGTGAGTTCTCTGGGTTGTACTGGTTCTTCGCCTTCGACTGGTTCGTGGTAATCAGGGGCATTAAAGATTTCATGGACGGTCTTGATTTGTGCAGCTTGACAAACATCTTTGATATCACTTGCACTGTACCCATCAAACAGTTTTGCAAGTTCAGTTTTGTTTACTCTATAATCTTTTCTTAGAGGAGTAGTGTATTGCTCAAACAGGTTTTCTCTAGCTTCTTGTGTTGGAAGTGATACATAGATTCTCTTTTGGAATCTTCTCAAGAAAGGCCAGTCAAGACTCCAAGGTTTATTTGTAGCACCTATAACATAAAGCATCAAATCTTTTGCTTTTCCATTAACACCATCCATCTCAGTTAAGAATTGATTTTTGGTTCTTACCTCACCACCAACTTCACTATTCCTAGAACCTAGCAAAGAATCAACTTCATCTACAAACAAGATTACAGGTTTACCTTCTTTTTCAGCATACTGTCTTGCCATGGCAAATAATTTTGAGACATTTTTTTCTGCCTCACCTAACCATTTACTCATCATAGAGGATGCATCTACATTGATAAAGTAACCATCCATCTCATTTGCAGTAGCAGCTGCAAGCATTGTTTTTCCAGTACCTGGAGGCCCATAAAGTAACATTCCTTTTGGCCATCCTAAAGGAAACAAGTCAGGTCTTTTTGTAGGATATACAATGGATTCACGTAATGCACTTTTAGCTTCATCTAGACCAATTACTTGATCCCAAGGGACATCCGGTTTTTCTTTCATCACCAAATCTTCAAAATCATTTTCTGTTTCTTGTCTTTTTACGGACGCCTTTTGATCCTCTTCAGATGCTTTTGGATCAACTGCGGGCTCTACGCCGTGAGCCTGTTGTAATGCATTAATTCGATTATGGTAAGAGTTACACCTTTCTTTGTAAATTGGATTTAGTTTGCTGGTAGGATAAAGCTGTATCAGTTTTACAAGTGAGTCAATAGCATGCTGATAATGAGTGATTGCCATGCCACGTGCTCCCTGAGAATCAAACTTGATTGCCTCAGAAGCATATTTGCTTGCAGTATTTTCTAATTCTTGTGGGGCCAAACTCATCTTAATTACCTACGTATTGTATCCTTGAGAATTTTGTTGGTATTCTACGGTGTGAACCTCTGTAGTAAAATTGGTTAAATTAATTGCACTTGTTTCATGTTCAGAATAATCTGGTCCATCACAGTATTTCTTTTTAAAATCAGATTTCTCAGAGATATTGACATGCATATCTTTTACTTTACTTATAGAATCTTCAGCTGAAATTATCAACTCAGATATTTCATCATCTAAATTATCTAATGAATGTGCAGTTTCTGAAATAATTGAAACAAAATGCTTTAGAATTGAGGTTATTTCCTTTTTATCAGCATATTTACACAACATGAAATCAGCGATTCCAACAATTTTGTTTAAATCCTGTAATTCTTCTAGTGTGAGTTTATCAATTTTGTCGTCATCAGATGATTTGACTGTAGATAGTTTTTTATCAATTTTTGAGGAAATAGTCTTAATTCTGTCAATATCTTTAAAGAAATTTCGTTTAGAATTCAATAAGGTCAAACATTCCATAATTTAAAAAAATCAACATTAGGGTACTGCTTACTTATTTTAGAGTCTACAATCAATTTAACTTCATCAAGTAATATTGAAGATTCTTTATTTGATTGACTGAAATCAAAACGTGCTGTTGTAAGTGCAGCAGAGTCAAGCACCACACTACCTAAATGTACAGACAATTCAGATAGTTTTCTACTACAATTTGGAACAATATCAAATAATTGTGCACTGACAGTTCGAATAAGAGGGATAGATGATGGAAGTATTTGAGGAATACTGTTCACGCCAGATATACGTCCAGTTTTTTTTCTTATTTCAAATAGAATTTCTAAAGAAAATACCACTGTTTGCTCTAATTCAATTGATTTTACATGAGTTTTGTCATTTTCATCAAAATCAGAAACCAATACATTGTTTGATTTTTTTAGATCATTTCTTTTCTGTTTGAGAATTCGGATAATTTCATCTAAGAGAGTTACAGAATATTCCAATCTAGGAACAAGAGTAACTGAATGAGATATGCCATCATATTCTAATGGATCAATTTGATATTTGACTAACATACTGTTTGTAAACTGATTTTTTGTATTTCAGGGAGGTGTAACAATGAATTTAGTGACCACAGTTACACCTACCAGCAGATACAATTTTGATTTTTTTTGAGTATTTGTGTAAAGGAATTTAGCTCTCAATTTTACCTAATAACAAAGCAAGGAAAATCATGGTAAATGAGCACGCATTAACAGTCAGTTTAGAAGAATTTGGATTGAGTCAGTATGAAGCACAGGCATATGTAGCTCTAATTGCAAAGGGAACAATAACTGCAAGTGAACTATCATACTATTCAGAGATCCCACGAACCAAAATTTACCCAACTTTGCTAAAACTTGAGAATAAAAAATTGGTAATTATCTCCAAAAGTAAACCAATAATGTGTACTGCAATTGCACCAGAAGACGCATTTGACGGGATAATTCACGAGCAAATCAACAAGGTCAACGCAATGAACACGCTGATATCTAATTTGAAGAAAGCCAGTGAGGAGAGTAGAAAATCAAGAGGTTCTGAAGAAAAAAGATATTTTCACATCAGTGCAAATAATGTTTTATCTCAACTACAGACCATGATTGAAGGTTCTAAATCATCAATCAAAATAATGACAGACCAGTGGGGTTTTGGATTACTAGCTGAATGTAAAGAACAATTACTAGCAGTGATACGTCGAAATTTGGATGTTAAATTACTAGTATCACCATCACAAATTTGCTCTGAAGTATACAGAACGATTCCAGACGGAGTAGAGATTAGAGCATCAGAGATTACTCAAAATTGTTTTATTTTTGATGAAACAGAATTATTAATGATAAACAATAACAATGGAAAAGGAGCAATTTTTTCATCAACTGAAATTTTAGGAATCAATCAGGAAAAAATATTTTTGAACATCTGGAAGAATGCAACTAAAACCAAAGCACTTGCAGACATGACAAAAATAGAAGCCCAAGAAATTTACAAAATCATTAGAACAGTTATAGATTCAGGATTAACATATATGCTAAATTCTGCAATGATATCAAAAAAATCAGAATTTGACATGTTCAAATTACTAGAAAAAAATGGAATTTCTCTAAAATCAAGATCTCTTGATAGTATCATAGAGATGATAGATGTGATAATGCAAATTACGTGCTCAGGACATGTAAACTTTGAAGCAAGTACAAAAAACATCACAGTTGAATCAAAAGTAAATAGTGGGCATTCATTACCTTGGGTGTCTATTTTAGATGGATGTCTTCAAAAACAAGGTTACAAAACTAGGACAGTATTTCAAAACTCCAATAAAGGCGAAAAAATCCATATCAAAATAAGTAAAAACTAAAACATCAAAAAATAATGATAGTTATTTTTTATTATCTAAAAATAGTCCACAATCAGTATTACAAAAAATTTTATTTTTTATCATATAATGTATGAGGATGTAATTGTGTTGATAAAGAATTTTGAGTGTATTATGCAAGACTGACATGTGATTTTTGATACTGACAATTTGTATGAATGGGATCTTCGGCATACTTCATGCAGTGATCACATTTGAATTGTGTTGGTTGATTACAGATATTGCAGTGTTTCTTCACATTCAACATAAATCCACAATTTCTACAAGAGTCTATTCTCATCAGATATGTTGTACAATCAATACATCATTTAAACAATTGGAAAATTAGATCAAACTAATTATCTGCTTCTAATTTTTCTAAAGATATTCTGAGATTAAAGTTACAATAGTTTAATCTTCAATAGCATGTTCTTCTAAAACAGAGACACATTTTTTTAATGCATCATTATCAGAAATATTTTTTGTTGTTTTTAGACTAAACTCTTGAAATAATTCAGCATCATATTCTTTTAGATCACTTTGATAGGTGTTGCATGCAGAACGCAGTAGTCTCCAATAATAATAACCCTCATTCATTTTGTCAAATAATGTATTTTGTTCTTGTAGAATCAAAGAAAGTTTCACAAAGTCTTTCAGGTAATCGTCAAACTTTGTTTTAATGATGTCTGGGAAATCTAGTTTCCATTCTTGTCCTTCTTTTGTTTTATCCACATTTTGCATTTTTTGAATTTGGTAGAATGTTGCCAGTTTTAGTACATCAAAAGTGTCATTAGATTCAAGCAAGTCTGTCAGAACAGAATTTATCATAAGTTTTCTAGGATTATTCCATATTTAGCAATTCGGAGAGATTTTTACAATTAAAGATGAGATAAATTTGAGAGTAGAATTCTTAGATAAATATTCAGAAGTAAACCTTATGTGTAAAAATTAAAATCAGACTAGAATTAGCATCAAATCCTTGATTGAAGAAAAACTTGAATCCATAGGAATAAAACTTCCAAACCCCCCAACGCCTGCAGGTTCGTACGTTCCAGTAGTCAAAACAGGCAATTTGTTATACATTTCCGGACAAATT
>Ga0224508_10001215_pt1 | contig 23384 bp, 16 predicted proteins | sample SF_Jan12_sed_USG_4_FD_170157 | JGI IMG/M metagenome (GOLD analysis project Ga0224508, IMG submission 170157) | Sediment microbial communities from San Francisco Bay, California, United States - SF_Jan12_sed_USGS_21 | ecosystem: Environmental > Aquatic > Marine > Sediment | place: USA... | reverse complement strand
GGCATGGGTGGAACAAACATCGCGAAGACCGACCAGGCGATCGTCGATTGCACGGCGCCGATCATCAGCAACATCGTGACGGCGGACGTCCAGCCACGTAGCGCGACGATCACGTTCGATACGGATGAACCCGCCGTCGGCACCATCCGTAATGGGACGTCATGTGCCGCGTTGACCGGGTCCGACTCGGAGTTCGTCGCGGTCACGGGCCACTCGGTCGAGGTGACGGGCCTACAGGACGACGCGACCTACTTCTACGCGGTCGACGCTGACGATCGGGTGGGCAATGCCGCCAGCGACGACAACGGCGGCGCCTGCTACAGCTTCACCACACCGGAGGTCCCCGACTTCTTCACCGAGGAGTTCATCGGTGACCGCGACACCGACCTCCTGCGTCTCGCCTTCATCCCGAACGGGACGAACGAGTTCTACACGGCGTGCAACCTTCCGATCACGGAGTTTCCTACGGACCCGGCCGGCGGCACGACCGTCACGCTGACAGACGACCAGTCAACTGAGGTCAGCCTCACCGGCGGCGCCACCGTATCCCTGTACGGCACCGCCTATAGCTCGTTTTTCATCAGCAGCAACGGCTACGTGACCTTCGGCACGGCTGACAGCGACTACGACGAAACGCTCGGCGAGCACTTCGCGCTTCCCCGGATCGCCGCGCTTTACGACGACCTCAATCCTGCCGGCCAGGGAACCATCAGCTGGAAGCAACTCGCCGACCGCGCTGTGGTGACGTGGGACGGCGTACCGGAGTACAGCACCAGCAACGTCAACGAGTTCCAGATCGAGATGTTCTTCAACGGCGTGATCACGATGAACTACGTCAACGTCGCCTCGACCGACTGCATCTCCGGTCTGTCGGCGGGTGCCGGACTGGATCCTGATTTCTTCGAGAGCGATCTGTCGGGAACTCCGTCCTGCGGCGGTGCCGAGTGCTTCGACGGCGTCCAGGGCCCGAACGAGGAACGCATCGACTGCGGCGGTCCGTGCCCGGCGTGCCAGTGCACGACCGACGTCGCATGCGATGACGGAAGCTTCTGCAACGGGCTCGAGGCCTGCAACACGTTCGGCGCCTGCGAGGCGGGTACAGACCCCTGCCCCGGCGAGGTCTGCGACGAGTACCACGACGCGTGCGTCGATTGTCTCGCGAACACGGATTGCGACGACGGTCTGTTCTGCAACGGCGTCGAGCAGTGCGACTTCGACAGGACATGCCTCGCAGGCTCGACGCCGTGCCCGTGGACAACCTGCGACGACGCCGGGGACGCCTGCATCGTCTGCGACGACGACGGCACCTGCGAACCGGGCGAGGACTGCGCCAACTGCCCGGGCGATTGCATCAGTGGCAGCTACCCCACCTGCGGCAACGGTGTCTGTGAGGCGGCCGAGGGCGAGACCTGCGTCAGTTGCCCGGACGACTGCAACGGTAAGCAGAACGGGACGCCTGCGGCCCGTTACTGTTGCGGCGACGGCGTCGAAGGCGAGGGCGCGGTGACCTGTGGCGACGCCCGCTGTAACGCCGACGGGAACACCTGTTCGTCGACGATCATCCTCGCCTACTGTTGCGGGGATACGGCCTGCGAGGACATCGAATCGCTCGGCAACTGTCCGGCGGATTGCACCGTGGCGGTTCCCGGCGAGGCCGCTCCGGGCGGCACGTTAATCGTGACCGACAAGGATGTGTCGGGCGACACCCTGTCGATCAGTTTCGGCGTTCCCTGCGGCTCGACAAATCACACGATCCAGTACGCACAACTCAATCCGACCAACCTACAGAACTACAGCTGGGGCGGTCAGGTGTGCAACGTCGGCATGTCCGGGAGTTACGACTGGCTTACATCCGGGGCGCCCGCAACGATGTTCTTCGTCGTGGTCGGCCACAACGGTGTCGAGGAAGGCTCCTACGGCCGGTCCAGCTATGGATTCGAACGGTCGGACGACCAGACGTCGGTGGATTGTCCGATGGTTCAGAACCTGCAGTACGTTTGCGACTGAGGTGGGGCAGCGGGCGAAGTGTTAGGGACACCCCCTATCGACGACGCTCGCTTCGCCGCCGCCTCAGCACTAGAACCAGACTACGCAGCACTCCGCCAGTCAGCAGTAAGCATCCGACTCCCATCGCCCCAAGAACGGGGCGCATTGCAATTCTAGGGCCCGTACCACGAAACGGAGTCAAGTGCGCCGCAAGGCTTGACCCCGTACAATGGTACGGGCTTTAGACTGTCGCAGACGGGAGAACGGCCATGGAATCACTGACGATCGGCCAACTGGCTCAGCGAGCGGGCGTAGGGGTCGAGACTGTTCGATTCTACGAGCGCGAGGGGCTGATTTCGGAACCGCCGCGACGGCCATCCGGCTATCGGGACTATCCGCTCGAGACCGTGGCACGAATCGTGTTCATTCGCAGGGCGAAGAAACTCGGCTTCACCCTGAAGGAAGTCAACGAGCTCCTGAAGCTGCGAGTGCGACCGAGGCGGAGCTGTGCGCTGGTCAAACAGAGTGCTGACGCCAAGATCGCTGACATCGACGGAAAGATCGCTGCCTTGCGAGGAATGCGAGGAGCGTTGAGGAAACTCACCAAGGCCTGCGAGGACCGCATTCCCACGACGGAGTGTCCGATCCTCGCTTCGCTGGGTCAACAGGGAAGCTGATGAATCCCAACGCGATCGAACCGCAATCGACGATTACTTGTCCGCAGTGCGGTCACTCCAAGGACGAGACCATGCCGTCGAACGCGTGCACGTTCTTCTATCTGTGTGAGGGCTGTGGCACGCGCCTGCAGCCGAAACACGGCGACTGCTGCGTTTTCTGTTCCTACGCCACCGTGCCGTGCCCGCCGATCCAACGAGAGACGGGGTGTACGTCACACGCACGGGAGAAGAGATGACCCGGACGACGACCGAGCCGACGCGAGACGTGATGTCAAGCGGGCTACGCATGGTGTTGCTCTACGGTCTGCCTGGCATCGCCATCTACCTGACCGGTAACTACGGACCACGCGAGGTCGCGGCGATCGTATGGCCCGTGGCGTTTCTCGTCATGGGTGTCGCGTGTGTCGCCAACGCGCGACGTTGTGGTCGAGTGCATTGCTTCTTCACAGGACCGCTCTTCCTTCTGGCTTCGGTGCTATCCGCCCTCCACGGATGGCGCGTGGTGGATCTTGGTCCTCGCGCCTGGGAACTCATCGGCTACGGAACGTTTGCTATTGCGTTCATTCTGTATTTCGCGCCGGAAGCGGTGTGGGGGAAGTACTTCAGAAGACATGGGTGAGCGTTGGTTCGGGGTTCGTCAGTCAGCGACGGCGTGGGGAAAGTCGACCGCGCGGTGTTGGAAACGGGCGATCTTCGGATTGCGGAGCACCCCGTCGCGGATCTCGATGGCCCGCCGGATCGTCTCGTCCCCCGCCCACGCGTCCGCTCCGCCCATGACCGTCTCGAGGAACGCAACGACGACCCGGGACAGCTCCCACGAGGCGCTCTGCCACAGATAGCTCGGGGTGTGGTCGACCGCGTAGTAGGTCACCGTGCCCACATCGAAGGTGGGCCGCTCGAACGAAGTGGGGCGCGCGAAGGGAAAGCCCATCGCGAGATCGCAGCTGACGTCGACGATCAACGCGCCCTTCTTCAGCCGGTCGGCTTCCTTCTCGCCCAGGAACATCAGCGGCCGGTCGGTGTCCTGCAGGATGCCGTTGACGATCACGTCGCCCTCTGCCAGCGAATCGACGAGCGGTCGGACGGTGCCGTCTTCCTCGACGACCGTCATGCCGTCTCTCGACTCGTCGTCGATCATCTGCCCGTAGCGGCAGCCGAGGATCTTGTCGTGGACGTTCCACGGCGGGCGTTGCGTGTAGACCGAGATGTCGGTGAAGCCCCGACCCTGCAGGGCGAAGATCGCGCCCCGGCTGACCGAGCCGTGGCTCAGCACGCGGGCCCGGGACCGGGGGCCGTAGTATCCGTCCTTGCCGGCCAGGCCCAGAGCGTGGATCACGCCGCAGTAGCCGGCCATCTCGTTGTTGCGGTCGAACAGATGCATCTCGCGCATCTCGCCCTTCCAACCGAACATCGCCTCCCACGCGATCAGGGTCAGCCGCCGGTCGATGGCGACCTGGGTGATCTCTTCCTGTTGCACGCAGTGGGGCCAGCCCCAGAGGATGCCTCCCTCGCGCATCTCCAGCAGGTCTTCCGATTGGGGCTTCGGCAGCAGGACGACGTCACAGCCTGCGAGCAGCTCGTCACGAGCCGCCACTCCACCAAAGTGACGGACCAGTTCGTCGTCCGCGATGTTGAACGGCTTGCCGTATCCGTTCTCGAAGCGCATCGAGCCGCGCACGGACTGGGGGATGAAGTCGAAGTGGTCGGGGTGGATCGGGAGGCGCTGTTCGTTCTCTTTCCGCGAGCGGGCGATCACGCCAAGGCTGAGCATGGGGTCTCCTTCGTCATGGACTCTGAAGCGGCTGAGTCGTCTCGGTGAAACGCAGGCCGGCCCGTTCGATCTCCCGCAGCACGGGGGCGAAGATCGACGGGTGTGTCGGGATCAGGGTGCCGGTCAGCGACAGCTCGCCGCGCAGCAGCAGCCGAGTCGCGATGGCCACCGGCAGACCGACAGTCCTGGACATCGCGGTAAAACCACCGGGCTCGCCCTCGACGACGAGCGTCGAGCAGATCCGCTCGGGCGCACGATCGCCGTCCGGATACTCGACATCCAACTCGTGGACCAGTACAACCATGTCCCGCGTGTCGTGCGTCAGGGGAAGCCGTTTATTCAACAGGTGAACGAGCATGGCCGCGGAGGTGTCGCCCTTGCAGCCGATGCGCTCGTCCGAGAGCAGGCCGAGCCAGCGGAGGTTCTCCATGATCGTACCGGTCGGGCTGATCCGCAGGAATCTGGCGATCCGCTGCTCGATCGGAGCGTCCGAGATGTTCAACGGCAGGAACATCTTCACGACATCGGCGTAGCTCCGGTCGGCCAGTTCGGGGATGCGAAGCGTCTCGTTGGGCAGCCCCAGCCGCACGATCTGCGCCCAGGTCTCGCTCCAGCCCGGATAGCGCAGCGTGCCGCGGATCATCGTCTTGACGTGCTGCAGGCCAAACGACTGCATGTACGACATCGAGTCGCGATTGGCGTAGGCCTCCAGCTTACCCACCCCGTCGACCTCCACCGCCCAGGTGTGGTGGAAGACCTGGTGGAACGGCACGATCTTGATGTTGCCGTGTTCCATGTACTGGGCGCCCTCGAAGCCGGCCATGACCACGTTGCGCGGATCCCATGTGATCACGTAGCGCAACGGGTTCTGTTTCTGTTCGGGCGCGGGAATTCCGCTGCCGTAGGAGCAGAACCCGACGATGCGGCCACCTTCATCCTCGAGGCGGCGGATCAACGAAATCGCCGACATGTGGTCGATCCCCGGATCGAGGCCCATCTCGCAGAGCAGCAGCACGCCCTTGCGCTTGGCGTCCATATCCAGGTCGCGCACCGCCTGGTCCCGATACGAGACCGAGATCATATGCCGTCCGTGGGCCACGCAATCCCACGCGACCAGGTCCTGGTAGGCCGCGGGCAGCATGTTGATCACGACGTCGGCATGCTCGATCTGGGTCGAGCGCAGCTCTGCGTCGTTGACGTCGGACCTGACCGCGTCGCCCCGCGGGTGCGCGCCGACGCAGCGCTGCGCCAATTCGAGGTCGAGATCGCCGACGGTCACGAACCAGTCCTCTCTTTCGGCATCCTCGAGCAACTGCGCCACCAGGAAGGAAGCGCTCTGTCCGGCGCCGAGTACGAGTAGCTGCTTCACGGTCGTGACCCCTCCGGATGCCCCAGCGGGCCCGTCGATGATTCCACGGTAGCAAAGTTTTGCCCACGCCGGAGCGCTCAGACCTCGCTTGGGACAACCCAAGGGACCCATCCTCTCGATTATTCGCCCCCTCGGAAAAACCCGGGTCGTTTCAGTGCTTGATCGATCGCGCCGCCGAAGTTACGCTCGGCGCACGGAGAACGAGAAACGTGCACGAAATCGCCGTCGATCTACTCATCCTGCTCGCCGGCATCTGGCTGGTTGCGGTCACACTGCGTCGGCTCGGCCTGCCAACGGTGATGGGAGAGCTGATCGTCGGCGTACTGGTCGGCCCGGCGGTCTTTGGCCTGATCGAGCCCAGCGAGGCGATCACCCTGCTGGCCGAGATCGGCATCTTCTTTCTGATGTTCCACGCCGGGGTCGAGACGCAGCCCACGGAGTTCTTCCACGCCCTCAAGCGCTCACTGGGCGTCGCCATCGTCGGCGCGGCGGTCCCCTTCGCGGTCAGCTTCGGCGTGGCCACCGCCTTCGGCCTTGACCGGGTCGCCGCGACGTTCGTCGGGCTGACCATGACCGCCACGGCGGTGGTGATCACGCTGAAGAGCCTCAAGGACCTGGGGCTGGCCAACACGCGGCTGGCCCGCATCATCATCGCCAGCTGCGTGATCGATGATCTGCTGACGCTGGTGTTCTTCGGGTTGATCGTCGGCGTGCTCTCGGGGGGCAGCTTCGAGCCGATCAGCGTCGCGATCACCGTGGGGAAAGTGGCCCTCTTCTTCGCCGTCGCGGTGCTGGTCGGACGGTTCATCTATCCAAGGCTCAACCTCCCGTTCCGCTCGGAAGGCGGCAAGGGCTTCACATTCATCCTGCTCGCAGCGTTCGCCCTGGGGTTGTTCGCCGAGGCGATCGGACTGCACATGATCCTCGGTGCCTACCTCGCAGGCCTGTTCTTCGAGACCAAGGTGGCTCATCCCAACCTGGTGAAGGTGGTGTTGGATCGCTCGTACGGCATCGCCTATTCGTTCCTGGGTCCGATCTTCTTCATCTCCCTCGGTTTCTCGATCACGTTCGACATCGGCGCTTCGGAGATCGCCTTCCTGTCGTTGCTGACCGGGGCGGTCATCGTGGGCCAGATCGTGAGCGCCGGCGGCATGGCGATGCAGATGGGGCTGCCCGCGCGGGAAGCCCTGACGGTCGGTGTCGGCATGTGCGGTCGGGCCGAGCTGGCGTTCATCCTTGCCTCGCTGGCCCTCACCCAGGGCGTGATCGGCCAGTCGGTCTTTTCGGTGCTGATCTTCACCGCTTTCGTGCTGAACCTGTTTACGCCGCTCGCGCTCAAGGGCTGCGCGGTGATGCTGGAGGGACGAGCCGTCCGGCAGGATGGCGCCACACGCGGCGTGCTGCAGGTCGACAAGTTCACGCCGGCGTTTACACAGAAGGGGCTGGAGGGGCTGCTGCCGCAGGCGCTTCCCGACCTGGCGGACGGTGTCGTCGTCTACGGCTACGGCCCCGAGGTCGAATCGCTGATGTCGGAGTTGGAGCGGCGCGGCCTGCCGACGGTGGTGATCGAGGAGGACGAGTCCGTCGCACGACGCCTTCACGAGCAGGGTCAGCGGGTCGTCCACGCGATCCTCGCCGAGAAGGCACTCGATCTGGGCCCGCTGGTCCGCGCCCGCGCGCTGGTCGCCAACGGCGACGACGACAAGAACGCGGTACTTACGCTGGAGGCCCGCGAGCAGGGCTTCAGCGGACCGATCGTGGCGCTGGTTCGAGAGCCGCGCAAACAGGCGGCACTGATGCTCGCCGGCGCCACCGCGACTTTCACGCCGACACGGGTACTCGCCGCGACGATCGCCGCGCGGGCCAGCGTGAAGATCAGTCCTCGCGTTGAAGGCGTGCAGCCTCTCGGGCCGCACCTCGAGGTCGCGGAGTTGCGTCTGCATGACGCCAGCCCCCTGGCCCATCAAACGCTGGCCGGAGCGGCGATCCGCACGAAGTTCGGGATCGACATCGTGGGCCAGTGGCTCGAAGAGGAACTACTCTCGGCCCCCGCTCCGGACGAGCCGCTGCAGCCCGGAACGATCTTGATCGCGGTCGGAAGCCCCGAGAACATTCGCGGACTCCGCGAGATGGCCCGTCCGATAACCCACGAAAGACGCCTGATCGTGGTCGGACACGGTAAGGTCGGGAAGCCGATGACTCGTTTCTTGCGCGACGCCGGAGAAGAGGTCTGCGTCGTCGACCTGGTCGACGGAGAAGGCGTCGACGTGGTCGGCGATGTTCTCGAGCAAGAGGTGCTCGGGCAAGTGGGCGTCACGCACGCCCGCGCTGTGATTCTCAATCTGGGCGACGACAGTACGACCCAGATCGTAGCCAAGGTCATTCGCCAGCACGCGCCCGATTTGCCGATCATCGCCGGCGTGATGCTCGGCGGGAATGTTAGCCGCATCCAGAAGGCCGGCGTCGACTCCGCGATCTCGCTCAGCCAGGTCGCCGGACAGCTCCTGACCCGGCATGTGCTCGGCGAGACCGTCTCGCTGCAGCCCAGGATCAAGCTCGTCAAGACCGGGCCGGGCCCGATCAAGGGCAAGCACCCACACCGGGCCCGCATTCGGGAGCGCACCGACTGCTCCGTCGTCGCCGTGGAGCGTGACGGCGCGGTGCTGATGGACTATCCGCCCGAGTTCCGCCTCGCCGCCGAAGACGCGCTGTTCATCTGCGGCACGACCCAGGCCGTCAACCGGTATTACGACGAGTTTCCGGCATCGCACCTGTAGGCTGGAGAATTTTGAGCCAAACCAGAAAAGGCGTCGGGTTTGCAGTAGCCTATCAACGATGAGCACGATCACCACCCAGGTCAGTCACTTCCTGCGCAAGAACACCACCCGGAAGAACCTGCGGATCCTCGTACGGCTCTTGGTGGTGCTCGCCGTCATCGTCGTCATCAACAGCGTGCTGTTCCACCTGTTGATGATGCGGGAAGGGCGCGAATTCAGTTGGTTCACCGGGACCTACTGGACCCTGACGGTGATGTCGACGCTGGGGTTCGGAGACATCACGTTCGAGTCCGATCTGGGGCGCGCCTTCTCCATGTGCGTGTTGATGACGGGCACGGTCTACATGCTGATCCTGCTTCCGTTCTCGTTCATCCGTTTCTTCTACGCGCCGTGGGTTAAGCACAGTCGGAAACGCGCGCGCTGCGCAAGCTTCCGCCGGAGATGAGCCGCCACGTGCTGCTGACGAACTACGACGAGGTCTCCAGCACGCTGATCAACAAACTGCAGCAGTACCATTACCCCTACTTCCTGCTGGTCCCCACCCTCGGCGAGGCGCTGCGCCTGCACGACTCGGGCGTCAAGGTCGTGCTCGGCGACCTCGATAACCCGGAGGTCTACCGCAATCTGCAGGTCGAGCGCGCAGCCATGGTGGCCACCACGGCGAGCGACCCGGTCAACACGCACGTGGCCTTCACGGTGCGCGAACTCACCGCGGACGTGCCGATCATCGCCACGGCCGACGATCCGGCCTCCGTCGACATCCTCGAACTCGCCGGCTGCTCTTTCGTACTCGAGATACCCGAGATGCTGGGCCAGTCGCTAGCGCGGCGCACGCACGGAAGCGACGCGAGGGCGCAGGTGGTCGGCCGCTACGGCGATCTGCTCATCGCCGAGACGACGATCGCCGGTACGCCGATGGTCGGAAAGACGCTCCTGGACATCGGTCTGCGTCGAGAGCTGGGAATCACGGTCGTGGGCGTCTGGGATCGCGGCAAGTTCAAGACGGCGCGGCCCGAGACGACCGTGGCCGCGAACTCGGTCCTGGTCCTCGCCGCGGGCCAGGGGGCGCTCGACCGATACAACGAGCAGTACCGCGACCATGGCGCCTCGGACGTACCCACGGTGATCATCGGCGGTGGCCGCGTCGGCCGCGCCACGGCGCGCGCCCTGACCGAGCGGGGACTGACCTATCGCATCGTCGAGCAAGACCCGGAGCTGGCCCGCGAGTCCGACGCCTGCGTCGAGGGCAGCGCCGCGGAGCTGTCCGTCCTCAAAGAGGCCGGGATCGAGCGGGCACCGGCGGTGATCATTACGACCCACGACGACGACATGAACGTCTACCTGACAATCTACTGCCGCCGCCTGCGGCCGGACATCCAGATCATCAGCCGGGTCGCGATCGAGCGAAACATCTCAACCCTGCACCGGGCGGGGGCGGACTTCGTCATGTCGTATGCCTCGCTGGGAGCCAACGCCACGATGAACTTCCTGGAGCACGGTCAGACCCTGATGGTGGCGGAGGGCCTCGACGTGTTCAAGATCAAGGTGCCCCCCTCGCTGGTCGGCAAGGCCATCGCCGAGTCCGGCATTCGTCGGAAGACCGAATGCACCATCATCGCCATCGAAGAGGCCGGTACGATGCGGATCAACCCGGATCCGACCCAGCCACTTCCGACCAACGCCGAGATCATTCTCATCGGCAGCGCGGAAGGCGAGAGTCGCTTCCTCAGCACGTTCGTCAGCGACTGAGCCTTCATGAGTGTAGGCTAGTCTCTCGCGATAGACACCATTGGATGGAGGACGTCGGCATGATCAAGAACTGGATTTGGATTGCGGCTGCGCTTCTGCTTCTCGTAGCGCCACCTCTCGCCGCCCAGGACTCGAAGGTTGAAGACAGGGAACCCAGTCCTCGCGACACGGAAGACGTCGTCGAGCGAACCCGTAGCGGGGTCGAACGCGTCCGCGAACGCGTGCGCCGGGCGATCCGCCTACCCGAGGTCGTGCAAGAGTCGAAAGACGCGGGCGTCTCCGAGGAGCAGGTCCGCGACGTCCTCGAATCGGCCCGAACCAGGGGCATCCCCGCCGGCGACGTGGGGCAAATCCTCGAGGTCGAAAACGAGGCCATCCGCCAGGGCGGCAACCCCGACAACTTCGGAGCAGCCGTTCAACAGATGAAGGCCAGCGGCTTACGTGGCCGCGAACTCGCCGAGGCGATCCACGCCGAACAGTACGCTCGTGGGATGAAGAAACCGAAACGAGACAAGGCCTACAAAGGTCGCGGGAAGGGAAAGGGAAAGAGTCACGGCGACGAACGGGGCCACGATGACTACGATGAGGATCGATTTGACGACGACGAGGACGAGGACGAGGACGACGATCCCAAGTCCAAGGGCAAATCGAAACCGAACAAGGAGCGAGGCAAATGATGCGTCGAAAACGAGGAGCCCTGACGGTTGTTCTTCTGATTGTCCTCGCGATGGCCGGTTGCGCCGGGGACGCGGTGAACGATGCTTCGCCCCCCGAAGAGCCGGGCCTGGCGGAGCATGCGGCGGCAATAGCACTCGAAATTGAGGCCGACCCCGATTCGACCGAACAGATCCTGGAGCGCTATGGGCTGTCGGCCGAGGAGTTCGAGAATATGCTGCTCGAGATCAGCGAAGACGAGGCGATGCGCGAGGCGTACACCGCGCTTGTCGGAGACTGACGACCTGACAGACTCTTCACTCAAGTTCGTGTCGATGAGCGAGTGAGGCACAGCGCGCCCCGTTCAGGGGTTGGGAGGGCAACTCCCCGCGTTGTCGCGCGCGCTGTTCCCACAGAACCCCGACGGAACAGGACCGTTTCGATCGACTCCCCCGCCGTCTTGCCCCCAGGCCCCCTCGATTCCGGCCCCATCCTCCGCAACCACGAGAAACCAGGTCGAACCCGCGGGCGTCACCGCCCAGTCGAATGACCCGGTGCTGCCGAGGCTACAGACCGCGCCGTCCAGCGCGTACGAAGACACCGAGGCGAGCGAGCCGTAGAGCAGCTCGTAACCGCTCGCCTGGCAGGTCTCCACGTCCCAGGAGACCCGAATCGATTCCGCCGCCGCCGTCAACTTCTCCACGGCCAACGGCTTCGTTCCCATCCTGCCGTCCGGCACGGCGACCGGCGCGCCGCAACTCTCGGGTGGGAACACCAGATCGCTTGCCCCGGCGAACCGACCCGTCCCGTCGACAAAGACGCCGAGATACGTCCCGTCCGGCTCGAACCTGTGGACCTCGGTTTCTCCCAACGACGTGGTGTAGAGGCGTCCGTCGGGCCCGAAACGGATCCCGTGCGGGAAGACGCTGGACCCGGCCGCGACGAGGACACCGAGGTTCTGTCCGGTGACGCGGTCGAATTCGAGGATCTGGTCACCCTGGTAGTCCGGGACATAGAGGTTCCCGTTCGGCCCGAACGTGAAGTTGTGGACCTGCGCAAGGCTGGGGTCGTTCGCAAACTCCGCGGTCCCCGGCGTCCCCAACGGACCAGGCTTCGGTGCACCTGTCGCTCCGTCGAAACGCATCACGCCGTTGTTCGCCGTACCGGGAACGTAGAGATCGCCGTCCGCGCCGAAACGCAAGAGCGCGGCACCGGCCAGGCCGCCACTTCCGTCGGGGACGAAGGTGTCGATGAACGCACCCGTCGTTCCGTCAAACCGCAGCACGCTGCTGGCGCTGGCGACGTAGAGATTGCCATCGGGTCCGAAGTCCAGGCCTCCGGCGTTGTTCAATCCGCCGGCCCCCGGGGCGACGAATTCAGCGGTGCCGGGCGTCCCGGTGGAGCTGGGAAACATGGCTCCGTTGGGTTCTGTCGTCGTACTGAAACGTAGGACGGAACTGGTGCCGGCCGATGTCAGGTAGAGACTGCAGTCCGGTCCCAGCATGATGCCGTGCGGGTTCGAAGCGATCGGGATGTAGACGTTGATGAAGGCGCCCGTCGAGGCATCGAACCTCTGGACGTCGCTATCGAGGAAGGTCGCGACAAGCATATTCCCTGCGGGTACGGGCGTGACCAGTCCGAGACCCAGGACCATCGCGAGTGCCGCGGTGACGCGCGATTGGGAAGTGCTCATCGTTCCCCCCTTTGGACCTCGTTGGCCGTCATCTACTAGATTAAGGGAAGCGCCGATTGAGCGGTTCGATCGCCGAGGACGCATACCCACCACCACTGAACGTTGGTTCCAACGCCGGGACTCGACGCCGAAAGGGGCGAATCGGCTACTGGACGTAGCCCAGGGACTTCAACGCCTCGAGGCGCTTTTCATCCAGCTCCGGATCATTTTCTACCACGTGGGCAGCGAACGCTTCGACGAGCCCGGCCTTGTATTCACCAAGCATCGTGCGCGCCTCGGCGTGAGCGGGAAGCTCGGGATCGAACAAGTCGTTTTGTTCCCACGGATCCGCGGCGAGATCGTACGCTTCGCAGACGTAGTTCGTCCCATCGAGCGTCCTGTGTTTGAATAGCGTGTCCCCGTCTCTCAAGCCAACCCAGATGGTTTCGGGTTTGTAGCCGGGGAACAGCGAATTCGCCAGCGTGATGTCCTTCCACTGCTCGGTCTCTTCCTCCGACCAGACTTCCGGCGCGAAGGAGGTGTGGAACCATGCCTTTAACGCGGGTTCGGGCTCTTTGCCGAGCACCGCGCGTGAAAGGTCGACGCTATCTGGGCGGTCTTCGAACTCGAGGCCGAGCAAACCTGTCAGCGTCGGCGCCAGATCGATCGACCGCGTCACGGCGTCGTACGGCTTGCTGGGGATGCCCAGACGTCCTGAGCGAATGATCAGCGGAACGTTCATCACCTCGTGACTCAGCTGAAAACTGTGGGTCCACTTGAACGGCGCGTTCTCGCGGTACATCAACTCACCGTGATCCGACGTGAACGCCACGAGGCTGTCATCTTCGAGGCCCGCTTCGCGGATCGCATCCATCACGCCGCCGAAGATGCCGTCAAGAATGTTGATCTGCGTCTTGTACGCGGCCTCCAGATACGCCGCAAGTTGGTCGGCGTCGTCTCCGGACAGCCCCAGCTTTTCGATCGTCTCCGGGTAATTGTACTGGAGCTCGAGCATCTGCTCCTGGAACAACAGGTGCATCTTCGATGCCCGTTTCCAGTCGACGTCGCGGGTGTGCTCGGGATAGTGTTTCCCGAAACCGGCAACCATGTCCGGATTGGCGTAGGGCCAATGAGGGATGGCGTTGTTGTGGATGATCGCCACTTTGTAGGTTGGATCCTGGGCCAGCCGCTCTAGAATCCGGACGAACGGCGCCGACTTGTCTCTCAACAACCCCTGGTACACCTGCTCGAAGTCCACGCCCTGGCCGTAATTGAAACGCTTGGACGACATCTCATGCGCGTCCCAGAAATGCGTGTCGTAACCGGCGGCGTGAAGCGACTCCGAGAGCATCTCGATCTCGTTCGGAATCCGGCTGGGGTGGTGGTACACCTCGTGGGTCCGGACGTCGCCCCCGGTGTAGATCGACGCGAACGCGATACCCGACTCTCCCGCCTCGGTGTGATGGCGAGCGAAGACGCGACTCTTCTCGGCGAACCGTTTCAGGTTTGGCGTGTAGATCGCGTCGGCCGAGTACGGGGCAATGTAGTCCTTGTTCAGAGAGCAGGTTGTGTACACAACAACCAGGCGTGGCGATTCGTCGGCGGGCTGATTGCACGACACGAATAGAAGCGGGAGCGCCACAATCCCCGTCAGGGTGACGCACAACGACACGCGACGCAGCCGATCTTGTATGCGACCCAACACGTGGGCTCCTTCTTCCGTCGCGTAAAACCCAGAGAATCGGTTCGTACTGAATTCCGGCGCATGGTATCAGACACGAACGAACCGGCCGAGTCGCAGCGCTACGACTTAGCGGGATCCGGAAGCGCCGACGCAGAGACTGCAATGCGGGTCTCTGAAGCAACTCCGCCGTAAGGGACTATTGCCTCCGTGACGCCCCTCGGATCGATCGCCGGGACTCGAATCTCGCCCAGGAAGTCGTAGTGCTCGATCCCTTCCAGGATGCCCCAGGCGTTGTGCCCGTCGGCGAAATAGACCTGCGAATGACCACGCAGTTTTTCCAGATCGGGGTCGTGATTGCCGACCACGACGCCGAGCGTCTTGCCGGTCAACATCTCCTCGTCGTTCCCCGAATCGCCGGCCACGAGGCAGTTCTCGATCGGGATTCCCCAGCGCAGGCAGAAATAGCGCACCGCCATTCCCTTGGAGGCTCGGATCGGAAGCACATCGAGGTATGCGTTGTGCGAGAAGATGAGCTTGGCCTGCAGGCGGCGCCGGCGAAGCCGGGCACGGATCTCAGGCAGCGGGGGCATCTTCTCCGGGTCCACGTCATAACTGATCTTGTAGCGACTCTGGCCCTCCGGCCCCTGCAGTTCGACGCCGGGCAGTCCCTTCATCGCCTCGCGCAGCCGCTCCGGTTTCCAGCGATAACGGATGTGCCGCTCCCAGCCGTAGTCCTCGACCAGTTTCGAGCCGTAGCGGATGGCACTGCCGACGGAGGTGATCAGCACCTGCGGTGTGGGGATCTTCCATCGGTTGAGCACCTCGCGGGTCAGGGCGATGCTGCGGCCGGTGGCGATCGCGAAGGCGACCTCGGCGTCGGAGTCGCGGAGGGTCTTGATCAGTTCTCGCAGTCCCCTGCGATCGCCGATCAACGTGTTGTCGATGTCGGCCACGACGAGGCGATCAAAGGTGATCAGGCGGCCCTTGACCGCAAAGAAGCGTCGGTCGCGCTCCGCCTTGCCGACCAGCTTACGCACCGTCTTCACGGTGCGTTCGGCGTGCGCCGACCAGGAGTAACGTTTGGAGCCGCGGACCCCGGCCCGTGACCAGCGGAGCCACTGCTTGCGGTCCTTGATCGCGTCGAGCAGCGCCGATCCGATCTCCTCGCAGGACAACGGATCGACAAGCGTGCCGTTCCGGCACCGCGCGAGGATATCGCGCGGTCCGCCGTCGGCCGTGCCCACGACCGGCACCCCGCTGGCCGCGGCCTCCAGCAACGTCAGACCGAATGGCTCGGTAAGCGCCGGGTTGACGAACACGCCGCGGGTCTCGGCCGCCAGCCTGTAGAAGCGCGAGATGTCCTCGCGTTCGTGCGATTTCGGATAGGCCACCTTGCCGTACAGATCGTACTCGTCGATCAGCTTGAGCACGTCGGTCAGGACTTCGGCGGCGCCGGGGTCGAGATCGTCGATGCGCTTGCGGTTGCCGAGCACCAGCACCAGGTTGGCACGCTCGCGCAGTTCGTCGTTCGTGGCGTAGGCCTCGACCAGCCGCAGCACGTTCTTTCGCGGATCGGCGCGCGAGATCGCCAGCACCATCGGCTTCTTCGGGTCGCGCAAAAAACGCGCGACGCGCGCGAACGCCGGGTTCGAGCGTGGCGAGCGCCGGATGCCGCGAGTCGTGAAGCTCTCCAGGTCGACACCCGGCGGGATGACGACCATTCTGCGCGGGTGGTAGTTCTCGTACTCCGCGTACTGTTCCTCGACTTCCTGTTGCGTGCTGGCGACGACGACCCCGGCGTGATCGAGCGCGGTCTCCTCGGCCTCGATGCGGCGGGTGATGTGGTACTTCTTCTCGATGCGGTCCGCCGGCGTACCCTGTTCGAGCAACCGTGCCAACTTGACCCGGCCGAGCGAGTGCCCGGTGAACGCCATCGGCAGGTTCAACAGGCTGGAGACGCGCGCCGCGACGTACCCGGCATCGGCATAGTGCCCGTGGACCAGATCGGGCACCGCGCCCCGAGAACGCAGGTCGTCGATGACGTGGTCGACGAACTCGTCGAGGTGCGACCACAACAGTTCCTTGCGGATGTAACGCCGGGGGCCACAGCGGATACGCCGTATCGAGACGTTCGGTCCGAGCGGTTCCACCGGCAGGGCGTAGTCGTCGTCGACGTCGGGATCCTCGATCAACCGCGTGATCAGGTCGACGCTCGCGACCTCAGGCTGCTCCCCGAGCACCCGGGCCAACTCGAGGACGTAGAGGATCTGTCCTCCGGTGTCCGGGTCGCGACCCAGTTCCGGGCGCCGTCCACGCAAGAGGCCGTGGATGCTGAACATCATCAGGTGCAGAGGCTTGCGATCCGGCATGGGTCAACCTGCTAGGCGGCTAGTATAGCCCCAATCAGGCGAAAAGACCGTAGTGGTAAGCCCCCTCGATGACGCCACTGGTGTAGTAGCCGTTCAGACCGCGGAAGTCGCCCTTCGCGAAGTAAACCGTGAGCGCCGGGTTCCGTTCCTGCGCCTGTTTCACATTGGCCACGAGTTGCTCGTCCGCGTTGCGCACGAGGACGCCGCGGAAGCCGGCGGTCAGCGGGAAGATGTCGTTGCCGCTGTCGCCACAGAACACGACCTCGCCCTTGGGGCAGCCGTAAGCCTGCGCCGCGTATTCCAGGGCCGTCTGCTTGGTCGCGCTGGCCGGTAGGAAGTCGAGCAGGCCCTTGCCGTCGTGCGAGTCGAAGCTGTAGACGATGACCTCGTCGAACTTGCCCTTGATCCGGCCGTCGACCTGCTCCAGCACGGTCTCCCTGCGCTCGTGTTCGACGTAGTAGCTCTGCTTGAACGCGTTCTGGTGCTCGCTCTCCTGTTCGCGCATGCCCTCGATCCCGGCAACGGCGTCGCGGATCGCTGCGGCGTCCCAGCGCGGGCTCGCCTGCTTCACGTGGGCATCCCAGCCCGGGTCCGGCGTCCAGCGGCCCTGCTCGAACCTGCGAATCGTCGTTCCTACGTCGCCGCAGAGCACGTCCGGGTGACGCACGCCGTACTCCTCGATCGCCTTCTCCGTGAGATCGAGATTGCGGCCCGTGACGTAGACGACGAGCGTGTCGTGTCGCACGGTCAGCTCGTTGAACATCTCGATCGCCTGTGGGTCGCCCTCCCAGTGGCCGTTGGGCAGCAGCGTCCGGTCCAGATCGGTCGCAAGTATCTTCATCGTCGCGCTCCTAGCCGTACGACAGCCGGATTTCCTCGCCGGCGTCGTTCCGATGGGTCACTACAAACGTGTAATCGAACAGGTTCGCGCTCAGTGAGGCAACGGAGTCCCCGTTGGTCCAGGTCATGCGCAATTCGTTCTCTTCACAGTCGTGAATCGTCAGCGTGCCGTCGAAGGCCTTGGAGTTGTTACGCAGCCGGATCAGCTGGAGCTGGTTCCGGACGACGATGCGCCCCAGCTGGGCCTCGACGTCCTCCATCTTCATCGTCGTCCGGTTGATCTCCTTATGCCCACCGGTGCCGCCCCGATCCGCCGCCAGGTAGTCGTTCCGCCCGGCGAACAGATCCAGATACCAGATCTGCGGAGTGCCCGGCATGAACAGCTGGATCGCCCGCGCCAGGCGCAGCTTCATCTCGTCCTCGCCGAGGGCGCTGAAGAACGTGGCGTTGACCTGGTAGTAGCCGATCTTCTTGCCGTCGGCACCGTACAGATTCTTGACTCGACCACCCCGATCGAGGATCCGGCCGATCATGCCCTCGATCTGCTCGTCGCTCAGAAGGCCCTCGCGCGCGTCGCCGGACTCGCCGCTCAGATCGAGCACCGGGATGCCGTCATGGCAGCCGAGCATGTTGATCGTGCGGAGCTTCTTCGACACGATCTCACGGGCCCAGTTCAGCAGGTGGGTGTTCGTACCGCGATCGAGGGCGTCGATCACCAGGCCGGGGAAGAAGAAGTCGTAGACCGGAAAACCCTCCCCGGCGACCTCCTCGTGAAGGCCCTGTCCGTACCTCGAGTGGATCTCGGGCAGGAGGATAAGATCGTGACGGCGGGCCATCTGCCGCAGCCGCTCGAGATACTCCCACGTCCCCGGTTTGTTGAAGAAGTTCATCTCGCCGGGTTGCTTGTGTAGGTAGGCAAACGCGTCCAGACGAACCATCCGGGCGCCGAACCGTCGCAGCTTGCCCAGCGTTTCGTCATAGAATTCCCAGACCTTCTCGGAGTTCGCGTTCAGGTCCATCTGCCCGAGGTAGTGGCGCTTGCGCTCGACGATCTGGATGACGTCTTCCCGGCTGCACGAGAATCGGTCGACGTCGAGGTCGTTCACCCCTCCATGGGTTTCCAGTTCCTCGGTGCAGATCCGCGCAAGCGTCACCGCTTCCTTGTGAGTCAGTCCTTCGATCTCCAGAAGGTCCTCCGGAGTCAGCTCCGGGTAGCTCACCTTCTGGTAGAACGTGTTCCAGTACGGCCGATGGGAGCCGTCCGGGAAGCGTACGTCGAGAATCGGCAGTCCCGGCTTGCGCATGAACAGCTTGTCCAGGTGCTTCTTCTTCGGGACGATGTGGCCGTTGGGGCCCATCTGGCCCTCGCCCCGCCAGAAATCGTTCCAGTCGATGAAGAAGTCCTTGTACTCAGAGTCGTCCCCATTTCGCAGCATGTCCTGAAATTGCGGAGATCCCACGGAGAGGTGATTCAGCACCAGGTCGAACTTGAGGCCGAGGCCGAGTTTCCGGAGGGCCTCGATGTCCTTCGCCGTGACGAGTTCCTCGTTGAACTCGTAATCGATAATCGAGAAACCGCGGTCCAGGTCGCTGTGGAAGAACGTGGGCAGGATGTAGAACAGCGAGAAACATCCCTCGAGCTCCGGTCGTCGCAGCAGTTTCACCGCGTCGGCCAGGTTGCGGCCGATGCTGTCGGGGTAGGCGTTGAACATCACGCCCTTCGGCGACGGGGACGATTTCGATGGGTCGGTCATGTCGCGAGCCTCGATAGTTCCGCGAGCGTAGCGCACCGCGGCCGCGGCATTTTAGGACAAAGAGCGGGTTTCGGCACCACAAAAAGGGCCAGGACGGCCGCCGATAACTCGGAGTGTCGGTCAGCCCAGTTTTTGAACAGAACGCGGAACGCGATCTTCCGGAGTTGCTGCGCGTGAGTCGATCAGGCCCTCTAACACGGTGAAGAGTTCTGAGCGCAGCTTGAGGCGTCGGATATCCGGTTCGAGCGGTAACGGTTTAGGATGCAAGAGCGCGCGGGGAGTTCCTCGCGAGATTGCGACCTTCAGGGACTCTCGGGCCGAAAGCCCTTCTCGGACAACTGCTTGCGAATCGCGCGACGGACCACTCCGTCGAAGGTGCGCGAGCCGTCGATCCCCTTCTTCTTGGCCTGCCCGGCAACGTGGTCCCGTCGCTGCGCGCTGAGCAGCAAGATCTGCTGCCGGATCTCCTGGCGTTTCCGGAACTGTTGCTCGATATAGGACTCTCGTTCGGCGTAGGTCATCTCACGCATGACCTCCGGCAACTCGGCCTCGTCGATCTCGTAGAGCTCGATTTGACCCGATTGCAGGACATCGACGACATCCCATGTCTGCGAGTACAGCGCCCCGGCCTTGGTCTGGGCCCGGGTCGCCGCAGTGGCGGCGTTCAGCGACTGGGCATTCTCGTCCTGAGCGGTCTGGATCTTGAGGCGCCCCTTGCCGGCCTCGCCGAAGGGCACGTAGGTCTGGTTGAGCGCCGTGCTCAGTTCGGCCATTTCTCCATCGAACGGCGTCTCGGCCAACAGTGCCGCGGTGCGGTGATTGATCGAGGCGAACTGACCGCTGGCCATCTCGGCGAGGACCTTCCACGACTCCGCGTCGGGCTTCTGCTCTCGTCCACAGTAGACGGCGTGAACCACGAGGTCCTTACCCAGTGCATCGAGGGCCACCGAGCGCAGGTCGACCAGCTTGTCCTGCTCGGCCGACTCGTTTCCCGCAATGAACACAAGCTTGATGCTGTCGACAGAGTCGGTCCAGGCCAACTGTTCCACGGCCGCCTGCAGGACGCGAGCGACGTTCTCCTCACCCCCGCTGGTCTCGAGTTGAAACAGGCGCTCGGAGACGAGATCCAGATCCGCGGTCAGCGGAGACTCGATACGGACGTACCCGTTTTCGCGCCCGTTCTTGCTGTTTCCATAGGTCAGCAACGCTACCCGGAGTTGCGGCGGTGGATCGAGCTGTGTCAACTCGTTGACCACATCCCACATCGTCAAGCGCGCGGCGTCGATCAGAGTCTTCATCGAGCCGCTGGTGTCCAGCACGATTGCCAGTTCGATGATCCCTGCCGAATCGTCGAAGTCGAACGGCTCCTGGGCCGTCGGTCCGACGCCCCACGTCAGGCCGACCAGGCAGATCAGACTCAGGACAGCGGCCCTTCGTATAGGCTTGGTTCCCATCTTTACAGCCTCTCGCCATCCCGGCACTACGCTGGGAGCGCGGAAGAAAAGGGCCCGCCCCGAAGGGCGGGCCTTATTGCGTCTTCAGGCCATTATGGACACATGGGAGAGATGGCCTCCACCATGTAGTACCAGACCTCTCCGGGAGCGAGGCCGTCGTTCATATCCAACCATTGATGCCCGGCGGTCGCCGGGTCCATGTCGTCAACCAGGTCCGCGGTCCACTCCCCAGTCCAGGTCTCGTAGGACATGCTTGCGTCATGGCTGCGATGGACGGTGTAGCTGGTGGCGTTCGGATCGTCGAAGCCGAGCATCACGTGATCGCCGCTGGGATCCATGCTGGACATGCTGACACCCAGGTCGTCCAGGTATACGCCCTGGTTGCCTGACGGCGCCGGTCCGCAGTCGGCTTCACACGTGCAGGTCTCCTGCGGATCGCACACGGCATCGCCGCACACGGCCGAGCCCCCACCGGAGCCCCCCGAAGGGATGAAGATGTCCAGGAACGTCCCGTCGGCGAAGTTCATCCGAATCTGGTACGCCCCCTCATCCGCCTTCACGTCGAAGTGGAAAGCGAGTCTCTCGGCCACGTCGGCCTCCAACGTCCTCGCTATGGGGCCACCGCTCCACGGAGTCGGGTCGAACAGAGGCGGAGCCGGCATGTTCCCGAACTCGTCCTCGGGCATGTCGCCGATGAAGAGCCTCTGCAATGAGAGCGGTTCCGACACCCCCGGCGCGTTCCCTTGCCAGATCACGGTTCCGTCGAGAGTGACCTGTCTGAGGTCCCCATTGGACGTCGGCCAGATCAGCTCGAGGAACTTGATCTCCTTATCCATGTCGGTCAAGTTGGTCACGTTGACACTGCCGTGCTTGGCTTTCTTCTGGAACTTGTCGAGCAGGATGCCTTCTTTGATGGTCACGGATGCGGTGTCACAGACCTCGTCGCATTCGGGATCGCCAGTTCCGGCCGGGCCGGTGGTGCACTCGTCCTCGGGCGGGCAAGTGTCCGGGTACGAGTCCGTCCCGATGGCGGTTGCCGTGTTGTCGACCTCGAAGATATCCACCACGTTGCCGCAACTGCGGAAGAACGAACCGTCCTCACCGTTCGTCTTCTTGTAGCGGGCGATGGAGAAGTAGTCGATCTGCCAGTCCGGGTTGTCGACCGGATCCGGACCACCCGACTGCCCCCAGCCGCCCGTGTAGGCGTCCGAACAGGACAGGTGCAACTCGAACGGCTGGTCGAAAGGACCGTCACCGGGCGGGTCGAAGATGTAGTCGTTCTTGGTCAGGCCGGGGTCGCCCGCGGCGGTGATCAACATACCGTCCAGGTAGACCGGACCCAGAGCGTTCCCCTCGAGGATGCTCCCGTTGTCGAACACGAACCGGAACTCGGCACCGTTTCCGGTCCCGTCGCCGAAGATCTGGTCGCCCGACAGGAACGGCGCCACGATGTACGTCACCGTGATGAGCACCGACTCGTTCGCCGGGATCTGCAGCGTGCAGTCGACCATTTGCGGCGTCGGGGGTAACGGCGGAACGGCCGGGATGACCGGATCCACGGTACAGGTACCGCTACCGGTACCACCGTCGACCGCCACCACCATCACGCTGTCCGCCCAGAGGAAGCTGTTCAAGGTATCGGTGACCATCACGTCGACCGCATCCGACGGACCGGAGTTCGTCACCTCGATGGTGAACTCCTGGCCCGTTCCCTGCGGAACCTCGATCACGACCGGATCGAAGAGCTTCTCGATCGCGAGCGTGATGTCGACGAGGATGTCGATCGTGTCGTTGGCATCGTCGATGACGTTTTCGCCTTGCGGCGCTTCGCCCGTGACATCAGCCGTATTGAGAAGGTCGTCCGTCGCAACAACGTAAGACTCGACATCGAAGGTCACGGCAATGGTCACCGTGCCGTCGGGATCGAGGCTCGCGACCATCCACTCGATGTTATTGTCGTCGAGCCCGCCGTTGTCGACCTCGAACCCGGGCGCTCCACTCACGTCGGTCACCGTGAGTTTCGAGTCGACTATATCGGTGATCGTCACGTTAGTCAGTGTCACGTTGCCCGTGTTTTCCACAAGCAGCGTGAAGGACCCGGGGCTGCCCCCCGCAATCAAGGAGTCCTGGGCGAAGACCTTCTGGATCTCGATCGACCGAACCTGCGGGATCGGCACTGTCGCGTCGGCCGTGTCGTTCGGCGCTTGATCGCTCGACGCCGTCGCCGTGTTGTTCCTGACTCCGGCGTTGATGTCTTCCAGCGTGATGCTGTAGGTCGCGGTGCAGATCACCGCTGCCGAACCCGCATCCAACCGATCGATCACGTTGTCGTTGTCCGGCGGCCCACAGTCGATCGCGCTTAGACCGACCAGCGGATCGCTCACCACCACGTTGGTTAGGTTCGCCGTGCCGGTGTTCGCCACTGTGAAGGTATACGTGATGACGTCGCCCGGATTGGCTTGGTTGTCCATTCCGAGATCTAGCGTTCCCGTCTTGTCCAGACTCAGCTCGGGAGTCGTTACAGGATTGTCCTCCTGGTCATCCGGAGCATCGTCCTGAGTCGACGTCGCAGACCCGATGTTCACGATCGTCGTACCAAGATCGCTCGACCGCACCGTGTAGCTTCCC
>Ga0224508_10001214_pt1 | contig 23384 bp, 19 predicted proteins | sample SF_Jan12_sed_USG_4_FD_170157 | JGI IMG/M metagenome (GOLD analysis project Ga0224508, IMG submission 170157) | Sediment microbial communities from San Francisco Bay, California, United States - SF_Jan12_sed_USGS_21 | ecosystem: Environmental > Aquatic > Marine > Sediment | place: USA... | reverse complement strand
GTCGATGTCGTTAAAGTTTTGCATGCGCAGGCTGACATCCGCCTGCGTGGTCTGTTCAAAGTCGCCGCGCGTGTCGGCTTCTTCACGGTCGCGACTGCCGAAGCTGTTGACCTGCAGATGCAGCCCGGTCAGTGGCATCAATGCGTATTCGACACCAAGCTTCAGCATCCAGGGTACGGCCCCGGGTAGTGCGTCACCAACGTAATCCTGTAACGAAAGGCTGGCGTTGATATCCCACTCGTTGCCAATTGATTTCTCAACTTCGAGCTCGTATCCGCGCAGGTCAAACGAACCGCTGTTGTAGTAACCAAACGGGGCGAAATCCTGGAACAGGATCAGGTTATCGAGTTTCGAAAAATAGATCGTGTTGCGCAACACCAGGTCAGCGTCCTGGTAGATATGCCCGAGCTCGAGCGTGTCGTTGGTTTCGGATTCGATTTCAACCTCGAGCGAACCACTGTCCTCGATCAACGAAGGTGGTTTGAAGGCGCGTGCCAACTGCGTCTTGAAAATATGCTGATCGGAGCGGCGCCACACCAGCGCGATGCGCGGTGACACATTCGAGTCAATGTCTTCGTAGTCGTCGTAACGCAGCCCGGCGGTCAGGGTGAGCCGATCGTCGATGCGGTACTCGTCCTGCAGCACCAGGCTGACCGAACCGCGATCGGCCGAATCATCGACCGGGCTCGGGAATTCGTTCAAGGTCGGTGCGGGCAGCATGGTTATCGGATGGAGGTTGATGAATTGTTTGGATTCCTTGACCTCGATCTCGGTAAACACCAGTGCCCCAAAGATCTTATGCGCCGACACTTCGTATTGCAGATTGACCTCGGCCTCGATGCGTTGTTCTTCGAGCAGGGAGTCAGCGATAATATCGTCCTCGGGACCCACCCCGCCGAAGTTCTCGGGATCCCCCAGGAACAGCGAGTTTTGCTCGGTTTCATTGTTTAACAGGTTGAGCGACCATGCTCCGCTCAAGGCTTCATCGAGCTTGAATGACTGGCTGATGTCCGCCGATATCGTCGACTCTGAAATCACCGTCTGCCGATCATCGGGTGGCAGCAGGTTGTTAGTACCGAAATGATCGCCACGGTTGCCTTGCTGAATCTGCAGCAGGGCAACCAGGTCGCCGCTTTCGAGACTCAGGATCGCCGAGACGAAATCACGCTTGTTGTTGATCGGCCCCGGTGCATAGCTCGACCTTCCGACCGGTGAACGATCGAGGCCCGAGGATATATCTTCGCCCTCGCTCTGACTGGCCGCGAAGTTGATACTGGTTTTGAAGTCGCCACCCGGGTCTGCGTAGCTGTAAAGCGCGGAGAAAGAGTATCCATCACCCGATTCGATTCCGGCTGAATACTGTTGCCCTTGCTGCCAGGTAATGACGTTGACAACCCCGGCGTAGGCAAACTCGCCGTAGATCGCAGAACCCGGGCCACGAATAAACTCGACGCGCTCGATCTGATCGATCGGGGTGTCGTAGAGGGTGCCGGTGGTAGCGCTTGCGGAAGCATTCAACGCCTTGCCGTTGAGTAACAGCTTGACCTTGCTGGGTTCAAAAATATTACCGATGCCGCGTACCGTGACACTGCGCATGCCGGTTTCGTTCATCGTGGCCTGCACCCCGGGGAGCGAGGCGAGCGCCTCCCATAGTGTGCGAAAGCCGCGGCGTTCCATTTGTTCTGCGCCGAGCACGCTCAACATGCCGGGGACGTAGTCGGCATTGATGCGGGTGTCGGTAGCGAGCGAGGTTTGTTGCTCGAGCAGGCTCATGAACTGGTTCAGTTCATCCTGTTCAGACGATTCCTGCGCCTGCGCGCCGCCCGCAATAGCGAGCGTCAGCAGGGTAATAATGTGGATGTGATTTTTTCCCAGGGTCACGCAGCCTTCCTAACAGATCGTGCTGTCTTATTTATAGCCCTGAAATCGCTTCAGGGCTTGAGAAAAGTGGTATCGGTTACCAGGATAGAGGTGTTTTGAATACCGAAGAACTTGAGGGCATCGTCATCGTTATCGTCGCCATCATCACCGTCGTCGTCATCATCGAGGACTTCGGCGTCTGCATTACAGGTGCATGCGATGGTGTAATCGCCCTCGGCCAGGAACGCGGCCTCGAACATGTAGAGTCCCGTCGAGTAGTCATACCGGATCATCGTGGTCGTCACCGGCTCGTTGTTTGATGGAGAATCTTCATCGATATCACCCGGCGTGACGTTATGTCCGCTATAAATGTAAACCGCGTTATGCGTATCAACATCGCCGTCCGAACAGCTCGGGTCAATCAACAGCGACGGATGGACACTACCCCGAATAAAACCGACGTCGGTATCGACCACCAGTTTCATCTTCGCCTTGAACTTGTATTTGCCGGTCTTCTTTTTTAGCTTGACCGATTTGCGCAGGTCAAAGTCAACCGTGAAATTCATCTTGCGATCTTCCGGAATGGTGAACACCTGTTTGACTTTAAGACCGGTCGTGGAACCGCCGGGAACCTGCATCTCTTTCCAGGCACCGCCTTTTACCTTGACGCGGTTAGCCATCGGTGCGTCATCGACAATGAAACGAACCTGCTTGTACTCACCGGCCTCGATCGGCATGTTGATCAACAGGTCGGCCGTGGTCAGTCCTTGCAGTGCCAGCAGGTCGATTGGCTGTGGTGCGGGCAGCGTGTACTTGGTCCAGGCACCCGACTGAAGTTTCATTTCGATCGCGGTGAACTGCAACACGACGTTTTCAAGCCCTTCGATTGGCGCATCGGTTATACGCAACGAAAAGTTCGAATTGGCCGAGCCGGAACCGCCAGACGTGGTGATCTTCACTCCCTGGGTCGAGGCTTCGCCGGAGTCGTCCGTGCGATCACCCGAACTGCTGTCGGTGCCGCAACCCAGCAGGTAGCCGCACAACGCAAGTGTCAGAAATAGTTTGATTGTCCTTATCATAGTGTTCGCATGGGCCCCAAAAATCCCAGGTCGGTTAATTTTCTTGAAGTATTCATTAATCGAATATTCAACAGAATCAATAATATACGTGCGTTATCGGTGATTAAGGGTGAACTGGTTCAAGAAAAAATCGATTTTTGCGTAAATAGCTCACATTACCCGGCGAAAGGGGCTCGAGAACGGAATTTCCGGGCAAACACCGGTTTTTGTTATTTACAGGTGAGAATCGGCCTTACAAGCTGTGCCCTGGCCTAAAGGAATAGCGTACTGCTGGTCAACACGGTAACGTTTTGTGTGCCGAAAAATTTAAGATCGTCGTTGCCATCGTCGAGATCTTCGGCATCGGCATTACAGGTAATGGCAACCGTGTAATTACCGGCAGGTAGGAAGGCCGCCTCGTACAGGAAGCCCATGATGGCGTTATCGTAGGCGATCGAGGTGGTCGCAAATGGCGCCAGGCTATGGGGTGAACTCTGATCGATATCGTCCGGTATTACGTTGTGCCCAGCGTAGACATAAACCGCGTTGTAGCTGTGTGGGTCCGTGTCCGAGCAAGCGGGCATCGAGTTGAGTGATGCCAGGTCGACGGTGCCACGAATATGTCCGGCTTCCTGATCGCTAACGAGCCTGACCACCGGTTTCAGTATATACATACCCGAGTTACCAGCCATCGTGATCGACTGACGCAGGTCCAGATCCATAACCAGCGACGCGGGTCGATTTTCCAGCACGCTAAAGTCACCCTTGATTTTTAACCCGGAAGAGCTGCCGCTAGGGATTATGAGCTCGACGACGCTGGAGCCCAGGTCAATATAATTAGCCATCGGCGCAGCATCCACCAACAGGCGAATTTCGTCGTAGTTGCCGACGTCAACCAGCTTATCGATCAGTAAGTCAGCCGTCTTTGTACCCTGCAGTTGCAGCATGTCAATAGATTTGGGGGTGTTGAAGATATGGCTGGTCCAGTTGCCATTGGTGTTTCTGAGCCTGACCTCGGTAAAACGCAACACCACGCTCACGGCGTAGTCGATCGGGGCATCGGTCACGCGTAACGAAAAGCTCGGTCCACTGCCCGATGCAACGGTATTCCCGGATTGATCGCTCGAACCGGAATCGGTACCGCATGCGGCGAGGCTGCCGCACAACAATAGTGCTGTCATTAAATTAAGGACAACTTTCATATTAATAGTCAAACACCCGTAATTACCGGTTATCACAACACCTGGCTGAAAATCCTGATATGCCGAATTCTCAACAAAATCAAACATATAGGAAAATACACAATGCGAATGTGAACTGCGTCAACCTGGAACTGGATTTCGGAATGAACGGTAGTATCCAGCCGATGAAAAGGGCTTGATGATCAGGAGCTACCAGTGATCGCAAGTTTCCAGAAAACACACATAAACCAAACCAGGGGTAAAATGGCATTTATACCCCATGCGAGGATATGTTAGCGATCCATGGAAGATCTTTATTGTGAAAGAATAGATCCCGCCTTTTGGGCAGAACCCGTCAACGCCTTCACCAATATCGGCTTTGTCTTTTCAGCGTGGATTGTCTGGCGTTTCGCGCAGCGCGAGCAGACGCATGACTCGAGTATCGCTGCGATGACCGGCATGATAGTGGCCATCGGTACTGGGAGTTTCCTGTTCCATACAATGGCAACACCGCTTACACGATGGCTGGATATCATTCCAATTTTCGTGTTCCAGTTGTTATATATCGGATTTTATACTCGCCGGATTATCAATCTGCCCGTGGCTGTTATTAGCATCTCACTAATAGTGTTCGTAGCATCCGCTGTCTATGGCAGGCAATTCCCGGACGTCTTTAACGGTTCGTTGATATACGCACCTGCTTTACTGACCATTATCATTCTGGGTTGCTACCACTACATAAGCCGCAAGGTGGAGCGAGGCCTGTTGCTCGGGGCGGCCAGTATATTTCTGCTTTCGATATTTTTTCGCTCTATCGATAACATGATTTGCCCCCAGTTCATATTGGGTACCCACTTCCTGTGGCATATCCTTAATGCCGTGGTTATATACCTGGCAATGCGCGCCCTAATTGCAAACCTGCTACCTGGATCCCGATCGGTTTCTGACTAACCAGTCCAGGGGTGGTTCCTTGATCTTTATAATGAGATGGCTTATCGAGTGCTTTCCACCAGGCAATCATCGACGCCGACATACAAAATAAGCGAATCCACCCCACCGGACTTGACTCGAACCTCGCTCGACTATTTAATACGCGCTTCCGCATCCTAAGCCCAGGTAGCTCAGTCGGTAGAGCAGAGGACTGAAAATCCTCGTGTCGGTGGTTCGATTCCGCCCCTGGGCACCAATCTCCATTTGAACAAAGCCAGTGAATAATTTTGCCAACAGGAAATGACCTGTCTCCTATTATATTTTCCCTCTCGACGGTTGATCAAAAATTCATCAGCGAATAACTCGTACTGCGCCCGCCACCCGGATCCTTTTGGAGAGCGCCCCGATCGACCAGGTCCAAAATGTCACGGTAGGCGGTATCCTGCGAGCATTTTGCAATCTTTGCCCACTTCGACGTGGTGAGCTTTCCTTCAAAGCCATCAAGTAGTTTGTTTAGAATTTTAACTTGGCGCTCGTTCAGCGGCTCTTTTGAAAATCGATCCCAAAATTGTGCCTTATTAAGAACAGCGCCTAACGTCCCTTGTGCGCCTCTAATGGCGCGATCTAAACAATTCAGGAACCACTCCATCCAGCCTGTGATATCGAGGCCACCTTTTTGGGTTCTCTCCAGCATGGTGTAGTAGTCATTACGATCACGACGAATTTGCGCCGACATACTATAGAAACGCTGATCTGAGTTTTCCGTTCGAGCAAGCGCCATATCGGCGATGGCTCGTGCGATTCGGCCATTGCCGTCATCAAACGGATGGATTGTGACAAACCACAAATGCGCAAGGCCTGAGGCAATTAGCGGGTCAATATCCCCTGGATTGGCAAACCACTTTAAGAATGCTTTCATTTCCGCTGGAATTCGTTTTGCCGGTGGTGCTTCGTAATGGATTTTCTCTTTACCAATGGCTCCGGAAACAACACGCATGGGACCACTACTATCATTGCGCCAATTGCCGACAATGATATGGCTCATGCCACTTCGCCCTGTCGGGAATAGTGAGGCATGCCAGTCAAAGAGACGTTTTACGGTCAGCTTTTTGCTGTAATTGCCGGTGGCATCCAGCATCATTTCAACAATGCCTTCGACATCGCGGTCAGCCGGCACGAGACCGCCAATATCCATACCAAGCCGTCGCGCGATTGATGATCTTACCTGGTTGGGATCTAAGTTTTCGCCTTCGATAGCGGACGACTTTACGACATCTTCGGTCAGAATGCTCAGATGCGCTTCCTTTTGGAGTTCAAAGCCCAGGGCTTCCATCCTTCCGAGCAGGTGGCCTTGTTTTCTGGAAACTTTCGCCAGTAATGCCGCCAGCTTACTTTCATTCCAAGTAAGGTTTGGCCAGTCTTTTTGTTCCCAAATGTACACTCATTAAACTCCGCACTATATGCGGATATTATGATCGATAATCTCCGCGGTGACAAGGCTAAACTTCGCATAAAATGCGGAGTTTAAGGGTGCTATTCTCCGCATGGAGAGTGTACGTGCGGATATACAGATGGTGTGCCAATTTTGTGCCCAATTAACTGCCAGTTACTGACGTTTACTGGCACAATTAAGAAATGGGATGCACGTAAGTAGCTGATTTTATTAAGTTGTAAAAATTAAATCCCGACTGAAAATCCTCGTGTCGGTGCCGAGCGCGGACCGGATCGATTCCGCCCCTGGGCACCAATTATTTCCTTCAAAATCAATAACTTATAATCTAAGTTCATCTTTGTCGCCGGTTTTTTGCAGAAGCTGCCCGTAGCATAATCCCCACTTGAGCAAGCTGCCACGCCAAGGTGGCGACATCGCGTTACATGAGTCTATTCTAGTCCTGCGACGCTGACGCCGCCTGTTTGCGCTTAATTAATAAGGAGCGCACCAGATCATCCCGCTCCATTTCGTCCATGGATTCTTCCATACGCCGGATAGCGTCGGTGATCTCCGGCAACAGGATGTGATCCAAAGCGTTGACCCGGCGCTGGGTGCGACGAAACGCATCCGTCAATCGCAGCAGATTGTTTTCCGCTTCGGCCAACTCGAGCAGCCTGATCAACAGTTGCTGGAATGCGGACACCGTCAAATCCAATTCCAGCGATACTTCGACACCATCTTCCAGTTCGCGCGGTGGCCGTGCAGGCACCGCTGCGGCGCCAACTAACCAACTGGTACCCAGACGGTTCTCTATTTGCCATTGCGGCAGCGGCAGGTTGGTCTCGTTGACCGCGAAGCGACGCACACCGCTGAGTCCGTGGCGCATCGCGGCGCGGTGCAGAAGTTGGCGTGCCTCGTCTAACATGTGGTCGCGTTCTTTTGCCAGTTGCTCGGTATGCCGTACCTGATCGAGCATGTAATGCGCTAACAGATCGCGACGTTCCTCGAGCACCGCCTTGCCTTCACGCACGAGTTCACGCTCGGCACGCCGCTCGAGCAGTTCGGTCTTGGATGACGTTCCCTCAGACATCGCGACGTGGGGCGACATGTTCGCCGATCTGGGAATCCGACAACCTCACCAGGGTTTCATCGGGCAGGGATGACAGCAAGCTCCATCCAATATCAAATGTCTCTTCCAGGGTTCGCCTTTCATTGCCCTGGTGAATGAACTCGCGCTCCATGCGTTCGCCGAAACGCAACAATCGGCGGTCATTCGCAGTCAGGCCCTCTTCCCCGACCACGCTGGACAACAGCTGTAGCTGGTGAGCCTGGGCGTACGATGAATAGAGTTGTTGGGCGAATGCCGGGTGATCTGCATGTGTCATATCTTTACCGATGCCTTCGTTCATCAGTCTCGACAGACAGGGCAGCAGCTCGATCGATGGAAACACACCACGCCGCTCCAGATCGCGATCCAGAACAATCTGTCCCTCGGTGATATAACCCGACAGATCGGGTATGGGGTGTGTGATGTCGTCGTTAGGCATGCTCAAAATCGGCACCTGGGTAATCGAACCCTGGCGCCCCTTGATGCGCCCGGCTCGTTCGTAGATTGTCGCCAGGTCTGAGTACATGTAGCCAGGATATCCCTTGCGGCTCGGTACTTCTCCGTGACTCGACGACACTTCGCGCAGGGCCTCGCAGTAATTGGTGACGTCGGTCAGGATTACCAGTACGTGGCGCCCTTCTTCATATGCCAGATATTCAGCTGTGGTTAGCGCTACCCTCGGTGTCAACAAACGCTCGGCACCGGCGTCGCTGGCGAGATTGAGGAACAGGGCGATGCGCTCCATCGCGCCGTATTCGTCCATTTCACGGCGGAAGTGCTCGGCGGTTTCGAAAGTCACGCCTATGGCGGCGAAAACTACCGCAAATTCCTGCTCTTTCGCGCCGCGCAACCGCGCAAAGCGTGCGATATTGGATGCCAGTCGATCGTGACTCAAACCACTGCCGGAGAAGATTGGCAGCTTTTGCCCCCGGACCAGCGAGTTCATGGCATCGATAGCGGAAATCCCTGTCTCGATAAACTCGCTCGGCACTTCGCGTCTGATCGGATTGATCGCTTCGCCGTCGATACGCAGACGCTCGTGTGCAGCGATTCGCGGTCCACCGTCGATGGGTCGGCCAATACCATCATATACTCGGCCCAACATGCCGGGGCCAACGTCGAGCAGGATGGGTTCGGACAGCAAGCGCAACCGGCTTTCGCCCAGGGATAGCCCTTCGGTACCCTGAAACACCTCCACAACGATATGTTCACCAGTGATGGAGACGATGCGGCCGATACGCGATTCACCACCGTCTTTCACCAACACCTCGACGCGATCATACAGGCCAACACCCTCCGCGTTGCGCACAAACACGAGAGGTCCCTGAATACTGGTAATGCCCCGGTGCAGGATATGTTGCTGCGGATTGATCATTCGGTTGCCGCCTGTGTGGCCGGCACCAATGCCGCGAACGCGGTATCCAGGTCGTGGGCCAGCTCGTCGAAGAGTTCGGGTTTTTCGTTGGGGATGTCTTCGCCCATGCGTCGAATCCGTCGAGTGACGGGCAGTGCCAACAGGGCATCCGGGTCGATGCCGTCTTTTACCACCTGTTCGGCGCGTGCAATAAAATCGCCAACCGTTCTGAGCATGGCGATTTGCTTGTCTGGTGAACAATATCGATCGGTCTCGGAAAATGCAGACTGACGCAGGAGGGCTTCCACCATGACTTCGGCGTTCACCAAAATCAGCCGTTGGCTCGCGGGTAATGCATCACGCCCAACAATCTTGACCATCTTTTCCAGTCGCGCCTGCTCCTGGATCAGTTCGAGTATTTGTGCGCGCTGCTCCGCCCACCGCACGCCGCCGCCGCGCTGTTGCCACCAACGCGCCGAATTTTCCACATACTCGGAGTAGCTCAACAACGGATGGATCGCGGGGTAGAAGCGCGCCTGCGCGCGGGTTCGGTCGAGCGCCATAAAGCTTTTGACATAACGCCGCGAATGGGCCGTCACCGGTTCCGAGAAATCGCCGCCCGGCGGCGATACCGTACCCATGACCGTCAAAGAGGATTCCATACCTGCCAATGTCGTGACACGACCGGCGCGTTCAAAGAATTCAGCCAGCCGGCTGGGGAGATAGGCAGGATAACCCTCTTCGGCGGGCAGCTCCTCCAACCGCCCAGAGATCTCGCGCAGCGCCTCGGCCCAGCGTGAAATCGAATCGGCGAACAACGCCACATCGTAGCCCTGATCGCGATAGTATTCGCCAATGGTGATACCGGTGTAAATCGAAGCTTCCCTAGCCGCCACCGGCATATTCGATGTATTGGCGATCAGCACCGTGCGTTCCATCAATCGCCGGCCCGTGCGCGGATCCTCCAGTTTTGGAAACTCCTCCAGCACGCTGGCCATTTCGTTGCCGCGCTCGCCACAGCCAATGTAGATAATGATGTCGGCGTCACACCACTTGGCCAGCGTCTGCTGCAGTACGGTCTTGCCGGTGCCGAACCCGCCGGGCATCGCGCCCGCGCCACCCTTGCTGATTGTATAAAGGGTGTCGATCACTCGCTGGCCGGTCAACAGCGGCTGTTCCGGCGTCAAGCGCTGCTTGACCGGACGCGGTATCCGGATCGGCCATCGCCTGAGCATCGCCACTTCGCATTCCCCCTGTTCGGAACGAATACGGGCGATTGGCTGATCGAGACGGTACTCGCCTGCGGGCGCAATCCAGGTTACACGGCCACCTTCCACGTCTCTCGGCGCGAGGATGCGGTTAGCCAGGCTCGGTGTTTCCTGCACTACGCCCAGCCGCTGTCCGCTGCGCACTTCGTCGCCTTCCGCAACTTCCGGTTGGAACGGCCATGCCTGTTCCCGATCCAGATTGGGAATGTCGACACCCGCGTGGACGAAGTCGCCCTGTCTGCTGGCGATCGTTTCCAGCGGTCGCTGAATTCCGTCGAACATGCGGCCGACCATGCCGGGGCCCAGATCTACTGCCAGCGGCAACCCGCTCCCTTCGATCAAGACTCCCGGTTTCAAGCTCGTTGTGTCTTCGAACACCTGAACGGTGATGGAATCGACATCGAGTCGGATCACCTCCGCCGTGAGTCGATCTTCCCCCACGACCACCGCTTCTTTCATTTGAAAATTGCCCTCGGGGCGCGCCTTCAGCACCGGGCCGTTGATCCAGAATACTTCGGCGCGAGCGGTCATTGCGAAGACCCCTCATTCTGTTCGAGCAGCAAGTCGGACAAACGGCTCAGCACCGCATCAGTGATGGCCGAGTTTTGTGAAGTCAAACGACCATCCATCACGTAGTCGCCCCACTCGATACAAATTCCGGAATCCGCGTGTGTATCAATAATCACCGTCGCACCGGCAGCATGATCCCTAATTTTTTTTTCGATGCTTGTGCGTACGTTTTCCAACGTGCCCTTACCCAGGATGACCCGGAGTGCGTTATCGCCAGCCCGCTCCCGGGCTAACGCCAACCAATATCGACACCATTCCCATTGTCCCTGCGGATCTTCCCAGGCCTTGCGGAAGCGATCCGAAACAGCCTCGAGCACACGTTGTTGAGACTCGGTCAATATTTCCCACTGTTGCCGGCGCAGATCGGAACGTACCCCCGCCAGATAGCGGCTTTGTTCCAGCACAAGCCGGTTACACAAATTCTCGACGCTATGTCGAAACAGGCGGCGTGATTCGACATGGGCATCCCCACGGATGCGCGCAATCTCGGCATCTCGATTTGCCGCGATTTCACGCAACTCGGTATCGCAATCCTCGGCAACTTTGTCGAGAAAGAGCGAGACCTGCTGCGGGTCGAAATCGGCCGGTAAGCGTGAATCCATCTCGATCAGCTCAATCCCAACACGCGTCGCGCCGGTGCAACCACACGATCCAAAGCGAGTTCATTGCTGGCCATGGTCGGCACGACTACGACTGGAGGTGTTGGCTCGGTGGAAATCAATTCTTGCAAACGCGTCTGAATGACGTCGGCATGCGCTTGATTAAGAATGACCAGGTTCGAATTCCGCCGCGCCTCACGCAATGCCTGCCATACAGCATCCGCTTCCGCCGGTGTGACCCTTGGCCGCACGCCGATCAGCGCGAAACCGTCGGCGGTGATCGCTTCTCCGATGTAAGTGACGCGCAGCGCGTCCTTCATCCTAATCGATTAAGGATCAAGATGGAGATGATCAGGCCATAAATCGCGATACCTTCGGCGAGGCCGACAAATACCAGGGTCCGTCCAAACAGGTCCGGTTTTTCCGCGATGGCGCCGATCGCGGCGGCACCCACGCCGCCGACTGCGATGCCGGCGGCCAGGGCGGAAAGACCCGTGGCCACGGCGGCGGCCATATACCCCCAACTTAAAACACCGGGATCCACCACAACTTCGGCTTCGGCAGCCAGGGCGACTGGTGGGAACAGCAACAGCGACAGATATGCAAGTGTGGCAATCAACGCCATGATCGCGGTGGCGCTCAACAAGAATCTTATTTTATTTTGTAGCATCGACTCACTTCCTCTTTAGGCAAACCGGGTATCGTTCGGTAATGTTAAGGGGCGGAACGGCCGACCTTCCCCTACCAGGAAACGTCGGAAGAATTCGAACATGACGAGACGCGTTGTCTGAATGGAAACCACCAGTCCTTCCAGGGCAATGACGATTGCGTTGCCGATAATGAAAACGACAATCTTGCCGAGCATACTCCCGGGCATTTCGGCAAGTGCTATTACAGCCACGCTTAAACCAGCGTGGGCTAGGGCGAACGCCCCCAGACGCACGAAGGAAAGTGTGTTGATGAGGAGCTGGAACACGATCTCCAACAGCTCGGCGAGTTCCTTGAAGACCGCTGGCAGCACCCCGGCAAAACCCTGCTTATGGTAACCACGCATACCGATGGCGGTGAACAACCATACCAGTGACGCGAAGACCACCAGCAATGCAGCGGTTATGGAAAACCAACCCAACGGCAGCGCGAGATACATGATCACGATCGGCGCTTCCACAGCCCACCAACGACGGAGCCGACCACGCCACAGCGCCTGTAGCGCGTAGAGCAGCATGCTGGCAAAAATAGCGATGAACCCGAACACGATGGGGATGCCGAGCACCCACAAAGGCTCCTCGATGGGCCTGAGCCACAACGCGGGTAGAATATGCTCATTGGCAAACAGTGATCCATAGAGAAATCCAAATGCCACTGAACTGATTCCGCCGGCAATCAGCAACTCCAGCACCGGAACCCACCGGCGAGCGAAGTAACCGATGACAATCAAAACCGCACCATGTCCTACGTCGCCGAACATATAACCGAACATCAATGGCGTTATTATAGCCAGCAACGGACTCGGGTCTACTTCGTTGGCGGCGGGCACGCCAAAACCACGCACGAAGGTTTCAAACCGTTGGATCCACCGCGGATTATCGAGCTGCACTGGCGGTTGTCCGTGTTGTTGCGCCGTTTCCCGGTTGATCAGGAATGGCACGTTATCGGATTGCAGGCTTGCGACCATCTCATCGTAACGGGTCTCCGGAACCCAACCCCCAAGCCAGACGAAACGTTTTCCGGTAAGCGAGTCCGCCAGTGTTTCGTTTACCCAGCGATGGCGATTGAGCAACCACAGGTCGCCGGCCATACCAGTGCGCCGATTGAGTTCCTCGAGCTCGGCGACGAGTTTATCATGGATAGTCGCTTGTTCGGTCAGCAAGCCGCGCGCCTGTTCAAGGGCTTCGGCGCTAGATGCCTTCAGCCCCGCTGGAACACTGACAAACCGCATACCGCGGCTATGGAATCGTCGCTCCAGTTCGCCAAGCGCATCGGCATCGGTGACACCAACCACCAAAACGCGCTCTTTGCCGGGCTCTTCGTCATCCCCGTGCTTTACCGGATAGGCGCGCCCGATGATTTGCCCATGGCGCGCGTCCAGGACATCGACGTCATCCGCCGTTCCCAGGGCGACGAAGGGGGGAAATGCACGAGATGGATCATGCGCCAACAGCGCAATATCGAACTCTTGCGGAGGTAACGACTCCAGGCAAACTACCAGCACCTCGAGCTCTTCGAGCCGAGTCCCGGCTTTGCGTAACTGATTTATAATGGGTTTGGCCTGTTGCAACCAGTCGTGGCAACGTTGTTCCAGCTCTGGCAATACGAGTTCGGTAGACTGATTGCGCCGCTCCATATCGATCAGCGTCATATCCGCTTTCGGCAGCCATTGTGCGATGCGCTCCAGATTTTGTCCCACAGTAACCAGGCGTTCCAACAAGCCGGACTCTGATGCCACTTCAAATGGAGTTTGTGGCCGATCATACTGGCGTAATTCAATAACCTGTAAACGACCAAGAATATCCAGGGCCGCGGTGACCGAACTTCGATCAACCAGCAGATCGACCCAGATCATTTCCACTGGCCTGAACATTATGCCGTACTCCCCAGTATTTCCGGTTGCTCCCATCCGCACGAGCGCGCCACCAGAAACGCGCGACAACGTTCGTACTGCAACAGTTCGAGCAAGCAGTAGATCAGGACCAGACCAACATGGAACGGATCACCGCCAATCAGTCCGCGCAATTCGCGCGCAAGCTCGTCGCGTAGTCGCCATTGAGCAGCCAGATCCACGGTGTTATTGGTGGTTGCCTGTTTACGTAAATCGAGTAATCGCGTTCTGTGCCGAAGAATGCTTTTGGCGAGCCTGCTAAGCACGTAAGCTTCCCGCCCTGATACGGAAGGACAGGAAGCTGTAAAGTCCGACAACCAGCGATCGAATGGTGACGATGCCGACAGGTATTGATGGTAGGGCGTTTGCTCCAATCGTTTGCTTCGTTCATCTATGTGTAACGAGAAGATCGGTTTTAGCATCGCATCGATTTGCTCTGGAGGCTCGATATCGGCTTCCGTGAGTAATCGTTGCGCCCACACGAGATTGTTCGCCAGATACAGCCAACGTTTGACACCGGTCCAGCGGTTTGGCAACAGGCGGCTAACGTTATCGAGCAGGTTCAGCAAATGTTGCCGCAGGCTACCTTCAATCGTGTTAGTGTCCGGGGAACGCGGCAAATCCGCGACCCAATGGGACAGTCCGTTGCTTCGCATCCGCTCAATCAGGTTGTCGAGATCGCTGGCATCGGCGACATAGTGCCAGCGGGCTTCATCGGGCATGGCGCCGATGCGCGCCCTAACCCGTGCCTGCACATCAGCGTAACGGAAAAATGAAATTCCAGGCAAGATGGCCAGTCTCTCGGATAACTTAATGTTTATTATGTAATAATCATTGTCTTGCACACAACTTCATTTGCCATGATCAAGATCAAGTCCGATCGAGTTGCTCGAGATAGATTTCGTTAGATGAAGCCGACTATGACGAATCCGATTCAACAGGTGCTGGAGGCCGAACGGGAAGCCAAGGAGAGGATAAAACGCGTCCAGCAGGAGGCCGAGGCGGCGGTAAGCGACGCTCGTCGAAACGCCAAGCAGTTGCTAAGGCGTAATGAGCAGCGCACCCAGAAAGTGCTAATACGTTATGAAGAAAAGCAGAAACAATTGACGGAAGCCGAGGCTGAGCGATTACGCCAGCAGACGGGCGCTGAACTGAAGCATGCCCAAACCAGGGTTGATGAGAATTTTGAGGTCCTGGTTGACGAGACTTTCGCTGCTTTCTGGCCCAGATGAACACCCATAATCGCCGCTAAAGGAAAAAGGGGACGGAGGGATTAAACTTTAATCCCTCCGTCCCCTTTATCTTGATAAGCGACAGTATTAACCGTGCGTTTCGCGAATCCTGAAGGTGTAAGCCACCACAGGTTGCGAATCTATCCCTCTCCCTTTTTCTTACTGTAGTTAGGGGTGGAATCGAATTAGTCAGACAGACTGCTTTTACGGGAGGCAAACGAGAAGATACCAACTCGAGGACCATGTTTATTTCGTGCGTAGTTTTTGCGGGTTTCAGTTGTGCACTGTTATGCTTGGTAGTGCATTAGAGCGCAACGGACGCCCCATAAGTTGTTGAAAAATAAAGAAATATAAGTCACCACTTCTTCTGAAAATCCTCGTGTCGGTGGTTCGATTCCGCCCCTGGGCACCACTCCCCTTGATTATCAAAAAATCACCTGACGGGTTGCACGGGAACACTTAGTCCCATCACCGTAAAGTCGAACCAGTGCGATGGTTTCGAGTAAACGCAACCGTCCTGGTTCCTGACCGGCATCTAGAATTTGAGTCAGCTTGTAAGCGGTCTACGGAGGTCGCAATCCAGCCAGGGTGAGGCTTTTTCAATTGCCCTTGCCAGCTGGAACACGCGGTGATCATCGTAACTGCGGCTGACAATTTGAATGCCTGTCGGTAGTCCGTTGCCCGCCATGCCATTAGGGATAGCGATGACGGGAAGCCGGCTCAGCATGTTGAAAGGATGCGCCATTACCCAATCGAAATCGGTTATCAGTTTCTTCCCGTTTACACTGATTGTTTCCCAGGGTTTCGCCTCGGCCAATACCTCGTGGGTGGCGTTGGTGGGGCATATAAACGCGTGAAATTTATCGAGCACTGTGCCCAGGCTGTGATACATCGCGTTGGCCACTTCGTAAGTCGACAGAAAGGCTTCGGCATCCGATTTGCCCGCGCGCTCGGCGTAATAGATGTTGTAGTCGCATAGCGCATCGCCGTGTTCTTCGTACAAGCGCGCCAGGTGACGCCCGAAAAGATGATCCAGATAAGTCACCGCGGCGTCGGTGACTTCGTCACCCCAACCCAGCTCTACTTCTTCGACCTCGGCCCCGAGCTCAACGAGTAACGCCACGGTTTTCAACAGGTTTTCCCTGACGTCTGACGCAATGTTAAAAGCGCCGAGGTCGGCCGACCAGGCCACCCGCCAGCCTTCGATGTCTGCATATTCGAGCGGCAGGGTGATGTTATCGCGAAGGGTCGCGATATCACCCGGATGCACGCCCGACATCACGTTGGTCATCATCGCGCAGTCGCCCACGTTCTGGGCCAGTGGCCCCGTCTGGCAGTAAAAGTCGAGGTTGAAAGGTTGGCCGCCGGGAACGCGCCCGTAAGGTGGTTTATATCCGACGACACCGCAACAGGCGGCGGGGACGCGGATCGATCCCGCGATATCGGAACCCGTTGCCAGGGTAACCATTCCTGCCCCGAGGCTCGCCGCCGACCCGCCGGAGGAACCGCCCGAGGTGTACACCGGGTTCCAGGGAGTGCCCGTTGCCCCGAACAGTTTACTGTAGGTGACTCCCGCGCTGCTAAACTCCGGTGTGGTCGTTTTGGCAACCACGATGGCCCCGGCGTCGAGCAAACGCTGGTTGGTTGGACTGTTGTCGGTTTCGACCTGATCCTGGTAAACCAGGGAACATTGGGTGGTGCGTTTGCCTGCCAGCGCCTGATGTTCCTTGACCGCCAGAGTCAGACCTTCAAGCGGGCGAACCGGACCATGCTTGTGGGAAAAACTCTTTTCGGCGAGCCGCGCCTGCTCCATGGCTTCGTCGTAGTAGGTATCGGTAAAGGCGTTGACTTGCGGGTTTACCGCCTCGGCACGCCGTATCTGCGCCTGCAGCAGGTCAAGCGGCGACAATTTCCGGGTCTTGAACTGCTCCTGAAGCAGGTACCCTGGCATATAGCAGAGATCTAGATCACTCAAAATACAGCACGGTGACAACAAATATTGGTCGTACACAAGTTAACACGGGGAAGCCGCGCGGACCGCCCCGTGTCATTTAAAACCTGGCCTAACCGCCGGCTTGTACGTCGGTAAACAGGCTCTGGTATTTCTTTTCGATCACCGGGTCCAGCGACTTGAAGAACAGACTACCGTCTAATACAGCCTGTGGATCGGCGATTCCCAGGTTTTGCAGCACCTTTTGATCGGCCATCTCATAGGCTTTCCGGTTAGTGGAGCCGTAACCGTAGTTTTCCATCAACCAGGCGCCTGATTGAGGTGAACTCCAGGCATCGATCAGGTCGTAGGCGGCGGCTTCATTATTGACGTTTTTATGCATGGTGAAACCGGCGATCCAGGTAAACATGCGTTCTTTCGGTACCATCATGCCAACGTCGATACCCTGTTTCTTCAGATTAACCAGCGAAGCGTTCCAGCCATAAGCGGCTACCACTTCGCCGGTTGCGATGGCCTGCTCCAGTTGCGTGGCATCCGACCAGTACATACGCAGCATGTCGCGCTGTTTGGAAGCCAGTTTCTTGACTTCCGCCAGCTGAGCATCGCTCAGGTCATATATATTGTTGAATCCAAGAACCAGGGCAGCACACTGCACCACCGCAGCCGCGGTTTCATATTGTGACAAACGGCCCGAGTATCGATCGTCGTACAGAATTCCCCAGGTCGGATTGTCCAGATACTTTGCATCCACCAGGTCTCTGCGATAAATAATCGAACTATTTCCGTACTCGGTAGGCACCATGTACTGCTTACCGTTGTAAACACAGGAGTCATCCGAGCGAACGCTTTCGATGATGTCGTTGAAGTTTTTCAAACGAGATGTATCGATCGGCTTGAGCAGCCCTGCATCCTTAAAACGCCCGACGTTATAGTTGCCGGGGTGAATTAAATCTGGCGACCAGCCCGTTTTCATCTTGATGAACGATTCCTCCTCAGTAGCGATGTGGCTGACTTCGGGCATACCGCCATACTTGTCTATATAGGACTTCATCAAATCTGGTACGTCGTATCCAGACCATGTGTGGTAGTGCACTTCACCCGCGGCATGTGCTTCGCCGGAGATCAACGGTATAACGGAATAGGTCACCCCGAGTGCGGCAAGTGATTTCAGAATTTTACGACGGCTCTTGTCAAAGTGGTTGGTCATCATATCCTCCGCTGTTTGGAATTACTTTTGGGCTTATTTTTAGTTTACTCAGATTTCAGGTTTTATAATTATCAGGTCCGCTAATCGCTGAACCCGATGTTAATATTCATGCTCCCGTAACTGATATTATTCACCAATCAATCGCTCGAAGTATTACCATCTTATAGAAACTGTGGTGTACTCCACGGTTCAGGTTGGCAGGCAACTGTAGCAGCTTTTCCCTGTATAAAACACAATAGCAGCCGGCATACACGCGAAGACAAGACATCTGGCAATAATGACAGGCAAACATATGAAGTCGTCGACAGACAAAACATCACTGTCAGCGATGAGTTTATGGAGACGTTATCCTGCTCTGAAGGGATACGCCCTGGCGTCTCCTGCTATCCTGCTGATGATAGTCGCATTGGTATCTCCTTTTCTGTTGCTGGCGGGGACCAGCTTTAAAATTGAAACAGGGAGTAGCGATGAATGGATGTTAAGCCTTGCCAATTATGAATTCTTCTTCGAAAAATCTCACTACGTTAACACGCTGGTTCGCTCTATATTCATTTCAACACTGGTCGCATTGGTAACGGTATTACTGGCCTATCCGGCGGCTTATTTTATTGCCTTTCATGTACACGAAAACAAAATGTTGTGGCTGATAATGATTACCTTACCGTTCTGGACAAGTTACCTGCTTCGTGTTTTTTCGTGGAAACTGATACTTGGCTACAATGGTTTCATCAATTCCGGCCTGATGTGGCTGGATCTGATCAAGCAACCTCTCGACTTCATACTCTATAACACAAACGCGGTCATACTTACGCTGGCCCATGCTTGGGCTGCTTTTGCGATCCTGCCGATTTACGTATCCCTGCAGAAAATTGACAAGTCACTGATAGAGGCAGCCCACGATCTGGGTGAAAACAAGATTTACAGTTTTCTGCGGGTGACGCTGCCATTGTCTATGCCCGGAGTGGTGGCGGCGTTGCTGTTAGTCTTCATCCCGACGGTTGGCGATTATGTTACGCCCAAGCTGGTCGGAGGACCGAAAGGCCTCATGATCGGAAACCTGATCCAGTCTGCTTTCGGGCGACTGGATAACTGGCCGTTGGGTGCAGCCATTTCAATCATTTCGATGATCACGGTTACCTTCGCAGTCTGCCTGTTTTTACTGGGTATCAACCGGGTCAGGAAAGTACTGATATGAGCAAGAGTTCATTGAATAGCAGCTCCGGCTGGCTGCGCAGTTATACCGTTATCTACCTGGTGTTCATCTATCTTCCGATTTTATTTTTGCCGCTTTTTTCCTTCAATGACGGCATTTATGTAGCCTTCCCGATGAGCGGTTTTACATTGAACTGGTGGGCCGAAATGGTCAACCAACCCGGAATGCACAAAGCCCTGTGGAACAGTTTTTCAGTGGCGGTTCCGGTATGCCTTATCAGTACCACGCTGGGGATGATGGGAGCCAAGGCGTTGACTACCTACAAGCTATACGGCGCCAGGGCGCTGACCGGATTGTTTACTTTGCCGTTGGTCACCCCCTTTCTTATCCTGGGAATTGCGCTTTTGATTTCCTTTGATAACTACGGAATCGACCTGTCGCTGTTTACCGTGGGTGTCGGGCACGTGCTGATCTGCGTACCATTTTCGTTGTTCGTATTGTTGTCACGCATGGAGAGCTTCGATCGCAGTCTCGAAGAAGTGGCGCTTGACCTTGGGGAAACCCCGTGGATGATGTTCTGGCGGGTCACCTTTCCGATCGCAATGCCGGGTATTGTGGCGAGTCTTTTACTCACTTTCACCATTTCCTTCGATGAGTTTCTGTTGGCCTTTTTCCTGACAGGTGACGCTTCCACGTTACCGATTTTCATTTGGAGCCAACTGCGATTTCCTGGAAAACTTCCCGCGGTACTGGCGCTGGGCTCGGCCATTCTGATTGTGACTGTATTTATCGTAATAGTGGCGGAACTTATGCGTCGAAAGGGATCCGCCAATTCAACCGAGAATGTTATCTAGCATGCCTGAATCATCTTTCATTTCCATTCAGGGCGTGTCGAAGCATTTCGGTTCGATCGTTGCGGTTGACAGCGTTGATCTGGAGATTGGCAAGGGTGAATTTTTTGCGCTGCTGGGTCCGTCCGGTTGTGGCAAAACTACGTTACTGAGAATGCTGGCCGGTTTCGAAATACCATCACAAGGCGAGATTAATATCGATGGCGAACAGATGTCCACCGTGCCGCCTTACCAGCGCCCGGTGAATATGGTTTTTCAAAATTATGCGATCTTTCCGCATCTGAATGTGTTCCAGAACATCGCCTTTGGACTGCGCAAGGATCGTCTCCCCGCGGACGAACTGGAAAAACGAGTGAGCGACGTCCTGTCCCTTATCAAGATGGAAGGATTTGGAGAGCGCAAGCCCGATGAACTTTCCGGAGGACAGCGTCAAAGAGTGGCACTGGCAAGAGCGCTGATTAAAAAACCGAAGGTGTTACTACTGGACGAGCCGCTTGGTGCGCTGGATAAGAATCTGCGCGAACAAATGCAGCTTGAACTTCGGCAACTGCAAAAAATTGTCGGTGTTACTTTTGTGTTTGTCACTCATGACCAGGAGGAAGCGCTTACCATGTCAGACCGAATTGCTGTGATGTCTGCGGGAAAGGTGCTGGAGGTGGGTTCGCCGGAAGACTTGTACGAGCACCCGCAAACCAGGTTTGTTGCCGATTTTCTGGGCACGATGAATGTTTTTGACGGTCACATTCATGCACGCGATGGTGATAGCTACATTGTCGATACCAGGGAGCTTGGCCGGATAAGCGCTAGGATTGAATCACAGGATTTTTCAAAGGGAGAGAAAATGTCCGTCGCCCTGCGCCCGGAAAACCTGCAAATTGTTAATTCGCAATCAATGACGGTTATGGATGGAAGCATCAGCGGTGTCATGAGCAATACCGCTTATTTTGGCAATAGTGCTCAAATTTATGTTGAGCTGGAAGGATCAGACCAGCCGCTAGTGGTTTCCATTCAGAATCTGGAAGGTGCGGCTTCGAAAGCGGCCCATGGGAATCGCGAGGTTACAATTGGCTGGTCGAAGTCTTCGGTTTTACTGCTGAAAGACGCCTGATAGCTGGCAAATATTAACTCGGACATAAGCTTTGCAAAATTAATGTACAGGTTGTAATTCGAGTTTTCTGAATTTACCAACTTTTTATACTTAACTCTTTATCGTACGGAGTTTTGTGGGGAGTAGTTATGCATTGTTATGCATTGTGTTGCAAAGTCGCGCAACAGGTATCACATAATTTTTTAAAAAAATAAATAAAAGTCATCGGTACAAAAAGCATTTAACTAGTGTGCCAATATTGTGCCCCAATAACTGGCGATTACTGGCATTTACTGGCACAAACGGGAATAGAATGCGCCGTAAGTAGCTGATTTTATTAAGTTAGAAAAATTAAAGCCCGACTGAAAATCCTCGTGTCGGTGGTTCGATTCCGCCCCTGGGCACCAATTAATCCTTTGTAAATCAATTTGATACGATCGACTTCAGTTTTTTACCCTCGTTCGATTATGCCAAATATTGTGCCCTCGATCCTCGAAGTTGCCGACTGCAGGTGATCAGACGCGAGATTTGCATACCGCAACACCATCTCAAACGTGGCCCATCCCTCGAGTTCTTGTAACTCCTGGAGGCTGGTGCCTCGCAGTAGGTACCAACTAGCCCAGGTATGCCCCAGATAACGCCAGCGGAAAACTCCGATGCCAGTTAAAATCGCGAACAAGTTGCGCTGAAAGGACCGGGAGCGACAGAACAACGGATTGTATTTGTCTCGATGCCCGTGAACCGATTCGATCCCCGCTGGTCATAACATTCAGCCGGTTGTACTATACTCAACCAGGTATTGACGAATTCGAATCTTCCTACTAGGTACCGACAGACACCCTGAATAATGCGAGTAACGATACGAAAGCGCCTGTCCCGATTGATTTGCTGCATGATGGCAATAAACCTGCTGGCTGCACCGATGGCTCACGCGTCGTGGGTTATCCTGGACGGTCCCGCGGAGCAGGGCGTCGATACGAATCACCGCTGCAAACATGTCATCGACGAAGCCGATCGAATTTCCGCGCAGCTGCTGCAGGAGGCTGTCAACGCGGCCGGTGAAATGCAATGCGAGCACAGCAGTACCTGCAAGGTTTTGTGCGGCATTTCCGCGTCCATGTTGCACCAGGAGTTCGCGCTTTTCGCCTTTGACAAATCCGATCGCTGGCTGCCCACCGACACGCTCGCAGTGAAATCCTCTTTCCTCTCCCGCCTGGAAAGGCCCCCGAGACTCTAACCTCACCGGTCCCCGAGACCGCCTGGCCAGCTCGAAGCAAAGCCGGCCCCGACTCATTGCGCCATCGCAATCGCTGACCGTGATGCATTGCCTGTGGCGTTACATCTAATCGTTATTTTTCGAGGTTCCAGTGCTGAACATGAATACAGGTACAGAGTTTAGATACGCCTTGCTCGCTTCGGTTCTAATGGGAAACGCGGCGTTGGCCGCAGAGGACATGCCGTCTCCGCTTGATGTCGATCAGCATCCCGCGTCGCCATCCTACGAATCCTTGTTTCCCGACGAGGTCGTTCCGCTTGATACCGAACTCTCGTGGAAACGCAGGTTTCGCGGAGACGAGACATTTAATTCCGACGAGATACTGCCGCCGACCAGCTCGGTGCTGGAGCGCCTGTCGAATCGCCCGGGTTCGGGCGCAAACGGCGAATCGATGCCGGGTGGATTCGATGCCAGCGGCGTCGTGCGCCAGGTACGGTTGTCGGAAGGCAAGATCAAGGTCGAACATGGACCCATCGATCGTCTCGGCATGCCGGGGATGACGATGATGTTTCGCGTCGAGGATCCAGCCCAGCTCGCCGGTCTGGATAAAGGTTCGGAAATTGATTTCGACGTCGACAACACGGCGGCTGGATTTTCGATTACGCGGCTGGCGATGAAATCGAGTCGTTTCGATGCCACCGGGGTGGTCAAGCAGGTCAGGATGTCCG
>Ga0224508_10001213_pt1 | contig 23388 bp, 16 predicted proteins | sample SF_Jan12_sed_USG_4_FD_170157 | JGI IMG/M metagenome (GOLD analysis project Ga0224508, IMG submission 170157) | Sediment microbial communities from San Francisco Bay, California, United States - SF_Jan12_sed_USGS_21 | ecosystem: Environmental > Aquatic > Marine > Sediment | place: USA... | reverse complement strand
ACCTGACGTTTGGGCTTCAGCAGCCATGGCGCGTTGGGGACGTGCTCGGCGCGGACCATGAAGCGGGCGTTCTGGATCGTCCACCAGAGCTGCGTGCTCGTGCCCCCGAGCGTGAGGAACAGGAAGTCGAGCGTGCCGAGTCCTTGCGTGATGACGGTGGTGATCGCACGATCGTCGATGACGTGGCGAAGCATGGACCGATACCGGGACATCTCTGCGAGGAAGGCCGGCAGCGCTGTCACCGAGTGTCGACGCGGTTGTAGGAGCTCGACGTCGATTCCTGCGTGCTCGAGATCCTCACGAAGCGGGCCGTCTTCAAAGCTCAGCACGATGGCGGGCCACCCTTGGCTGGGAAACTGGCGCGCAAGATTGACGACGGTCTCCTGGGCCCCTCCCACGTCGAGGTTCGGAGTGACGATCATCACGCGGCCGGTCATCGGAAGGCCCCGACGGAGACAAGAGCGGTCAGGTCCGTCTCGTTACCGGTGACCCATTCGGCCTGATCGAGGGCGTCGAGCGCAGAGTCGAGCTTCCGAGCAGGTCCGTCCGTCATGAAGTAGGAGAGCCAGTACTGCACCGCGGCCTGCAGCTTGTACAACCGCCACGCGTCGGGGAACAACGCTCTTTCCTCCTCCGTCAGCGGAAAGCGCGATGCGTAGCCGCGCTGGAAGGCCTTCATCGACTCGAAGTCGTACGCGCCGTCCTTGAACCGATGCTTGCCGAGCGCCGAGATCAAGTCGAAGACGCGCCAGTCGAGACGGGCGAGCTCGAAGTCGACCGGGACGGCCGGGAGCCTTCGGCGGAACAGGAGGTTGTGCAATCCATAATCGCCATGGATGACGAGCCGAGGGAGCGAGGTATCGCTCAGCTTGCGGTCTAGTTGCTCCAGGGAGCTATAGGTCTGGTCGCTCCGGGCGACGAGGGACCCAACCCGTGCGGTAACCCCGGGTTCGGTGAGCTCACCGGATCGATCGATGAGCTCCGCGATGGTCTCGGCGAACCAGCGGAGATCGCGGTGCCGGGGCCCGCCTGCACCAGCGAAACCCAAGTGGTGTTGACCAGAGGGAGTGAAGCCTTGCAGCGATCGATGGAGTGCTGCAAGGGTCGAGCCGGCCTCGATGGTCAGTTCGAGCCGATCGGGCCGGAGCAGGTAGTGCAGCGAGAGGTTCGCGCCGTCGATGAAGTCGAACACGGCGGCAACACCATGTCCGGTCGTCACCTGGTCGTCGCCGAGCGGGCGTCGCACGAGCCGGGGAGCCGGGAAACGAACGTCTTCGAGCCGACGCAGGATCGAGTGTGCACACTCCACGGTCTCCGCGCTCCACTGGGGGCGATAGAGCTTCACGACCTTGCGACCGCTTCCCGTGGCAACGACGACGTTGCGGTTCCTCCGGCTGAGCCAGATGTTTCGAGCGGTACCGATCCGAGGAATGCCGAATTCTTCGAGGACAGCGCCGAGCGTCTCCTCATCAATGGCAGGATCGTGCATTCGGGCGGCTACCGAGCTCGTGATGCGGGACTTCCGAGGCAACCTGAGAATCGGGCCTATGCCGCTGGGCATGGAGCCTTCCTCGGGCTGGGGCAGGTCGGTGAGCACTCGTGCGCAGAGCTCGCCGCTCGTGACCGCGGGATCGACCGTTCCCGAGACCTCCACCACGGTGGCTCCTCGCGTGCGCATCGCCTCCGACGCCGTGCCCACCACAGCAGCGGCGGCTCCGAGATACTCGCTGAGCTCGGTCTGCGCGAGATGCCGTGAGTGGGCCCAGACTCCCCGAGCGACCACGCGCTCCAAGCAGATCTGTGTGTCGGTGTCGACGTGGACGAGGAGGTCGGGAACCGGTATCAGCTCCAGGTAACTGACAACCGATCGGGTATCGGGACCTCGGAGGTGAGATGCGTGAAGGTGCACGGCGCGGTGCACGAAGCCGTCGTCGATGACCAGGACTTGCGCTCCGATCGAGCTGTCGACGAGAACGCGATAGCGGCCAGCCAGCTGGAAGAACCAGTAGAGGATGTGCGCTCGGGTCCGAACGCTAAGCGGTCGGTGTCGCTGACTCGTTACCACGAGCCTCGCGAGGCGAGGGTCGCGTTGGCAGAGCCCGATTCCACTTCCGGTTCCGAGCGCATAGAAAACCCACCACAGCAGCGTCGAGTGCAGGCGGCGGGGGGCAATCGTCAGGATGATCTTACCGACCGTCGTTGCGGCCGCTCGTCGCCGGGCCAGGCTGGTGATGGTCGCGACGTCGAATCCTGCGGTCTCGAGTCTCTCGACGAGTTGATCGGCGAGACTCGTCTTCCCCGATCCGGGCACACCGACGAACTCGATGACGAACGGTGCTGGTCCAATGCCAGTGCTCGATGGCTCAGAGCGCATCCCACACCGCCCGCCTGACCTGGCCTCGAACCTGCTCCAATGGCTGATTCGCATCGACACGGACCACCGTCACCCCCTCGGCCCGAGCCTCCACCGCATCGGCAAGCTCCGCCGCTCCCCGTCGCTTCTCGGCGATGACGTCGGGTAGATGGTCCGGTTTGCGGTCGATCGAGACCGTGGGGTCGACGTCCATGATGATGAGCAGATCTGGTGGGTGGAATGCCTCGTAGCGGCGCTCCTCCCACCTCGCCATCATCCGAGCGGGTCTGCCGAGTGGGGCGCCCAGCTTGTCCCGCACTTGCGGGCCATCGAGGAGCCGATGATGGTGTTCCGAGCTTGCCGATACCAGGGGGAAGCGGTCGAAGACGACGACTCGACCGTCGGAAACGTCGGCCAACGAGTCCCGATAGCGCCTGACTCGATCGCCGGCGATCGCCACGTAGTGCAGGCCGAGGAGCGCGTCCCGCACCGCCCCGAGCGCACGGCCAACCGGACCGTCCGGATGCCCAACCGAGCGGTGGGCGCGGCGAAAGGCGCGAAACCCGATGTACGACCCACGGCTGAGCCGAGACGGCTCCTTGCTCCCCAGGTAGTACCTGCGGACGCTGAGCTTCCACCCGAGCCAACTCGAGACGTCGGCAGCGGCCGTGGTCTTGCCGGCTCCATCTGCGCCTACGAAGGCAATCGACAAGCCACCGGTGGGCATTGTCATGGCTGCATCGAACGGATTGCGCCGGAACCTGTTCCTACGTACCCATAGTTCTCTGGCGGCCAACATTCGTGCCTGGATCGGCGGCAGACGCGCATGTTCTCGCAGCGCTCGCCGCAGCCGGCGCTTCATCGTGAGGAAGCCCGCCCGGGGGTCCTCACCCAGCCGTTCGAGGAATTGCTCCACCAGATCGGGTGGTACCCCGGGGAGCGCCCCGGCAACCGACGACGCGGTCGTCTGCTCGAGCAACCAGTCGATCTCCTGTGAGATGGCGAGGGGGATGCCCGGCGTCTTGATCCCCACCAGGTCCTTCACCGCATCTCGGTAGCGATACTTCAGCAGGGCTCGAACCGACAGCATCGCCAGCTCGACATGAGCGGCTGGAGCACGAAGACCGTCGAGCTCTCTCGTCGAGGTCAGGAACTCCGCCTCCACCGGAAGCCAGTAGTTCTTCACGCCCCGCTGCCCGATCACGAGCTGATCGTGAACGTGCAAGTGGAAGAGCTCGCTGCTCTGCAGGTCGAAGCCGAGGAGGTGGGACATGCCAGGCTGGTCTCCCCCCGGAGGCGGGTTCATCGGTTTGAGTCCGTGCCTCCCCACGATCTCCGAGAAACGGGCCCAATCTCGGCGATCGATGAGCACATCGAGGTCGGTCTCGCCTCGCAGCGACTCACGAGCTCGGATGTTGCTCTTCCATTGACAGTATCGAACGTTGGACGTCGCCAGGTCCACGAGCACGCCTCGCAACGCTTCGATCGCATCCCCAGACCCACCGTCGGCCCCGGCAACGGCAGTCGCCCCGCTCTCCTCGATCACCCGGGTCGACTCCTCACTCGCCGGGAGGGCGCCGCACGAAATCCCTACCTTGGCGTCTCCGGCCGGTTCTGCCCCAACGTTGTCGCCCAAGATAGCCGCGTTCGCTGGCTCCGGGCGAGGGCGACACCACCTACCGCGGGGTACGGACTGTCCCCCCTGGTCAGCAAGCTGCTTGCTCAAGCTTGCCGTGGATGGTTATGCTCTCGTTCACTCAACGTTGGGTAGGACGTAACTCGTTGGGTAGGACGTAACGCGAGGGTCGGATTCGACAGTCCGTCTGGTCTTGAACGCAGGGCAGACCGGGCTGCTCGAGTATTGAAACATGTATGAGGGCAGGCATGGCGGTGATGGGGCGAGACCGAACGCTGGATGCTCCGCCGGTTCGCGTGGCGCCATCGCGTCGTGGGTTCTACCACCGCGCCAAACGCCTGATCGACGTGACCCTGTCGCTCCTGCTGCTGCTGGCGGCGCTGCCGCTCTTCGTGGTGATCGCTGTCGCCGTGAAGCTCGACTCACGCGGTCCGGCGTTGTTCGTGCAGGATCGAATCGGCAGCCAACGCCGGAAAGTGGAAGATGGCCATGAGTGGTCGATCGCCCCGTTCCGGCTCTTCAAGTTCCGGACCATGGTCAACGGCGCAGACGCCACGATGCATCGCCAACACATCGCCGCCTACATCGCGGGCGATGACCGCCGTCTCAGCTCGGGCTCGCTCGATCCAGTAACGGGAGAGCTGAAGTCGTACAAGCTCCAGCAAGATGCTCGTATTACGCGGGTCGGTCGGATACTCCGGAAATCCAGCCTTGACGAGCTGCCGCAACTCGTGAATGTCCTCAGAGGTGACATGAGCTTGGTCGGACCTCGGCCGCCTCTGGCGTACGAGGTGGACATGTTCAAGGCCCACCACATGGGCCGATTCGCCTGCCTGCCTGGCATAACCGGCCTTGCGCAGATTGATGGGCGCTGCACGCTCGCTTTCGAAGAGGTGATCGAGCGTGATCTCGAGTATGTCCACAATACGTCGCTCATCCGTGACGCTCTCATTCTGTTGAAGACGGTACAAGTCGTCATGTCGGGCGAAGGGGCAGGCTAGATGCACGCAGTTCGAATTGGGGTCGTCGGATACGGGTACTGGGGACCCAACCTGGTACGGACGCTGATCGATCTGCCCGAGGTGGTGTTGGTTGTCGTGGCGGAGCGTGATCCGGCCCGGATGCAGGAGATCCGCGACAAGCACCCGCAAGTCGAGGTGGTCGTCTCGGATCACAAGCAGCTCCTCTCCATGGAGTTGGACGCGGTGGCCGTCGTCACGCCACCCGAGACGCACTTCTCCATCGTGAAGGAGTACTTGGAGAACGGCTTGGACGTGTTCGTCGAGAAGCCGATCACCACCTCGGCTGACGATGCGGCTCAGCTCGTGACGCTGGCCGAGGAGCGCGGACGAGTCCTGATGGTCGGCCACATCGCCGAATACCACCCGACGATCCGGGCACTGAAGGAGATCATCGACAGCGGTGAGCTCGGCCCGATCCGGTACATCGACACGGTCCGGGCGGGACTCGGTCTCTTCCACCCGAGCCTCAATGTCATCTGGGACCTGGCTCCGCACGACATCTCGATCCTGATCCATTTGCTGGGTGCGGCGCCGACGCATGCGAGCACCTCTGCGATCGCGTGCGTCCAGGACTCGGTCGAGGACGTTGCCTACTCGGCGTTCACGTTCCCCAATGGTGTCTTGGCTCACTCCCGGTTGAGTTGGCTCGACCCGCTCAAGATGCGCCGCATCACCGTGGTTGGCAGCGACAAGATGGTCGTCTACGACGATCTCGAGCCCCATGAGAAGCTCAAGATCTACGACAAGCACGTGACGACAGTCCCCAAGACCGACACGTTCGGGGACTTTCAGTTCGCGTACCACTACGGATCGGTGACAAGCCCCTACGTCGAATTCGAAGAGCCTCTCCGAATCGAATGCCGCCACTTCGCGAAATGTGTCATCGAAGGCAGCCAACCGATGACCGACGGTCGAAGTGGACTCCGTGTCGTCCAGGTCATCGAGGCCGCGCAGGAAAGCCTTCGCAATCAGGGCTCACAGGTCGCCGTGGGGTCCGCGTCCTCCACGGTCGGTGCACGAGCCATCGATGTCACGAACGGGACGGAGAGCCCGGCGCGAGGCAAGACCGGCGCGCTCGATCACATCAAGGACAACGACCGCAGCGTGCTCGGACCGCCGTCGCACGAGGTCGATCTCGTCGACAGCAACGGAGGCGGCGCGCCCGGTGATCGTCCAGAGCCGGTGGCATGGTGATTCCCGATCGACCGGATCCCGCGGTACGTTGAGGCTTCGACGTTCAAACGTGCGTCATGGCGAGGTTTGAGCTGTGGAGTTGACGCATTACCTCCGACTGATCCTCCGGCACTGGCTGAGCTTCGCAGTCGGTGTGATCGTCACAGTGGCCGTCGGTGCCGCGCTCATCCTGTCTCGCCCCGACATCTTCGAGTCGAAGGGCACCTATGTCGTTCGGCCGACATCCGTCGACTCCTCGGACGTCGTTCGCGCCTTCGACACCCTGATCCGCGGCGTCGAGATCAACGCCACCTACGTGGCGATCGCTCGCAGCGACATCATACGGGACCGCGCCAAGGCCAGCCTCGCCTCCGGGCCCGACGTCGACACGCGAGGTCTCGATGTCGACGCCAGTGTCGTGACGGGCACCAACATCATCTCGATCTCGGTACGAGGGGAAGACCCAGAGGCTGCGGCTATCTATGCCGAGCAGATCGGGCAAGAGACTGTTCGGTACGTCAACGATCTGCGTGACGTGTTCCAGCTCGAGCAGCTCGACCCACCCACAGCGCCCAGGTCGCCCGTCGGGCCGAATCGACGACTGGACCTTGCCATCACGATCATTCTCGGACTCGGCGTAGGAACCGCGTTGGCCATTGGTATCGAGGCGCTGAGCCCTCGGACGTCACCGTTCCCCCAACTCAATGTGATCGACACCAAAACCGGTCTGTACAACGATGCGTACTTCAAGCTACGAGTCGAGGAGGAGTCCGCCCGTGCTGGGGTCTTCGGCGAACCGCTGAGCTTCGGCATGATTCGGGTGGCCCGAGGGGATCCCTGGGAGAGCGACCAACCTCTGTCCGATTCGGAAGAGCTGCGCGGCGTTTCCAGCGCTCTCGGGATAGCAGGCGTTGTCGCCTACGTGGGTGATGGAACCTTGGCGGTCATCATGCCCGAAGTCGACCTCCGCCGAGCTCGAGAGCTCGCAGCCGGCTGGGCGGACAGCGCCAGCCTTCGATTGAACCGGAACGGGACGAAGCACTTCGACGTGGGGAGTGGGGCTTGTGAGTACCGGAACAAGCGGTTCACCGGTGACCGCCAGGTCCAACAGGTGATCGATCGAATCGTTGATGGAGATCGGGAAGCTCGACCCGGGGCGACGACAGCAGTCACGGCATGAAACGGTCCTCAGGCGACGGCGTTCTGCTTGCGGTTGCTCAGGGCGGTGGGATATTGGCCGCCGGTCAGCTCTTCGAGATGGTCGGTCGTCTGGGCGTCGCTCTCTTGCTGTCGAAGTCGCTGGGCGCCGATCAGTACGGCCTCTATATCATGGCGATCAGCGTTGCTACCGTGTTCGCTGGCGTCTCGACGCTCGGTCTCGACCGGGCGATGGTTCGATACATCGCGATCCTCGCGGACCGACATGACAGGCCAGGGCTTTGGGGTGCTCTCCAGGTCGGGTTCTGGTTCTCCGGACTGTGCGCTGCGATAGTCGGCCTGGGAGTGTTTGTTGCCGCCGACGAGATCGCTTCGGCGGTGTTCGACGAGCCAGCCCTCGCTCAGCCGCTCCGGCTGATGGCGATCGTCTTACCCTTCTTGACCGTCAGCAACGTGCTACGAGGCGTCGCTCACGGATTCCGCAAGATGGGCGCCACCGTTCTCGCTGAGAACGTGATTCAGACGTTCGTGAGGGTTGGGCTCCTCGGCATCATCGTGGCCTGGTCATCGCTCGACGTGATGGAGGCGCTGATGATATTCGGTGTCTCGGACCTCGCCGCCTCGGTGACAATCATCGTTCTACTCGAAAAGGTGGTTCCTCACGAGAAAGAGAATCGAGTTGCGGCCCGTCGCGACGGGGCAGAGATCGTCGGTTTCGCCCTTCCGCTCTGGCTCTCGAGCACGCTCCGGCAATTCCGGAGGAACATCGAGATCCTGCTCCTTGGTGCACTGACCGTCGCCTCGAACGTTGCGGTGTTCGCTGTCGCAGCGCGAGTGACGTTGCTCGGTCGGATCGCCTATCTGTCCTTGCTCGCGGCCGTGAAGCCGGTCATCGCTGCGCTCCACGATCGGGGCGACCTGGTCGCGCTCCGTCGTCTCTACACCGCTGCGACCCGATGGACGTTCACCTTCAGTGTCCCGTTCTTCGTCATCATCGCCTTTCTTCGGGAGCCGATTCTCGGACTGTTCGGGCCAGAGTTCGTCGCCGGATCGACTGCGCTGCTCGTGCTGGCCGGGGCGGAGCTCGTCAACGCCGGCACCGGAATCTGTGGTTCGTTGATCGACATGACCGGCCACGCCCGACTGAAGCTCGTGAACTCACTCGTCTGGTTCATCGTTCAGGTTGGCGGTGCGGCATTGCTGATTCCCCGTTGGGATGTCCTCGGAGCCGCTGCGGCGACGTTCGCTGCGATTGCCGTCGTCAACATCGCGACGGTTGTGCAGATGCTGGTATTGGAGCACCTCTGGCCATACGACCGCAGCTTCTGGAAGCCGCTCACGGCCGGGGCCGGAGCTGCGATGGCAGGATTGGCGTTGGCGATGTTGGCTCCGGCAGCGGACGGCACGATCTCGCTCGCTCTGCACGTCCTGATCATCGGCGGCGTGTACGTCGCGCTGCTCGCGAGCTTCGGCTTCGAGCCGGACGACTACATGGTGCTCGGCCGGCTCCGCCGAAAAGTTCTGCGAATGAGGGCGGGAGAGTCGGCGGAGTCTGCGAGCTCGCTGTGAGTGGCCACGACGACCGTCCGATCTACATCGGCGGAGTTGATCGATCAGGAAAGACGACCCTGGCCGGGTTCTTGACGTCTCACTCGGCGATCGCGATTCCCCCGATCGGCACGAATCTCTGGACCTATTTCCATCGACGATTCGGCAGCCTCAATGATGCACAGAACTGGGAGCGGGCAGTGGACGCCGTACTCCGCTACGACCGAGTTCGAGCACTGGATCTCGATCGTGAGCGCATACGCAGGGAGTGCCTGAACGGTCCAGCAAGCTATGGACGACTGTTCTCGTTGCCGTTGATCCACTACGCGGAGCGCGCCGGCAAGCCACGTTGGGGAGCGCAGACCGGCTTGATCGAACGGTTCGCCGATGACCTGTACGAGGCGTACCCGGGCGCAACGATCATCCATATGGTCCGTGACCCGCGGGACCGCTATGTGGTCGCCCGGTCCCGGGCGGTTGGGGGTCGTGGCGGAATCGGGGCTGCCACCGCCCGATGGCGATACTCGGCCGAGCTCGCCAGGCGAAACCTACGCAATCACGCGGGTCGCTATCTCGTTGTCAGATTCGAGGACTTGGTGCTCGAAACCGACAAGACCCTTCAGATGATATGCGAGTTCATCGGAGAAGCGTACGAGCCAGAGATGCGGGAAATGCTCGATGCACCAGAGCGCCATCGACGCCTCTCCGAACAGAAAACCTCCGATCGGGGGGGCCTGCTCTCTCCTGAATTCATCGGGATCTTCCACGAGAAGATGACCGATGAAGAGCTCCGTTTCCTCCAGGCCAATGCACGGAGGGAGATGGAGCGGCATGGGTACGAGCCGGAGCCGGTCAATTTGGGATTGCGCGAGTCGGCCCGGTTCATCATGCGAACCGTGCCGGAACAACGGTGTCGGATGCGGGCGTGGTACTGGCGGGAAGCCCTCGGTCGCATCGCACCGCGTCTCGCTGGTCCTCGGGTCGACACGAGTCAGAATGTGCCAGCGCACGAGCCGGGAGTCGGCAGATGACGCGTTTCGCCGAACCCATCTTCCTCGGTGGCCTGTCTCACTCGGGCAAGACACAGTTGCGGCTCGCACTCGATGAGATTCCGACGTTATCGTTCACGAGACGCACCCAGCTCTGGGACCGGATACTCCAACGCTTTGGCGATCTCGGCGACGAAGGGAATCTTGGTCGTTGCCTCGAAGCCATGGGGGCGATCAGCGGAGTCGGCGCGCTCGAGCCCGATCTGGAGGCGCTCCGGATCGAGTTCTCGGCGGGGCCACCCACCTATGAGCGACTGATCTGCTTGTTCCACCAGCAGGTGGCCGAGCGACGCGGCAAGATCCGCTGGGGTGACCAGACGAAGTCCATCGAGCGGTACGGATCGATCATTCTCGAGGCTTTCCCGTATGCGCGCATGATCCATATGGTCCGAGATCCGCGACGCCTGCGAGACGTTCGGTCGCGTACAACCCCCCGCCTAAGGGCAGCGCTCGGCTCCGATACCGCCCGGTGGATTGCCTCCATGGAGGCGGCGCGGGCGAACCGCGCCAGATTTGGAAGTCGCTACCTCGTCATCCGTTACGAGGATCTCGTTGCCGACACCGAAGGCACCGTTCGCACGGTGTGCGGATTCATCGATGAGGACGTGCCGGAATCGGCGAGAGACGTGATCTCGAGCATTCGCTTCCAGTCGGTAGGCGACAGCGACTCGATGTCGCAGTCAGCCGCCCGGTGGGATGAGGGACGGCCACGATCGGATGATCGCTTCGTCACGATGCACGCGGCCGATCTCCTCGCCGAACACGGCTACCGCACCGCTTATGGGAAGATGTCGCTGAGCGAGAGCGCTCGGTTCGCCGTCACGTGGCCAGCGCGCCGTGCGTCGATGGCAGCGTGGCGTAGTCTCGACAAGAGGACACGACCATCATGACAGCCGGGCCCATCTTCGTGGCAGGACTCGAGCGGAGCGGAACCAGCCTCGCCTACGCGATGCTGGCGTCTCACCCTCGAATCGCGATGACGAGGCGCACGAATCTCTGGACGCACTTCTACAACCAGTATGGCGATCTGGCCGACCTGGATAACTTCGAGCGATGCGTCGCGATGATGATGAGGTACAAGCGCATCGTCAAGCTACAGCCGGATGCAGATCGGCTCCGTCGCGACTTCCTCGCAGGCGATCGCACGTACGCCAGATTGTTCTCCCTCGTCGAAGAGCACTATGCGGAGCGCGTCGGAAAGCCGCGTTGGGGAGACAAGTCTCTGAACACCGAGAACTTCGCTGAGCCCATCCTGAACGCATACGAGGGCGCTCGGATTCTCCACATGATCCGCGATCCTCGGGACCGGTTTGCCTCCTCGGTGACCAGGTGGGAGAAGCGCCGAGGTGGTGTGGGGGCGGGAACGGCCGAGTGGCTCGCCTCGGTGCATCGCGCCGAAGAGTTCCAGGCGCGTTTTCCCGCGAGCTACATGATCGTCCGATACGAAGATCTCGTAACGGATCCGGAAGAGACGGTGAGCACGATCTGCGGGTTCATCGGTGAGGACTACGACCCGGCGATGCTGACGATGGGCGGGGCTCCGTCGCTGACCGAGAAAGGATTCAACAGCTCGTACGGACCGGTCGAGGGCATTCAGATCTCGACCGCGTCGATCGGACGGTTCCGCTCGATCCTACCTCCGAGTCAGGTGGCCTTCGTGCAGCTCGTAGCGAACGAAGAGATGGCGCGACACGGGTACCCCAGCGAGCCGACCGAGCTGGATGGGATCGCGAAGTACGCATACAGAACCGGTCGTGTGCCGCTCGAGCTGGCGCGGATGGCCGCGTGGAGGACGCGGGAGCTCGTTCGCGACCGACGCGGTCGACCCGTGCCCGAGTATCGAATCGTCGACTCCGCGCCGAAGTCATGACCACGCAGCACTTAGCGGCTCGGCGACAACTCGAGAGCGGCCAACTTCGCGCCGCTGGTGCTCGCGGGCTGGTTGTCGCCACGGGCGTTCTCGGCAGCATCGCGACCGGTTGGCTCGTTGCTCGAGGACTGTGGTTCCTGGCCGCCGCGGTACTCCTGGCCGTCCCGATGTTCGTCACCCTTCATCGACGTCCGACCGTCGCCCTGGCGATCTGGCTCGCGATCACCCCTCTGGTGACCGTCACCGAGAGCGGTGCAATCCGCAGGATCTTCTGGTTGGTGCACCGGGCGTTGCCGGTCGTTGTACTCATCATGCTGATCGTCAGTGTTCTGATCGGCCTACGGGAGCGATTCACCGTACGCCTCGGATGGCCCGAGGTCCTCGCCGTGGGGTACCTGGTCGCGACCGTTCTGTCGCTGCTCTATACCGGTGTGGATGTTGGGCTCTCGGCGACCCACATCTACGACCGGATCTTCATCCCGATCGTTCTCTACATCCTGGTTCGGCTCCTGGAGCCGGACGAGGGCGCATTGCGGAAGCTCGTCCCGCTGGTGATCTTCGTGCTGTTGTTGGAGATACTCGTTGGTGTGCTCACCTGGACTTCGCCTGGGGTTTTGCCCGACGCATGGCTGAACCGCGCAGGCGAGCGGACTTCGGGCACGCTCCGCGAAACGAACCTCTACGGCGTAACCGTGTTCACTGCGGGCGTCTTCTTGCTCCATGCCGCGATGTCCGATTCGTGGAGTGCTATGCAGAAGCGCGTCCTGGTTTGGTGTACTGGGGCCGGATTCGCGATGGCCGCCTTCACGTTTTCCAGAGCGGTGTGGCTGGCCGCTGCGGTCACGATGATCGGACTGATGGGTCTCTACCCGCGCTTCGTGCGTAGATTCGTGGTCGTGACGGCATTCGTTCTGTTGATCGCCATTCCGTCCGGCATGCTGCAGTCTCAGATCGACCTAGCCCAGAATCGATTCCGCTCCGAGAGCTCGGAGGAGTCAGCACTCAGCCGCCTGCCGGTGATGGCCGCGTCGGTCCGAATGTTCGAGGCCAGGCCGGCGTTCGGGTTCGGCTACGAGAACTTCGATCGGTTCGACATCATATTTCAGCGCCGCGTCGGAAACCTCTACATTCCCGAGAAGGACCATGCCTCCCACAACGTCTTTCTCACGATCCTCGCCGAACAGGGCGCGGTCGGCATCGTGCTGTTCCTGGGACCGTTCGGGTATTGGCTCGCCCAGTCCGTACGCTTCCGTGACAGACTCCCGGACCACGGGCTGCTGGGCCGTCAGCTCGTGTGGATCCTCTGGTTGCTCGTCTTGGCTCAGGTCATCGTCTACAACTTCTCGCGCCTACAAGTCGCGTTCGGCTTCGGCCTGTTGTGGTTGATGCTCGGCCTCGTCGGATCGGTTTTGACCCTCAGCATTCGGAAGCATGAGACGCTCTCGGTGTCTGGGGCCGAGAGTCATGCCAGCGCGAGGTCTCATCGCTCTTGATCAGTCAGATGTCAACGAAGCCGGCTCTACGGCTCGGCGTTGGAGGTGCCACTGGACCTGCTGCTGCAGCCCGTCGACGAGCGACACGCTCGGTGACCATTGCAGCACATCGGTCGCTCGAGTTGTATCTGCGCCCGTTCGGGCGACATCACCGGGCTGGCTGTCCTGTGCGTCGATGGGGACTGGCCGGCCGACGATCCGCTCGATGGTTTGGATCACCTCGGCGAGGCTGACCTCCGCGCCGCCCGCTATGTTCGCGACCAGCCCGGGGGTCGTGGTCTGTGTGGCCGCTCGAATGTTCGCGTCGACGACATCGCCGACGAACGTGAAGTCACGGACCTGTCGACCGTCTCCGTACAGCGGAAATCGGCCCGCTCCTAGTGCGGCCTCGATCGAGCGATACATCCCCATGTCGGGTCGCTGGCGTGGTCCGTAGACCGTGAAGTAGCGCAACGAGACGGTGGGAACGTCGTAGTTGCGGGCAAAGACGCCGCAAAGGTGTTCCGCTGCCAGCTTGGTAACGCCGTACGGGCTCATCGGCTGCGGACGGACGTCCTCGGAGGTGGGATATCGGCTTGCATCTCCATAGATCGACGAACTCGACGCGTACACGAACTTCTCTATGCCGCAGTCGCGGGCCGCTAGCAGCATCCGATTGGTGACGCTCACATTGGCCAGAACGTACGTGTCGAAAGCGTCCCACGAGGAGCGAACTCCGGGCTGGCCGGCCTGGTGGAACACGACATCCACTCGTTTCATGATCGAATCGAGATCGACCGTGTAGAGGTCGGCTTCGATGAACCCGAACTCGCTGTTCCCCATCGACTCAGCCAGGTTGTGCCGCTTGTGGGAAGACGGGTAGTAGTCGGAGAAGTTGTCGATCCCGATCACATCCCAGCCATCGACGACCAGCCGCTCGGCGAGATGACTTCCGACGAACCCAGCGGCACCGGTAACCAGTGCTCTCATCGTGTTGGACGTGTGGACGCCGGGGCTGTGCTTCGCAGCTCGCGCGCTGACGACTTCCTGTTCCGATGCATCCCGACACTGTACTCGGCCGCTGGGGACCGGGTTCTCCTAGCGGACCGCTGCGAGCGGGGTCGCGACTGCCGCCGTCGACAGCGGTGGCTTTCGGGCAGTGCTCCAGCTCGCGGGAAGGGTGACTAGCGTGACCACGCGATGGGGCGGTAGGGGAGTGCGACCCCGAGGTCGCGGCCTGCTATCGCCCGACGCCATCAGCTCCTGGATCGCTGACCGATGGGACCCGGCCGGCTCCGATCTCACCGAACCATAGAGCGAAGCGTTCGAGAGTTGATTCGACGCGACCGCGATCGGAGAAAGCCTCGAGCGCTGCTGGTCGAGGGTCTCGAGTCCCCGCCGACCGGGAACGCCGACCAGGGCTCCTTCTCGCATTGGTGGGGATCTTCGCCAACAGCAGTAGAGCAGAAGTGCTGCATAATGACGCTTATGCCTGATACAAACGGTGTTCCGGGCGTTCTTGCGGGAGTTAAGCCGCACGACGTGCGGTCAACTCACGCAATTTCGGCGGCCCTAGGCTCGGTCGGATGGATCAGCACCTGGTGGTCGAGCTTGCTGCGGCGGTCGACGGTGAGTTGGCCCGGCGGATCGAGTTCCTCCTCGAGGTCGACAAGCTGAAGACGGTCTTGCGGCGCAGCCGCCTGGTCGACGGCAGTCGCTTCGAGAACACCGCCGAGCACTCGTGGCATCTCGCCCTGGCGGCGCTCGTTCTCGCCCCGTACGCCGGAGACGATGTCGACATCGTCCGAGCGGTCGAGATTCTGCTGGTCCACGACCTGGTCGAGATCGACGCCGGCGATACATATATCTACGACTCGGCCGCACGCGACGACAAGCAGCAACGTGAGCAACAGGCAGCGACGCGCATCTTCGGGCTGCTGCCGGAGACCCAGGAGAGCTGGATCGCCGAGCGGTGGCACGAGTACGAGGATCGGGTGACGGCGACGGCCCGCTTCGCCTACGCCATCGATCGGCTCCAGCCCCTCCTGCTCAACGCGGCGTCCGGTGGCCGTAGCTGGCAGGAGAACGGGATCAGCTACGGCCAGGCCGCAGCAGTGAACGGCGCCATCGACGATGGCTCGTCGCTGCTGTGGGCCTACGCTCGCCGGGTCCTCGGCGAAGCGGCCGAGCGGGAGCTCCTCGCCGACGATCGGAGCAACCAGTCTTGACCGATTCTCACTTCCGGCCCCAAGACGGGATCCTCGACAGGGACGTCGGTGCGGCCGAAGTACACGCCTGGGTCCTCTTTGGAACAGCTCCTGCTGCTTCTTCCAGGCCTCGAACTCCTCGATCGTGATCGGCTCACGGCCCGTCGGGTCGACGTGGTTGGCCGGGTCGCACCAGGCGTAGGCATAGGGCGATCCGAACGCCCCTTGGCCCCCTGCCCGCACCATGGGCCAAAATCCTAGACCCGGCGGATCGAGATGGGGCATGCGCCGGGTGCTGGCCCCGAGCTGCAGCGGAGCGCACAAACTCGCGCTCAATGAGCCCGATCAGTGCGCCGATTGAGCTGCATGGGCGGATCGCGCTCGCGGCTGGGCTTCCGGCCGACGACGACAATCGGAGTACGGCTCGGGCTTCTCCTCCTGTTCCCGCTCGCCGGTCTCGTGCTCTTCGGGCTGGTTGCCGCCAGCGACGAGCGCCAGGCCGCGCTCGCCGCTCGGGAGCTGGGCCAGGAGGCCGAGCTCGTCGAGCTCCTGTCTTCGGCCGCGGTACAGCTCGACGTGCAGGCCGACTCCATCGCCGGGTTCCAGGAGGCGGGGGCGTTGGGAGTCGACATCGGCGATCTCGGAGCGGCCCTCGGCTACAGCGCGCTCGACCAGTTCGAGGACTACCGCGACCTCGACGTCGTCCTCGACGAGATCGAGGCCGTCCCGACAGAGCTGTGGGCCGACCGCGTCGCCATCGCGCGACTGCTCGAGAACCGATCGGCCATGGCGGAGATCCGGACCGCTCCCGAGGTGAGCCAGCCAGCGTTCGAACCGGTGCGAGACGAGATGTCCGGGGCGGTGTCCGATGCGCTGCTGGCTCAGACCGCTCGCCTGAACTCCGCAGTCGGCCGCATCGAGCTCGGTCACGATCTCGCCGCCATCGCCCAGTCGCGCGAGGCTTCGCTCAGCTTGATGGCCGCGGTGCGCGATGAGCGTCGGGCGTTGGCCGACTACCTCCTCCCGTTCAACGACGAGCCAAGGGACGAGAAGTACCGGCGGCTCGTCACGGCCACCGCCCACTACGACTTCGTGCTCGCCGAGCTCCGGGCCGACCTGCCCGAGTCCTATGAGCAGAGCCTCGACGGCGCGCTCGACGTCGGAACGGAGTCGAGCTACGACGAACTGAAGCTCTCGGCCGTCAACGGCGACCTGGTTCCGGCCGACGAGGTCGACGATCCGCTGTCGCTGCTGCCGTACGGGATCGTCACCTACGTCCAAGGCTTCGAGCGGGTCCGGGACCTCCTGGTCTTCGATCGGCGGTTATCGGCTGAGTTCACCTCCGGCGCTCTCGCTCTGGAGTCCGAGGCCGAGAACCGGCTTCGGTCTGCGGTCGTCGGCGGGTTGGTCTTCTCCCTGGTGGCTGTCATCGCCGGCATCGCAACGGTCCGCACGATCACGAAACCGGTGTGGGCCCTGCTGCAGCGAGCCCGCCGGATCACCGAGGGCGACCTCACGACGACCGGGCCCCGGTTGGCCCCGAGCGACATCGCCCTCGTACACCAGGCGCTCGACGAGCTGTCGGGCAACCTGCGGACGGTGACCGAGCAGGCCGAGGCGCTCTCGGATGGACGCTTGGACGACGAGGTCCTCGGCCGCCACGTCGTTGGCCCCCTCGGCGCCTCGGTCCACGGGTCGGTGGCCCGGCTGCGATCGATGACGTCGCGGCTCGAGTACGAAGCGAACCACGACTCGCTCACCCGGCTCCCCAACCGGGCGGCGGTGATGTCGCTCCTCGATCGCTGCCTCACGGGTGCCGAGTCCGACCGGAGCCCCCTCGCCATCATCATGCTGGATCTCGATGGCTTCAAGCAGGCGAACGACGATATGGGTCATGCCATTGGCGACGAGGTCCTCATCCACGTCGCCGAGCGGCTGCGGGGCAAGGCGGCCGGGGAGTTCGTGGCCCGGCTCGGAGGCGATGAGTTCATGATCGTCGTCGTCGGCCCCGACGGCGCCGAGCGAGCGGTCGACATCGCCAGGAGGTGTGTCGCCGCCATCGGTGAGCCGGCCGCGGTGTCGAGCGGAAGCATCCAGATCTCGGCGAGCGCCGGCATCGTCCATACGACGGGGCCAAACTGGCTGTCGCCGAGCGAGGTGCTCCGCCGGGTCGACCTTGCGATGTACGAGGCGAAGCTCGGCGAGCACGATCTCGTCGTCTTCGATCAGAACCTGCACGACTCGCTGCTGGAGACCACTCGACTCCAGGGTGAGATCCGCCGGGCCCTCGATCGCGACGAGTTCGAGCTCGCCCTCCAGCCGATCGTGCGCGTCGCCGACGAAGAGATCGTCGGCTACGAGGCGCTGATCCGATGGGAGTCACCTACCCGCGGGTTGGTGTCCCCAGGGTTGTTCATCCCGATAGCCGAGCAGTCAGACCTGATCGGACAGATCGACAACTGGGTGCTCGGGCGCGCCGCCGAGATCCTCGAGACGTGGAAAACCGACGCCTCCCGGCGACACCTCAAGCTGTCGGTCAACATCTCGGCCCGGCACCTCTCGAGCTGCAAGCTCGTCGGCGCGGTCGCCGCCGAGCTCGACCGCTACGCACTCGCCGCCGATCGGCTGCTCATCGAGGTCACCGAGAGCCAGCTCATTCCTAACCTGGCCCGAGCCGAGGACACGCTGCGGGGCTTGCGGGAGCTCGGCGTCGCGCTCGCCATCGACGACTTTGGGACCGGCTATGCCTCGGTTGCCCATCTCCGGCGCATTCAGTTCGACCGGATCAAGATCGACCGGAGCTTCCTCGCCCACCTCGACGACGAGACCGATCGATCGCTGGCCGCCCTGCTCGTATCGCTCGGTCGGGACCTCGAGCTGGAGGTCGTAGCGGAAGGCATCGAGACGCCCGAACAGCTCTCCTGGGCCCGGACCGCGGGCTGCAGCCATGCCCAGGGGTTCATGCTCGGTCGGCCCCAACTGGTCGCCGAACGCGACCCCAGGCATTCGGCGGCCTCCTCGGCGTGACGCTCCGCGCGCTCGCCCACGAGCGAGCTCAGGGGTCGATGAGCACGCCGGGGTTGAGGATGCCGTTGGGGTCGAGCGTGCGCTTGACCGCTCGAATCGAGTCGGCGAACAGGTCGGGGCGCTGCACGTCGTAGGCGTTGGGGCGATGCATCCGGCCCACCGCATGGTGATGGGTCGAGGTGCCACCGGCCCGGACGACGACCTCGTTGGCAGCGTCCTTCACCTCCTGCCACATCGAGATCTCCGAGCCCTGGCGGCCCATGCCCGACCACGTGTAGTAGGGCGCTGGACCGTCGGGATAGACGTGGGTGAACCGGCAGCTCAGCTCCCCTTTGGAGCAGACCTCAGCCAGAACCCGGCCCATCTCCTCCCGAACGGTTGCATCGAAGTCCGGCCAACGATCCCAAGTGATCGATGTCTCGAAGGTGTCGGCCAGCACTCCCATACTGGTGGCGGTGCCGGGGTCGACCCCGATGAAGCTCCGTCGCCACTCCCCAACCGCGCCCTCGTGGCCGGTCGGGCTGCCGGTCCCGTCGTCGATGACGATGTTGTCGTCGTCGATATGACCGCCAGCGCCCCGGGCGATCTCGACGGCGGCGGCGATGGCGGCGGCCTGCGAGAGCTCGGCCGATTCGAAGGCGATGATGACGAGGGCCTGATCGCCTTCGAGACCGGCGGCCCGTCCCGCCTCGGCCGGGTCGAGGATGCGCAGGTTCGCTGGCCACAGCTTGGCCTGGACGATCTGGCGGACGGCGTCGGTGCCGGCGTACCACGAGTCGAAGACGACGCCGGCCGTCGCCCGGAACGTCGGGCGGGCCTGGATTCGCATCCACGCCTCGCTGATGATGCCGAGAATGCCCTCGCTGCCGATCACCATGCGGTCAGGACTCGGACCGGCGCCGCTGCCGGGAAGGCGTCGGGACTCCCACCAGCCGTTGGGGGTGAGCATCCGGATCGATTCGACGAAGTCGTCGATGTGGGTGTGGTTGGTTGCGTAGTGGCCCCCGGACCGGGTGGCGATCCACCCGCCGAGCGTCGAGAAGCGGAACGACTGCGGGAAGTGCCGCAGCGTGTGGCCAGACGGCTTGAGCTGGGCCTCCAGGGCCGGGCCGTACACACCGGCCTGGATGCGGGCGGCCCGCGAGGTCTCGTCGATCTCGAGGACCTGGTCGAAGCGATCCATGGCGATCGTGACCGACGTCGGCGTGTCGGGTGGTGCCACGCCCCACACGACCGATGAGCCAGCCCCGAACGGCACGGCGGCGTGACCGCCCTCGTGGCACCAGTCGAGGATCGCCTCGAGCTCTCCCTCGGTCCGAGGGTGGGACACGACATCGGGCGGGTTCGGGAAGTCGAGGTTGAACGCCCGCGTCCGGTCGGTGAAGTGTGCACCGCCGGCGTGCCGGGCCCGCTCGTAGGTATCGGTGAAGCAGAACTCGGCCAGGTTGTCCGGCGGCGTGATCCGGGGCGGACGGAGCTCGGCGTCGGCCAGGTCGGGGATCGGCTTGGCGGTCACTTCGACGCCGTAGCGCTCCGAGAGCTGGTTGGCCATCGCATTCCGGTCGGCGTCGGTCGGTTCCTCCGATTCGAGTCCCCACGCCCAGAAGCTCATCCGATCGGCCATCGTGTCCCATCCTCGTGATCTCGCTCCACCCCGCCAACCGGCGGGGCACAGCGCACGCTACACCGGTGGTGCCACCGGCGACGAGATGTCGGCCGCAGCCAACGTCCTTGCCAGATGGAGGCTGGCCAGATCGACGACGTGGAGGTTCGCGACGTCTCCGGCGACGGCGACGACCCGGCCGCCGATCCGCTCGACCAGCTCCGATTCCTCTGTGCCGTCGTCGGTCTCGGCGAAGGCGCGTTCGAGCATCGGTCGGGCGAAGGCCATCGGGCACTGGGCGCTGCCGAGGCCCTCCCGTCCGACCGTGGTCAACGTTCCCTGGTCGGAGTGGCGCTTCACGACGTCGACCGCCTCCAGGAACGGCACGGCGCCGTCGGCCCCCGAGGCGACGGCGCCGACCACCCGGTGGATGAGCTCGATCGAGGCCAAGGGGTGGGACGCGCTGTGGACGACCACGATGTCGATCTCGGGAGGCACGACTGCGAGACCGGCCTCGATCGAGGCGTAACGGCTATCGCCCCCGGTGACGACGGCATCGACGGTTGGCCCGTCCCAGCTGTGCCGGGCGGGGAGGATGACCCCGGTCCAGGACGCCACCGCGGCGACGGTGGTCACCGCTCGGTCGACCAAGCGCTCGGAGGGGCCCAGGGTCAGGAATTGCTTGGGGGCCCCGAGTCGGGAGCCGGAGCCGGCTGCAGTGACGAGCGCTCCGATGATCACCCGGTCGTTCTACCAGGAACCGCCCCCTGGCCGTCGCGCTCTTGGGCGCTCGACCGTGATGCTCAGTCAGGGAGCAACGGAACGTCGCCCACCGGCTGACCGGCGAGCGGGGCCCGGGTCATCGAGGCGATCCCGAATCGCTCCCGGATCTGGTCGACGGCCTCGTCGAGGCGACGTCGGTCGCCCTTGGTGAACGGGAGCGTCAGCTGCACGGCGTCGTCGTCGCTGAGGCCCGCGATGGCGATGCCGACCTTGGTCAGGCCGCGCTCCTCGATCTCGGGCCACGCCGCCTCCAACAGCTCACGAGCCGTGTCGAGGATGGTCGCCGTCACGTTGGTCGGCTCGAGCAGCGTCCGCGACCGGGTGGCCGAGGCGAAGTCACCGTAGCGGAGGCGCAGGACGACGGTTCGCCCGATTCGCCGCCCCGTGCGTAGGCGACGGGCCACCCGCTCGACAACCTCGAGCAGCAGGTGCCGGGCCCCGTCTCGGTCGACGGACCCTGCGGGGAAGGATCGCTGGGAGCCGATCGAGCGCCGTCGCCGTCCGACCTCGACGCGGCGGGGGTCACGGTTGTTGGCGAGCGCGTGCAGGTGATGGCCAGCCGCTGCTCCCAGCTTGGCGACCAGGATCTCGGGGTCGAGCTCGGCGACCTCGCCGACGGTGTGGATGCCAACGCGGGCCAGCTCCGCCTCGGTGACCGGACCGACGCCCCACAGGCTGCCGACCGGGAGCGGATGGAGGAACTCCAGCTCGGCCCCCGCGGCGACGATCAGCAAACCATCGGGTTTGGCCACCGCGCTCGCCACCTTGGCCAGGAACTTCGTCGAGGCCCCGCCGACGCTCAGCGGAAGGCCGACCTCGGCGGCCACCCTTGCCCGGAGCGAGTGGGCGATGGCCTCGTCGGGTCCCACGAGCCGGCGGAGGCCGGTGACGTCGATGAAGGCCTCGTCGATCGACAAGCCCTCGACGTTCGGCGAGGTGTCGTAGAAGATGTCGAACACGGCCCGGCTGGCCTCGGTGTAGACCTCCATGCGGGGCTCGACGGCTATCAGGTGAGGGCAGAGGGCTCGGGCCTGACGACCGGTCATCGCAGTCTTCACCCCGAAGCGACGTGCCTCGTAGCTGGCGGCCAGGACTATCCCGCCTCCGACTGCGATGGGTTTGTTGCGCAGCGCCGGCTGATCGCGCTGCTCGACCGAGGCGTAGAACGCATCGAGATCAGCATGGAGAATTCGCACCCTCATCGAACACATGTTCGCCCACTGGCGACTCCTGCGCAACCCTTTCCCGGGCGATCGGCTGCGAAGCCCGGTCGCAATGGCGCGTCGGCGTCGGTCGACTATCCTGGTGTCAGGAGGTCGCTGGCGTCGACGTGCGGCGACCGAGGTGGGGCACCGGCGGAGGTGACTACGGCGATGGGCCGACGACGAGCAGCAGCGGTTGCCGCACGACGCGCCCGAGCTCTCGGCCGGCACCCGGGATCAACCTGCATTTCCCTCCTCGATCCCGTGTGTCGGCCGAATCCCCCGCTCGCTCCATGAGCGTGCCCCCCGTGAGCTCGGGGTAGTTGGCCAGGTTTTTCGCTCCAGCTGCATCCATCGGCGACAGCGGTGTCGAAGGAGGGGAAACACGGTCATAGCGACCAGCGGGCGAGCCGCTCCCGGACGCTTCGGGTTCACGCCCGGTCTCGCACGTTCCCCACCGACAAAGGATTATCCAATGCCCCTGAAAAGAGTTGTCTTCGCTGCGATCGCCGTCTTGCTCGCATCGCTCGTCCTGGCCGCCCCGTCCGCGGCCCAGAGCGAGGCCCGCATCCACCTGATCCACGGCATCCCTGGCGTCGACGTCGACGTCGAGATCGGCGGCGAGGTCGCCATCGGAGGCTTCGCCTTCAAAGACACCCAGGACCTCTCCGATTTCGCCGGTCAGACGCTCTCGGCGGTCCAGGTGAAGGTAGCCGGCACCGACGACGTCGCCATCGACGTCGGAGACCTCGACCTCCCGTCCTCGGGCAACATCACCGCCATCGCTCACCTCGCCGCCGACGGAACACCGACCCTCACCGTCTTCTCCAATGACGTCTCGACCCTCGAGGCCGGGCAGGGCCGACTCGTGGTCCGCCACACCGCGGCTGCTCCCGAGGTCGATGTGCTCGCCGGTGGTGACGTCGTGTTCGGCGGCATCGCCAACGCTGGCGAGGCCGCTGCCGATCTTCCTGCCGGCACCGTGACAGCCTCGGTCGTCCCTGCCGGTGCCACCGAGCCGGTCGTGATCGGCCCGGCCGATCTGCCAGTCACCGAGGGCTCTGCGCTCATCGTCTACGCCGTTGGCTCACTCGACGACGACACCCTCGACGTGATCACCGAGACGATCGACGGGCTCGATGGGTCCCCGACCGCAGTCCACACCGGTAACTCACCCGTCGATGCGGGTAGGTCGGGCGCGACCGGAGCTGCGCTCCTCGTCGGCGCTCTCGTGTTCGCTGCCGTCGGTGGCACTGCCGCCCTTCGGCCGCTCCGGGCCCGGCGC
>Ga0224508_10001212_pt1 | contig 23400 bp, 14 predicted proteins | sample SF_Jan12_sed_USG_4_FD_170157 | JGI IMG/M metagenome (GOLD analysis project Ga0224508, IMG submission 170157) | Sediment microbial communities from San Francisco Bay, California, United States - SF_Jan12_sed_USGS_21 | ecosystem: Environmental > Aquatic > Marine > Sediment | place: USA... | reverse complement strand
CTGCGGATCGAAACATGATGTACTGTCCCCGGAATATCCGCAATGTCCGCAATGTCGTGGCCGCGCTAATCGGGTTGGCTGGATTCGGTAAGCGCAGAAAAACCTCGGTATCAGGCGTTTTCAACTCCGATAACTTCGCCCTGCCCCAGGCGTTACTTCCCCCTTATCGCAACCACGACTGACTTACAACGCGATTCCAACCTTTCGATTTATCCCTGCAAACCGGGTTTAAGTCGCGATTAGAGTTCTGGATGTAGTGTGATCGGCTTCTCGCTGTAATTTCAAAGATTTGACTAAGCTGATGTTAATAACAATGCCAATACACGCACTCTGAATTATGAGCAAGGCTATTTCAAGAGACTTTACCCCTGCAATGACCAAGTCAGACCTGGTCAAAATTCTGTCCAGGAACCAGAGTGATCTGGCCGCCAGGGATGTAGATCTGGCAGTTAAAAGCCTGATAAACATAATGAGCAATAGCCTGTCTTCAGGCGAGCGAATCGAAATCAGAGGATTTGGTAGTTTTAACCTGCAATACCACCAACCTCGAAGAGGAAGGAATCCACGAACCGGAGAGCCGGTTAATATCTCAGGAAAATTTGTTCCAAACTTCAAACCCGCCAAGGAGCTACGGAAAAGAGTTTTCTAGCATCTGCTATCGTTGACTACTCCCGGGCTAATTGTTGTTCACGCCAGCAAGCGCTCCCGGCGTTGCTTTTTGGCAACATTTTCCGGCACGTTTCCGCTACATCACCGCTTTTCCCTCGGCATCCGTGGGAAATCCGCGAATACCGTGATCCAGCGGCCTGGAGCGGTTAACCTTATTTCCCCAATAAACTACTTAAGCCATTGATTTATAAACTTTAATTATTGGCATTAAAGACCTGGCACTATCGTTGCAATTCTCTTCGTGACTCTAGATATGCAGTTTCAGCACATTAATACGCACAGTTAGAAACAAACATACAGCGACTTACGATTAATTAACCAACGGAGTATCTATGAAATACGATTACATTCGAAATTCATTATCGACCAGGCTTATCACCGCAGCCATTTCAAGTGTACTGATCGTACCCGGCGCCGCGCAGGCCTTTGAGGCCAAACTTTCCGGCCAGGTAAGCCGAATGGTGGTATTACCCGACGACGCCGTTGGCGATGAGATCCAGCATCAGGACATCGGCTGGAGCGGTTCGCGCTTCCGTTTCACCGGCTCCGAGGAAGCGGATAATGGCCTGACCTGGGGTTTCCGATTCGAGATTCAGGCGCGCAACAATAACGCCGGAACCGATGGCGGCCAATTAAGTAATAACGGAGACAATCAGGACAACCGCTACCAGGATCTCTATCTATCCGGCGACTTCGGCAAGATATCGTTCGGTAAAGGCGATGGTGCATCCAATGGCAGTACCGAAGTAGACCTGTCCGGAACCGCGCTCGCATCGGCGGCACCGCTGCAGGACAACTGGGGTGGTTATGCGATCTTGCCAGATGGAACAAAGTGGAACACCGTTTTCACCATGTTCGATGGTCTCAGCCGTCAGAACCGTGTGCGTTATGACACTCCAAGTTTCAATGGTTTTTCGGTGGCGGGAAGTATCAACCAGGGTAATGCTACCGAACTCGCGCTCCGATACAACGGAGACCTTGGTGGCCACAAATTCGGTGCCGCTGTGTTTGTCGACCAGGCCCCCGACGTAAGTTCCAGCGTCGACGGCGCCGATGTTACCGGTGGATCCGCCTCACTATTATTGAACAGTGGACTGAATTTCACGGTAGCTTTTTCCGAAAGCGATCCTGATTCGGGTGACGCCAGCGATTCGACGTTTTTTAAAGTTGGTTACAAGACCGGAATGCATGCGTTCAGCGTCGACCTCGCCAATGGCGAGAATGGTGCTGGTGATGAAGGAGACTCTACCGGCTTTACCTATGCATTTTTCCCGCATAAAGGTGTCGAAATTTTTGCAATGATCCGCGAACTCGATTCCTCGGGTGTTGCCGGCGCGGAATCTATAGACCTCACAGCAATAGGCAGCAGGATCAAGTTCTAGCACTAACCCGGCAGTCAGTTTGGAGCGGTGTAATAAGCCGCTCTTTTTTTGATTTCACGGAATGGTTTTAGTCGTTCTCGGTCTTAATCCTGAGATAATTACCATCGATTCATACGGCCTGGGGGCGCTATGTTGAATTACAAATTGCTAGTTCTGGTCATTCCCGCCTTTCTGCTCGGTGCCTGTAGCATTACCGGCCCGGCCGACGATGGTTTCGAGAATTCGAATGAATGGGTAGATAACGGACGACTTTTATCTGACGATAGCAGTGGTTTTACGATATACAGTTCGGAAAAGAAAAAAACCAGCGGCGCGGCCGAAAATAGCGGAACTGATTCACCATCAAATAACGAACTGGACTACGCCGCATACCGGCAGTGGCAGGATGCGAAACGGCAAAATTCACCCGAGTATCAAAAATTCAGGCAATGGCAGGAGTTCGAGGATTACCAACGCTGGAAAGAACAGCTAAAAGCCGAATAGGCAGGTTTATCTGATTTCTGTTTGCCGTTAAAACTGGCAGGTTGTGTTTTGCGAATACCGACACCACGCCAGGGTAGCCGGCAGCGCGGTTGATTGAGGTCGATCTCCAGGGACCTGTCAGCGGTATTTGTAAACAGACTTTCGCTCAAGCCTTCCCCGGCTGACAGATCAGCCACCTGCCGCGCCGGCTTGTGGGATCGCCTCGTAGGTTCGAGTCCTGTCTCTAGCCGCCATTCCATTGCCGTCCCCTCTGTATCCGTGGCTCACCCACGAATACCGCGAATTTGAGACCTTCGCGCGATCGCCCCTGCATGACCGAAATTATTATAAGCCTTTGATTAAATGAGATTTAATTCAATTTTTTCAATCCTGGCACCATCGTTGCTCTTAGTTCCCTGAGTACTTCTGGTTGAGGGTTTCTGTGGTCGGCCGCAAAGCTTAAAACAGTCTCTCGAGCGGAATCCAAAACTCCAAACGCTATTACACAAGGGGATAAATAAATGAAAACGTTTCCAACCAAAACGCGACTTGCCAGTTCGATAAAACAGGCGACGCTATGCGCCGCGACCACGGCCATAATGACCTCCGCGGGAATGGCAACGGCTGACCACGGCCACGAACACGCACTCATGCACGACCTGGAAGTAAAGGTAGGTGGTTATGTCAAAACCGACGCCACCTATGATCTCGACGCCGATCTCGGGCCGTCGCTGGCCGCTTCCGCGGTTCCAGTCGGCAGCGGTGCGGATTCAGACCCGTCATTTCGCATCCACTCGCTGCAGTCACGGCTGAATTTTTCCGCGAAAAAGGACGACATGATGGCCTTCGTCGAAGCCGATTTCTTTACCGGCGACAGCAGCGAACTGGTGTCGAATTCTCGCCATCAAAGATTGCGTCACGCCTACTTCAAAATCGGTGACCTGCTGATCGGTCAAACCTGGTCGACCTTTATGGATGCCAACTGGGTGCTGTATCCGTCAACCGTCGATTTCGCCGGACCCGCGGGTGCGACCTTCATCCGACAGTCGCAGTTTCGCTGGACCGTAGCCGATGGCCTCGATGTCGCTATCGAAAATCCGGAAAATCGCGTCGAGGGACAAAGCGTGCGCGACACGATACCGGATGTGGTCGTGCGCTACGCGCAAGCCGGGGACGTATCCTGGCAGGTCGCCGGGCTGCTGCAGCAGTTCGAAGTGGACGGGGGCGCCGCCGATGGTGAATCCGAATCGAACATCGGGCTGACCGGCGGGGTAAATTTCAAGGTCGGCGACGGTAACTCGTTTTCGATCAAGGCCAACGTCAATTCAAACCGCTACACCTACTATGGCTTCGACAACCCGGCCGCCGTGGTTAGCGGCAGCGATATAGAGCTGATCGATCATAACGCCGTGGTCGCAGCCTACAACATCGACTGGGGCAAGGCAAAGACGACGATTGCCTATGGCATGGTCAGCTTCGACGACGAGTTTCTCAGTCCAACCTCTACCGAGGAGCTGAGTACGTTTCACATTAACTACCGATGGAGCCCATACGAAAACGTTAACTTCGGTGTCGAGGTCAGCCGCGCCGAACGCGAACTGGTCAACGGGGACGATGGTGATGCAACCCGGCTTCAGTTTGGTGCGCAATACAACCTGTAGCACTCACCACGCCGGGCAAACAACGCGTGGCCGCCAGGTTGAGGCGGCCACGCAGCTGCACGAGCCTGCATTTTGATCAAACCACCGAAATGAAACACACACCACCATGCCAAAAACCAATCCACAGCAACAAGCGCAGGATCAGCGGATGCTGAACCAGCGCTTACAACAGGCACTGCAGCAACAGCGTGACGGCAACCTGGCGGCCGCGCAGCGTAAATGCCGCAGTATTCTGCAAAAAGCACCCAACCATGGAGAAACCCTGCAACTGCTGGCAATTCTGATGCAGCAATCAGGCAATTCCCGATCCGCTCTGCATTTCATGCAAAAGGCGCTTAAAACCGCACCCGAGGACCCGAATTTACTCAAAAATCTGGCAGAGATTTATCGTAGCCGCGGCGAACTGGAGCAGGCCCAGAACTATGCCAGGGCAGCACTCGAGATTGCCCCGGATAATAGCGACGCGCTGTTCATATCCGGCGCCGTATTCGTGCAGCAGGGCGACCGGCAGCAGGCCATCGAACAGTTTGCCCGGGTTGTCGCGATATGCCCCGACGACGTCGAGGCACATAACGAACTCGGAAATTTAATGTGCGCCGGCGGCGATCTTGCCAACGCGGTCAATCATTACCAGCTTGCGCTTGAAGCCCGACCCGGGTTTGCGGACTGCCGCATCAACCTGGCCGACACGCTGGTCGACTGCGGAGACTTCGATTCGGCGATCGATCATTACCAGCAGGTGCTGGAATTGGAGCCCTATAACGCAGCTGTCCACAATCAGCTGGGACTGGCTTTTACCGCTCGCGGCGACAACGATAGCGCCATTTCCAGTTTCGAGCTGGCGCTGGAGCAGGATCCTCTACTGCTGGAAGCGCGCCTCAACATGGGCAAGATCAACCTCGAATGCGATCCGCACCAGGCTGAAAACTGGTTTAAATCGGTGCTCGATATCGAGCCGAAATCCGTCGACGGATATTACTGGCTGGGCATACTGTTTCAGACCCTGGGAAAATTCGAGCGCGCCAGCAACTACCTGCAGCAGGCGAGCCGCATCGATCCCGAGTATTCCTTCGCCTGGTATCGGCTATCGCTGGATCGCAATTTCAGGCCATCGCCACAGCAACTGGAAATACTGCAGCGACAGTTCGAGCGTAAAGTCGAGGCCAGTCCCGACGACGACAATCTGATTGAGCTCGATTTCACGCTTGGTCGATTCCACGAACAGCGAGGCGATTTCGCAGCGTCGTTCAAACACTATCAACACGGTAACCGGCTGAAGTCGCGTAAAGATCACTTCGACAGGGATTTACACGACGCGCAAATCGACAATGTCATCAATATTTTTGACGATGCGTTTTTCAGGCAGCGCAGCGGCTGGGGCATCGATTCCGAGCTGCCGCTGTTCGTCATCGGCATGCCCAGATCGGGTACCACGCTGATTCAACAGATTCTCGCCGCGCACACGCGGATACATGGCGCCGGCGAACTGCCGCTGATGCTGGAACTGGCCTCGTCGTTGAGCCCGAAGCAACAAGATACCCCGAACAGCCACGCTCGCCGGGTGGCCGCGCTTGAACAACATCAAGTGCTGCAGATTGCGCTCGACCAGCTCGAGCAAATGCAAAGCCTGGCGCCCGAAGCCAGCCACATCGTCGACAAACTGCCCGGAAACTACTTTCGACTGGGCCTGATTCGTTTACTGTTCCCCAAGGCCGTAATCATCCATTGCCGGCGCGATCCGATGGATACCTGCTGGTCCTGCTATCAGCAAAATTTCGAGTCCGGGCTGAACTTCAGTAACGATCTGCAAAACCTTGGCCATGCCTACTGTGGATACCGGCGGCTAATGGCGCATTGGCATCGCCTGTTTCCCGGACAAATTCTGGATGTCGACTACGAGAACCTGGTAATGGATCCTGAAACCACCAGCCGAAAATTGCTGCAACACTGTGCCGTCGAGTGGCAGCCGCGGGTGCTCGATTATCATAAATTCGAACAGCCGGTTAATACCGCCAGCCTGTGGCAGGCGCGCCAGCCTGTTTACCAGTCGTCGATAGGTCGCTGGAAATCCTACCGTAAATACCTGAAACCGCTGGCCCGGCAGATATCGCATTGCCGCTGAAACCATCCTGCCGCGCGCTCGTGGCGTGGCAGAAACCGGCAACTGGCGCGGGGAACTGTGGGCCTGATTCTGCGTCTAAACCTGCTAATCTGCTTCGAAAGACTCCAGGGGATAGTCGGTGTCGATCAGCTCGTTGAACAAGTTTCCTGACGAAAACCCGAACCCGGTGATGCGCCTGTCCAAACAGGGGTTGGTGCTCTACGGTAACAGGGCCAGCCATATATTGCTCGATTGCTGGGGTCAAAGAGCCAGCGAATACATCCACGGCAGACCCCTGCAGGTACTCTATCGCGCGGTTGAAGACATGGACCCCATAGTCGACGATTTCGAGTGCCGCGGCCGCACTTATACCGTCACCTTCACGCCCATCGCCAGCAGCAATTACGTCAACGTTTACGCGCTCGATACGACCGAGAAAAAGGAAATGGAAAACGCGCTCAAATCGGCGCTGGCGGAAGTCCGGCGATTACGCAATCGCCTGCAGGAAGAGAATCGTTACCTGCGCGAGGAAATCAAGCAGGAAATCGGTTTCGATACCATCATCGGCAACAGCGTCCCCCAAAGCAACCTGATGCATAAAATCAACCAGGTCGCCACTACCGATGCAACGGTATTGATCACCGGCGAAACCGGTACCGGCAAGGAATTGATCGCCAGGGCGATCCACGCCAACAGCCTGCGCAGAGGTTTGCCGTTAATCAAGATCAATTGCGCCGCGCTGCCTACCGAACTCATCGAAAGCGAGCTTTTCGGTCACCAGAAAGGCGCCTTTACCGGTGCCCTCGCCAATAAGAAGGGCCGTTTCGAGCTGGCCAATGGCGGCACCCTTTTTCTCGACGAGATAGGCGACATTCCGCTCGAGTCGCAATCGAAATTATTGCGTGCACTGCAGGAAAGGGAATTCGAGCGCGTCGGCAGCAATAAAACGATCAAGGTCGACGTACGCGTCATCGCCGCCACCAACCGCGTACTGGTTAAAAACATCGCCGAGGGCAAGTTCCGCGAGGACCTGTACTATCGCCTCAACGTATTCCCGATCCACAGCCCGCCACTGCGCGATCGGCGCGAGGATATCGCCACCCTGGCGTTCCACTTTCTCTGCAAATACAGCAAAAAGATCGGCCGCCAGATCGACCGCATCGATGACAGCGTTATGCAACGGTTGCAGAACTACCACTGGCCAGGGAACGTGCGCGAGCTGGAAAATATCATCGAGCGCGCGGTGATACTGTCCGAGGACCGCGAGCTGCAGCTGGACGAAGCCTTCGAGCTCAATGCGCCACCGTCATCGATGCCGCAAAAAACCCTCGGCGAAGTCGAGCAGTATATGATTCAGAGCGCGCTGAAAGAGTGCGCAGGGAAAATTGAAGGTGAAAAAGGCGCCGCGTCGCGTCTCGACATGGCGCCGAGTACGCTGCGCGAGCGTATCAAAAAGTACGGCATCGAACGTTATCCCGAGGACGAAACGATGATTCAGGACTAGACCTGGTTTGACAGAATTTAGTGTTCCAGGTATCTGGTGGAGTAAAAAACCGCCGCGGCGGGTAAAGTGGCCGCGGCGGTTGTTCGCAATCAGGCTGCTTTTTCAGCCTTTTCCTTGTGCTCGAGCGTGGCGCCGGCGGCTCCAATGGCAATCGAACGCGGCTTCATCGCTTCCGGGATTTCCTTAACCAGATTGATGGTCAGCAGGCCATTTTTCAGCTCGGCGCCGCTGACTTCGATGTAGTCGGCAAGGTTGAACTTGCGCTCGAAACTGCGGTTGGCGATGCCGCGATACAGGTAGGACTTTTCCTCGCTGTCGTCGGCTTTCTTGCCACGTACGCTCAACACGCCGTTTTCGACCTGGATGTCGAGTTCGCTTTCCTCGAAACCGGCAACCGCCAGCGTAATCGCGTAGCGATCATCGCCTGTAGTCTCGATATCGTAAGGCGGAAATCCCACGGCTGCCTTCTGGCTGCGCAGTGCGTTATCCAGCAAGGAACCCATGCGGTCGAAACCGATGCTGTTGCGGTACAGGGGGGATAAATCGATAGTAGTCATAACAAATTCTCCTGAAGAAGCAATTGATAAAAGCGCCGTCACTCTCTATGAGACCTGACGATCGCAGTTACCTATGTGGGAGTTCCTGAAATGATTTCAAGCGAGAACCGAGGATAATTTTATTGTTTTCGCTCGTCCAGCCACTTGACCAGGTGCCTGAACGGCAACGGCCGCGAAACGAAGTATCCCTGCACCTGGTCGCATCCGACTTCGGCCACCAGATCCCAGTCCTGCTGGTCCTCGACGCCCTCTGCGACGACCTTCATATCGAGTTTCTTGGCCAGCAGCACGCTGGATTCGAGAATCGCGCGCGCCGAGGCTTCGCCTGCGGCGCCGTGAACGAAGGCGCGATCGATCTTGAATTCCGCGAATGGAATACGCTGCAGCTGCTCCATCGACGAATAACCGGTACCGAAGTCGTCGATCGACAGGTTAAAGCGCTTCAGCGACAGCCGGCTCAGGATATCGAGCGCAACCGACAGGTGCTCCATCAATCGGCTTTCGGTGATTTCGAAGGAGATACTGGAAGGATCCAGCCCGGACCGCTCCAGCAATTCGCTAATACGGTCAGGCCACTCGAGGTTGGTCAGCGAATCGACCGATATATTAATCGCGACATTGAGATCGTGCCCCATCGACTTCAATTGCTGCGCGTAGTTCAGCGCGCGGTTACAAACCACGTCGGTCAGCTCGCCGATCAGGCCGTGATCTTCCGCCATCGAGATAAAGGCATTGGGCTTGATCAATCCCTTGGCCGGATGGTTCCAGCGCACCAGCGCCTCGACACCGACGACCCGGCCCGAAGCTATATCCACCTTGGGCTGAAAGTAGGTATCCAGCTGGTCACAGCTTATCGCCTGTTGCAGATCGGCCAGGCTAAAGGGATCGATCATCATCATCGTGCCTTCCTGGCGGATCTGGTCGAGCGAATCGAGCAGTTCGCTCAGCTTGGCCGGAGTGACCGGTTTTTCCAGCACGCCGAGCACGTGCAGATCATGTTCGATGGCGAGCTTTTCTACCGTTTTCAGAATACGTACGTCTTCGCCGCTCGCCAAAATTAACGAGCCCGTGTAATTTCGTTTTGCCAGGTGGCGGATAAACTCGACACCATCCATTTCCGGCATGTTCAGGTCACAGATAACGACATCGACATTGCCGCCATTGCCCTGCAACATTTCCAGCGCCGCCGGACCCGACATCGCGTTGAGCACGCCGGAAATTCCGAGATCGTTGAGCATCACCGTGGTAATGCGATGCATGATGTAATCGTCGTCGACCACCAACAGCTTGATGCTGAACTGGGTAATGTCTTCGTCTTCGTCCGGTAACTCGGCCAGGAATTCCTGCTCGGCGATTGTGGGCGCCTGCTGCCTTTCCCCGTCGTCGAGTAAATTAAAAATGTAAGCCGAGGTTTCCTTCGTATCGCGGTGCAGTTGCGGCATCAGCAATTCGAGCTCTCTCCAGTTGGCCTCGTTGGCCGCGGTCTCCAGCTGCTCGCAAATGTTTGCCATGATCATGGCGCCAAGACTGCGCGAGGACGACTTGAGCTTGTGGGTGTATTCGGCGATCTGTTCGTGATTCTTCCAGGCAAATGCTTGCTGGACGTTGTCGACTTCGTCGTCGAGCGCCTGCCAGTAAGATTGCAGCAGGTGACGGTGCAGTTCGGGCTTGTCTCCGGTAGACTGCGTCAATACTTTAGTATCGATCGGGCTTCCCAGTTCCAGATCGAGCGCTGCAACACTGTCGGCCTCATCCTTCGCCTTCGCCTCCGCCTCCTGCGGCACCCATTTCAACAGCGCGTCGCGCAGGTCCTCGAGCTCGACCGGCTTGGCAATCAAATCATCGACACCTACGGAGAAACATTTCTCGACATCGGACTCGAGCGCGTTGGCGGTTATCGCGACGATGGGCGTATGACACTGGCGATCCTGGTCGATTAACCGAATTTCGCGCACCAGGTCATAGCCGTTCATCTCGGGCATGCGAATATCGGTCAGCAGTACCCCGTAGTCCTGCCGGCGCCAGGCCTCGAGCGCCTGCATGCCGTTTTCGACATAGTCCGCGCGATAGCCGAGAATTTCCAGCTGTGCCGCCATCAATTCCTGATTGATCAGGTTATCCTCGGCGACCAGGATGCGCGAACTGGCGGCGCCGGGCTCGGTTATGCTGGTAACGGTGGCATCGTAGCGCGTGTCTTCCTCGTTCTGCCCGGAAACCTGCGAAGCCTGCATCCTGACCCAGAAAGTACTGCCGATCCCGGTTTCGCTGTCAATCTCCAATTCTCCATGCATCATATCGAGTAACTGGCGCGTAATCACCAACCCGATACCGGTACCCTCGATGGTGCTGAACTCGGCGCCCAGCCGGTTGAACGGCTGGAATAACTCATCGATTTTATCGCTCGAAATGCCACTGCCGGTGTCGCGCACGCCAATACGCAAATAACTGTCGTCCTGTTTCTCGATAATAACTGTGACCTCGCCGCCCGCGCGATTGTATTTGACCGCGTTGGTTAACAGGTTCAGGAACACCTGCTTCAGGCGAATACTGTCGGCAACGACGCTGAGACCGTCGAGTTCGGCTTCATCGAAGTGGATCGCGACATCACGGTTCTTCGCCAGCTGCACCACCCAGTGCACGCTGTCGGCCAGCACCTGCCTGAGCGATACCGGCTCCAGTGAAAGCCTGGTATCGCCGGCTTCGATGCGCGACAGGTCGAGTACCTGGTCGATCAGCGACATCAGGTGGCGACCCGCGCGATTAATTTCGGAGGCGTTGGCCAGGTGCTGTTCGTCGAGCTCGCGATCGTAGGCAAACAGTTGCGAAAAGCCGAGAATCGCGTTCAGCGGCGTGCGCAATTCGTGGCTCATGCTCGACAGGAACTCGGACTTGGCCTGGTTAGCCTGCTCGGCCTGGTTCTTGGCCTCGATCAGCGCCGCTTCGGCCCGTTTGCGTGCGGTAATGTCTTCGTGGATCGTGATGACCCGCTCCCAGGTATCCTCATAACCTCGCACCACGGTGACCAGCGTCCGGGTCTCGAAGTAACTACCATCGACCCTGGAGTCGACCCGTTCCGTATCGTAGAATTTGTGGTCGTCGGCAAGCGCCGCGAATTCGGCCGCGTAATAATCGACCCAGGTCGCATCCCACCAGCTGTCAAGGTCGGCCTCGGAGACAAGGAATTTTTCCTTCGAATCGGCCTCGTGCATGCACAGCAACGCTTCGTTGACATTTGTGATACGGGTCTGCCCGACCATTTCCCGCAGCACCATCGGGTTTTCAAGAAAATACGCCTTCAGGTCATCGACACCCTGGAAAAGCAGCTTGTCGACTACTTTCTTTACCGCGCTATAGTCCTCTTCCTGCACGCCCAGCGGCATTTGCGCAAACAGCGAATGATATCGCTCCTCGCTTTCCCTGAGCGCCGCAATCGCCTGCTGGGCGTCGGTAATATCCTGCACCATGCCAAAACTGGCGGTTAGCGTACCGCGATCATCGAACACGCCCTGTACGTACTCGCGCAAATGCCGAATTTCCCGTTTGCCGGTGACGATCCGGTAATCGAAATTGATAGGGATGCCGGGTTCCAGGATCTGGCCGTCGATTTTTTCGCGGAAAAACTCCAGATCATCGGGATGGACGAGGCGCTCGAAATCCGCCTGTTCGGTAAATCCGTTTTCGAAGTCTTCCGCGTCGATCCCGTAGACTGTCGCCATCTGCTCCGAATAGAAGATTGGTTTGCCGCGGGCCTCGTCCCATTCCCAGATGCCGAGGTTCAGCATCTTGGATAATTCACTGCTGCGGTGGTCACGCGACTCGATTGACGCCTTCGCCGCGGCCAGCTCGGCACGCAAGGCGTCGATTTCGTCGCGCAATTCCTGCACGATCGACTCTGCTCTCGGATGTTTTTGTACTTTCGCTGTCAACGCGTTGATTTATCTATCCTACGAACTATAAGTATAGGCAGGAATTCGGGGGAATTCCGAAGCATATTCAATCATTTCTGACCTCTATCTGCGGCGAAGCGCCGGCTATCCAGGCCTTTCGTAGTCAGCGGATTGCGCCAGATTAATATAAGTATGAGGAGCATTTTATGAAACGTATGAACTATTCATCCATCACGTCCGCGATCCGTAGAATTCACGAGGCAAAAAAACGCTCCGATTCCAGCGGCATCCCGGTAAAGGAACTGCTGGAACAGGACCGCGAGCTGCGCAAGAAATTATTGCAGCAGCGCGAAGCGAAAAAGCAGCGCCGCGATTTTCTCAGGGTCGCGGGCGGGCTGGGGCTCGGCGCCGGCATGATGTCGGTTAACCCGTTGGTGATGGCCGGCCACTCGAATGGTCATACTAGCCAGCCCGAAATCGCAATCGTCGGCGCCGGCGCGGGTGGCTTGCGTACCGCGCATCGATTGATGCAATACGGTATTAACTCGACCATTTACGAAGCCAATACGCGGGTCGGCGGCCGCATGTTTTCGGACCGGAACTTCTTCAGCGACAATCGCGTGGTCGAATATGGCGGTGAATTCATTTCGACCGAACACACAGCGATCCGCAACCTCGCGCATCAACTGGGCCTGCAGCTCGAAGACGCCAACAAGCTCAGCCTTGGTGACGAGGAAACTTATCTGGTCGAGGGGCAACTCTACACGGAAGCCGACCTGATGGACGAATGGATCGGTGGACTCTACGACACCATGAAACGCGCGCAACAGGATGCGCCCTGGCAACCGTTTCACAACGCGTTTATTCCCAAACACAGGGAATACGACGACCTCGATGCAATCGACTGGATGAGCAGCATCGGTTACCCCAGCAGTCATTGGGTGCATAAACTGCTGCTGGCCGACCTGGTCGCCGAGTACGGCATCACCGAGGGTAATTCGGCGCTCAACCTGATTTACCTGCTCGGCTGGAATACGCATAATTCCGGCGGGCTGCCGCTAGCCGGGACCGACGAGCGCCTGCACGTCGTTGGCGGTAACGACCTGATCATGCACGGCATGGCCAACGAATTACCCGCGGGCAGCATCGAAATGGAAAAGCGGCTGAACAGGGTCGCGGGTGATCTTGGCGGACCCTATACGCTCTATTTCGACGACCTGAGTAGCGTCACCTGCGACGTGCTGGTGATGGCGTTGCCTATGAACCTGATCAAGGATATCCAGATAGATTTCTTTAACAGTTTTACGCAGAAGAAGCAGGACGCGTTTAACTCGTCCAACACGGTCTCTGACAATGGCAAGATCATGATGGAGTTTACCGATCGCCACTGGGACCTGACACAAATTATTAACGGCCAGGAGATACATCAGGCCGCGCGCGCTTATTCTTTCTCCGGCGAAATGATCGGCGATTATGCAGGTTTTATCTCGACCTGGGAGGGGGAGCCTGGCAACCCTTCACCGCTCGGGGTCATGGTCAACTACAACGGCGGTTACGAGGCGCGCAACCTGAAAAGTAAAAATCTGCACGGCCCCGCGCGGCCGCAAGACGTCAACCGATTCCTGCAGCAAGCTGAACTGATCTGGCCAGGTATTAGTGCCAAGTACCAGAGCGGCATGGCGCTGGTATCGAACTGGATCGACGATCCCTTGGCCAAGAGTGCATTTACCTCGCCGGCGGTCCGCACCATGACTTACTGGTGGGGTGCACAATGGGGATCCGAAGGTAATATCCACTTCGCAGGTGAAGCCTATGACGAAGAGTACTGGTCGTACATGAACGGCGCGATTTTGTCGGGCGAGCGCGTGGCGCAGGAAATTCAGCAGAAATACTGATCCAGGGTCTGGTGTGTCCCCACTTGATTTGTGAGGGACGGACTCCATTTTCCATAGAAAAATGGGGTCCGTCCCGAACGGCGCTTGCTTAACAATCAAATAGTCGTTCTCGCGCTAGCGGAAATCGTGTAATAAGCGCTTTCCAGTTGCCTCAGGATACCGATACGTCGGACCGCCGCTTACGCGGCTATGACCAAATTAAGTAAGTGCGACGGTGTCTGTCCCCGGTTTACACGCCATCCCCGCTTGCGCGGGGATGACGCCTAATTACTCCAACACGGGTTTCCCGTCGCGGTCGTCGTCCGCGACGGTGGGTTTATCGGTAACTACAGGGGATTGCAAACTCGGGCCCTTACCCGTCGTCCGAGAATTTCGACGGCGAGGTCATCCTCGCCGCTAACGGGCGCACGGAAGTAAGCAAGTCCGATCGCTTTTTGCAGGCGATGCCCGTAAGCGCCCGAAGTCACCATGCCGACGGCCTGGTCACCGCGAAATACCGTATGCATATAAAACGGGTCGAACTCCGGCTCGTTAAATTCGAGTAGCGCCATGCTCCAGTGATCATCCCGCTGCTGGCGCGCGAGCATCGTGTCGCGTCCGACGAACTGCCTGTTTTCGGATTTGACCAGGTGGCCGAGCCCGGCTTCGAGCGGCGTGCGTTCGGTGGTCAGGTCGGCGCCCCAGGCGCGATAAGCCTTTTCCAGGCGCATCGAATTCATCGCGAAAGCGCCGTAAAAACCGAGTTCGAACATTTCTCCCGCCTGTAGCAGGTGGCGCAGTAACGCCTGCTGCTGATCAATATCGTGGTGCAGCTCGAATCCAGCTTCGCCGACATAGGAAACCCGCAGCGCGAGCAAGTCGATGCCGGCGATGTCGATGGTTTTTGCCGACAACCACGGAAAGGCCTGCAGCGACAGGTCCTGCTCGCAGAGTTGTTGCAGCAGGGCTTCCGCATTCGGCCCCATGACCCCGAATACGCCTACCTGGTCGGTCGTATTTTCGATAACGACATCGAATCCGGCGGCGCGTTGGCGCAGCAAATCCTCGTCGTGGCGCCCGGCGGCGGCGGCGCTGGCCAGGTAGAATTCATTGCCCGCCGTCGAGGTAAGCGAAAATTCGGACATGATCCCGCCCGACTGGTTGAGCACGTGGGTCAGGCCGATACGGCCGGTCGATGGCGCCGAGTTGGCGCCGAGCCGATCGACAAACTCGAAGGCATCCTTGCCAAGCACGCGAAACTTGGAAAACACCGACAGGTCGCCGAGGCCGACGTTGTCGTGCAGATTGATACACTCTGCGGCGACCGTGTCGAACCAGTTGGCGCGGCGGAAGCTCAGGGACGATTCGGTGACGGCGGCATTGCGCGAGTACCAGTTTGGTCGTTCGAATCCGTAAACGCTACCGTACACTGCGCCCTTCGATTTCAGCAGTTCGTAAGCCGGGGTCAGTTTTTTGTTACGCCCCGCCGGCCGCTCCTCGTAGGGATAGTGGATGCCGAACTGCGCGGCGAAACATTCCACCGCCCTGGCGACACGGTAGTCGCGGTCGGCGTAATCGCCGAAGCGGCGCGCATCGACCGCCAGCGCGTCCATCGGCGGCTCGCCGGCGTCCATCCATTCGGCGAGAAACTTGCCGCCGCCGCCGCCTTCCATGATGCCCATCGACGAGCCGGTTAGTAGCCACGCGTTTTGCAGCTTGAAGGCCGGGCCGATCAGCGGATTCGCGTCCGGTGTAAAGGTGATCGGTCCATTGACGATACTCTTGATTCCACCTTCGGCGGCGGCAGGCACCCGCGCCATCGCCTGCGCGGCGATATCGGCGATGGCATCGATATCGGGCTCCAGCAACTCCATGCCAAACTCGGGCGGCACGCCGTCGATCGACCATGGTTTGCCCTGTTTCTCGTAGGGGCCGATGATGACGCCGTCGCGTTCCATGCGCAGGTACCAGCTTTCGTCGGGATCGCGAATCATCGGCAGCTCGTGATCGAGGTCGGCGAAGGCTTCGATGCGGTCGCTGACGATATACTGGTGCAGCATCGGCACCACCGGCAAATCGACACCCATCATATCGCCGATCTCGCGACACCAGGTGCCGGCGGCGTTAACGATGTGCTCGGCCCGAATTTCACCCTTGTCGGTGGTGATCAACCATTCGCCATTGGCCTGTTGGCTTATCGCCGTAACCTGGGTTTGTCGATAAATCTCGGCGCCGCGATTACGCGCGCCTTTCGCCATCGCCTGCGTCGCCTGGCTTGGGTCGACATGGCCATCGAACGGTTCGTAAATGGCGCCGATCAGGTCGTCGACCTCTACCAGCGGGTATATCTCCTTAAGCTCGGCGGGCGTCAGGATATCGAAGTCGAAACCGGCGAACTTGCCAATACCCTGCACCTGGCGAAACTCGTCCAGTCGATCCGGGTGACGGCTGACGCGCAGCGCGCCGCAGGCGTGAAAACTGACCGGCTGGCCGGTTTCCTCGGCCAGTATCGACTTGTACAACTGCACGCTATGCGCACGCAGATTCATGATGGTGATGTTATGCGCGTAGTGGGTGCAAAGCCCGGCGGCGTGCCAGGTCGAACCCGCGGTGAGTTCATTTTTTTCGATCAGCACGACATCGTCCCAGCCCAGCTGGGTCAGGTGATAGATTAGCGATGCGCCCATGGCGCCGCCGCCGATGACGGCCACCCTGACATGTGATTTCATTTTTTACTCACCCGGTAAGGAGGTTTATCGAGAATGCCGAGCGGAAAAAATTCACCGGCGATTTCGATCTGCAAATCGGCGCCATCGATCGAATCGCGTTGGTAAAACATGACCAAACACAGTGTCTTTCCGGTTCGGTACCCCTGCCCGCCCGAGCTGCAGTGGCCGACGATTTCACCGTCGCGGTAAACCGGCTCGTCGTGCAGCACCAGCACCGCTTCGGCCTGCAGTTCGCACAGCTTCAATTGTTTGTCCCAGCCGTTTTGCCGTTGCGCCAGCAGTGCCTGCTTGCCGATAAAGTCATCGGCCTTGTCGAGCGCGAGCGCGAAATCCAGCCCGCACTCCCAGGGCGTATCGTCGGCACCCATATCGTGCCCCCAATGAAGATATCCCATTTCCAGTCGGCAGCCGTCGAGCGCGAAATGCCCCGCCAGACCCAGATCGTATTTTTCGCCGGCGTTTAACACGGTTTGCAACACCCGCTGCGCCTGTTGCCGCGGGATATAAAGCTCCCAGCCCAGTTCGCCGACGAAACTGAGGCGGATTGCCAGTAGCTCGCAATCATCGATCCGTAGCTGCCGCGCGCTGGAAAACGGGAAAGCCTCGTCGTCGAAATCGATTGCACATAATTCCTGCAACAAGCTGCGCGACCGCGGACCCATGATCCCGATTACGGCAAAGTCTTCGCTCACATCGGTGATTTCGACCGGCGCCTCGGCAGGCAATTGTTTGCGCAACCAGTAGAGGTCCTTGAAGCGAGTGGCGGCGCCGCCGACGATGCGAAAATGATCACCCGACAATCGGGTAACGGTGATTTCGGCCTCGATACCGCCGCGCCGATTCAGCATCAGGCTATAACGCACTCGCCCCGGTTCGATATCGACATCCGCGCAAAAAAGCCGCTGCAGGAATGGCAGGGCGCCGTCGCCGCGGACGTCGATCTTGCCGAACGGGCTGAGTTCGAACAGGCTGACCCGCCGCTGGCAATGCAGCGCCTCGCGCCTGGCGGCGGGCCACCAGGGCTGCTCGCCATAGCTGTAGCCTGGCTCGGTCTCGGCGGAATCGCTGGCGTACCACAACGGCCGCTCCCAACCCGTGGGCGCACCAAAAACCGCGCCGCGTTGACTCAACTGCCGGTGCCAGACCGAGCGCCTCAGGTCGCGTCCGCTGGCATACTGCTTGTAAGGCCAGTGCATGGCGAACTGGTTGTGTACGGCTTCCGGCAGGCGCGCGGCCAGATAGTCGTCCCCGTCCTGCAGCGGATCCAGCCGCGCTATATCGACTTCCCACAGATCCAGCGGCGCTTCGCTGTCGCGTATCCAGCACGCCATCACCTTGCCGACGCCGGCCGAGGACATGATACCGATCGAATTGAATCCGGCCGCGACGAACAGGTTGCGGCAATCCGGCGCCTCGCCCATGATCTGTCTGGTATCCGGGGTAAAACTCTCGGGGCCATTCATGAAGTGGCTAATGCCCTGCCCGGCGATGACCGGCGCGCGCCGGATACCGGCCTCGAGCATCGGTTGCACATGATCCCAGTCGTCGTCGAACATCAGAAATCCGGCATCCTCGAGACTCGGCGTCCATGCCTTCGGATTGGCTTCGAAGGCGCCGAGGACGAGCTTGCCGCTATCGCCCTTGAGATAAATTCCGCTATCCAGGTCGCGCATGATCGGACAGGGGCGCGGCAATCCGTCGACGAAGTCGGTGACGAGGTACATATGCTCGCAGCTGGCGAGGGGAATCCGCACCCCGGCCATGGCGCCGAGCTGGCGCGTCCAGGCGCCGGCGCACAGCAGCAGCTTGCCGCACTCGATACGGCTGCCGTCGGCCAGCACGACCGCGCTAACCGCTGCGTTGGCAACCTCGATATCGTCGATACGGCTGTGTTCACGTATTTCCACGCCCCGGGCTGTTGCCGCCCGCGCGTAGGCCATGCACAGATCGACCGGGTTGACCTGGCCGTCCTGCTCGATCCACAGCCCGCCGGCGAGATCGTCACAGTGCAACAGCGGCAGCCGCTCGGCGATCTGCGCTGGCGACAGGATCTCGGTGGCCAGCCCGCTGCGTTCGCCCATGGCCTTGATACGCTGTAGCTCGATCATGCGCTCGCGCCGTTGCGCCAGCCAGACGCCACCGGTTTGCTGGTAGCCGGTAGCCTGTCCGCTCTCGGCTTCGAGCTCGACGAACAGCTCTAGCGCATACTTCGCCAGGCCGGTCAGGTTCATGCTCGCGCGCAGCGGTCCGACGATCCCCGCCGCATGCCAGCTGGTTCCGCTGGTCAACTGGTCGCGCTCCAGTAACAATACGTCCTCGACCCCCAGATGGGCCAGGTGATAGGCCACGCTGAGCCCGATCGCGCCGCCACCGACGATGACGATGTTTCTGCGTTCGTCAGCCATACCGGCCTCGACAAATCCGGCACAGCGTTCCACGTTCAAGGGATTTCTCGTGCAGGCGCAGAGGACGCCGGGAGCGGGGCGAAAAACAAGGCGGGGAAACTTCATACCCAAAAACCCCTGCGCGCCCTGCGTCCACCGCGCCCCCGCGAGAACAGGTTGCGGAACAATTGTTTTCGAAATGAAGTTTTGGCATCTAGTAACTACTATCAGGCATCGAAGCCTTGCGACGAGCGACATAGTCCTGCAGCGCTTCGAGTTTGTCCGGGTCTATTGGCGGCTGCTCATAGTCATCGAGCAGCTGTTTCCAGATGCGGTTAGCGCGTTGCGCGGTCTGCTGGCTGCCCTCGCTTTGCCACTGCTCGAAGGAATTGGCATCGCCGACGCTGGAGCGGTAATACGCGCTTTCGAAATTTTTCAAGGTATGCGTGCTCGACAGGAAATGGCTGCCGGGACCGACCTCGGCAATGGCATCCATCGCCTGCGCATTGTCGGACAGGTCCACACCCTTGCAGAACTCGATCAACTTGCCGCAGAGATCTGCATCGATGATGGTTTTCTCGAAGCCGGTGCATAGCCCGCCCTCGAGCCAGCCGGTGGCGTGGTTGATGAAATTGGCACCGGCCAGCACGGCCATGATCAGGCTCATGGTGCCTTCCTGCTGCGCCTGACTGTCGGGAACCTTGGACGAGGTCAGGCTGCCGACGGTGTGAAACGGCACCCCGAGTCTGCGCGCCAGCTGCCCGGCGGCAAGCACGGTTTTCGCCGCCTCGGGCATACCGAAGGTCGGCGCCCCCGACTGCATCGACATCGCGGTGGCGAAGCTACCCATCAGGCAGGGCGTACCGGGACGAATCAGCTGCGTCAGCGCGCAGCTGGCGAGCGCCTCGGCCAGCAGCTGCGCCAGCGTACCGGCCTCGGTGCAGGGACTCATCGCACCGGTAATCATCCACGGCGTGCAGGCCACCGCCTGGTTGTTGCGCGCGTAAACCTTGAGCGAGCCCGACATCGCGTCGTCCATGACCAGCGGCGCGTTGGTGTTGGAAACTCCGTACAGCACCGTGTTCTGATCGACGAAGTCGTCACCGAACAGGATCTTCACCATCGCCACCGAATCCTCGGCGCGCTCGGCGCCGATCAACGCGCCGAACAGCGCACGATCGCCATAGCTGATATGCGCCAGCATCATATCGAGGTGACGCTTGTTGACCGGCAGGTCGACCGGCTCGCAGACGATGCCACCGCAGTGATGCAGATGCGGGATCATCTGGTGAATCTTGTTGAGTTTGACGAAATCCTCGTAGGTGGCGTAGCGCCGACCCTGATCGATATCGTGCACGAAGGCGGGGCCGTAAACCGGGCTCAGCACGGTGTTGCTGCCACCGATTTCGACAGTATTCTCCGGATTGCGCGCATGCTGGGTGTACTGCCGCGGCGCCGTCGCCTGGATAATCCGGCGGCACATGCCTGGTTCGAATCGCACCCGCTGGCCGTCGACATCGGCGCCGGTATCCCTGAAATACGCCAGGATTTCCGGATCGTTGTGAAACTCCATGCCGGTATCGCGCAATATGCGGTCGGCGTTTTCCTCGATCAGGCACAGACCTTCTTCGCTCAGAATATCGAAAGTCGCGATCTTTCGCTGGATATAGGGCGCCCGTGGCGTAGCCGCATTCCTGGCTTGTCCGCGAATTCTGCGCTTGCGCCTGCCTGCCGATCTGTCTCGTGCTGCTGCCACTGGGATTCCCGCCGCTAAACCGGTGATTATTCTGACAGAGATCGGGGCTGAAACAACCTGTGCGCAACCACTTAAGTAAATTCGATGGCGGATATAAGAATTGCATAACTGCCTGCCTGCAGATTGTTTCGGCGTCCCGGCTGGGCTATGTTGTCGCTGACAGCAACACGGCGGAGCGCGCGATGACTTCACAATTCGATCACGACCAGCACGAATTTGAAATCGACTGGGACACCGATGCTATCGTCGAGCGGCGTAACAAATACTATGCCGCCTCGCAACGCGCCTTCGTGCCTTACCAGAAACCGCTCATTTTCAGTAAGGGCCAGGATAACTATCTGTGGGATGAAAAGGGCAAAAAATACCTGGATTGCCTGAGCCAGAACCTGACCATCAGCGTCGGCTACAACAATCCCGTGGTTACGCGTGAAGTCGTCAAACAGGCGCAAACCCTGCAGCACTGCACGACCATGTTTTTTCACCCGCTGCCGGCGCATTTCGCCGAGGAATTGACGCGTACCATGCCCGCCGGCGAGGAATGGACCGTGCACCTGATGAACAGCGGCGCCGAGGCGATCGACATGGCGATTTTGCTGGCGCGCAGCTACACCGGCAACATCGATATCGTCTCGCTGACCAATTCCTACCACGGCGCCACCTTCGGCGCGCAGTCGGTCACCGGCATCAGCGGATTTCGTCACAACGTGCCGCAACTCGGCAGCGTCCAGTTCGCACCGGTGCCCGATCAGTATCGCGGTATTCACGGTGAAGGCGTCGAGCCCTACCTGAGCGACCTCGAGGGCACGATCCATTACGGCACCTGCGGCAAGCTCGCCGGCATGTTCATCGAGCCGGTGCAGGGATACGGCGGTATCGTCCCCCTGCCCGACGGTTACCTTAGCGGCGCCCAGGAGCGCGTCAGCGCCGCCGGCGGTTTGCTGATCATCGACGAGGTGCAGGCCGGCATGGCGCGTACCGGCGATCACTTCTGGTCGTTTCAGCGACACGACGTAATCCCCGATATCGTCGTCGCCGCCAAGGGTATCGGCAACGGCTTCCCGCTGGCGGCGCTGATCGTCAAGCGTGAAATCGCCGAGGCGATGTCGCAAAAGTTCTACTTCCACACCTACGGCGCCAACCCGGTAAGCTGCGCCGCCGGCCGCGCGGTGCTGCACGTAATCGAAAAGCACCAACTTCAACGGCGCGCGCAGCAGGTCGGCACCGCCATGCTCGGCGTGCTCGAAGACCTGGCGACACGCCATCAAGTCATCGGCGCGGTACGCGGGCGCGGCATGATGATGGCGCTGGAACTGGTCAAGAATCGCGCCAGCAAGGAACCGGACCCGGAGACCATGGTGCGTCTGTTCGAGAACACGCGCGACAACGGGCTGGTGGCAAGCAAGTCGGGCGCCTATCGCAACGTGCTGCGCATCTGCCCGCCTTTATGCACGCAAATGGAGGATGTGCCGCTGTTCGAGGAAGCGATAAACAAAAGCTTCGAAAGCCTGTAAAGATTCGATCGTTTAAACAACGCCATGGCCATTCATTTTAAGCGCAGGATCGAGAATGACGCTTAACCGCGAGCGCTCAATGGCGTTATAATTAAACGTTTATACAGCTTGAGCACATTGAAATGGCAGAAACTCCTTCGACGATGCTGGGTATCGGCACCCAGGCCCCCGAATTCTCTTTACCCGACCCGTCCAGCGGCAAGCAGGTAAGCCTCGCCGACTATGCGGGCAAGCCGCTGCTGGTAGTTTTTTCCTGCAACCATTGTCCTTACGTGCTGCATATCCTCGAGTCTTTCACCGAGTTTGCCAACGAGGCGCAACAGCGGGGGCTCGCGGTGGTCATGATCAGCGCCAACGACGTCGCCGGTTATCCCGCCGATGGCCCCGAAAAAATGGCCGCGTTGTCGCAGTCATACGGTTTCGAGTTTCCCTATCTGTACGACGAATCGCAGCAGGTCGCGATGGCCTATCGAGCCGCCTGCACCCCGGATTTCTTTTTGTTCGATAGCGCGCATCGACTGGCTTATCGGGGACAGTACGACGCTTCCAGGCCGCGCAACCAGGTGGCCGTAGACGGCAGCGATATGCGCGCCGCGGTCGACGCCCTGCTGACGGATAAGGCAGTATCCCAGGACCAGATTCCGAGCGTAGGTTGTAACATCAAGTGGCGTGCCGGAAACGAGCCCGACTATTTCTGAGGCTAAAGGTTGATATCGACTTCGCTGCGGGCCTCCATCGCCGCCAGTTTTTTCTTGAGCTCATGCAAATCGAGCTCATGATCCTTGCCGCCGCCGAACATGTTGCCGAACTCGGCGATCATATCGCTTAAGCTGTTTTTAGCCTGCGACAGCTCACTGCGCAATTCCTCGTTCTCGTGACGCAGCGTGGTGATCTCCTGCTTGCCCGGCCCTGCTTCGGCGCCC
>Ga0224508_10001211_pt1 | contig 23403 bp, 25 predicted proteins | sample SF_Jan12_sed_USG_4_FD_170157 | JGI IMG/M metagenome (GOLD analysis project Ga0224508, IMG submission 170157) | Sediment microbial communities from San Francisco Bay, California, United States - SF_Jan12_sed_USGS_21 | ecosystem: Environmental > Aquatic > Marine > Sediment | place: USA... | reverse complement strand
CGGGCGCGACGGCTCGTTTCACACGCGGCAGATGGTGGAGTACGGGACCGACGTTGTCGCGGGCGTGACGCCGGGGAAGGGCGGTCAGTCGTTCGACGACACGATCCCGGTGTTCGATACCGTGGCCGAGGCGGTCTCCGAACGTCGCGCGAATACGAGCGTGATCTACGTTCCGCCCCGGTTCGCGTCAGACGCGATCTTCGAGGCGGCGGACGCCGGCGTGAAGCTGATCGTCTGCATTACGGAGGGCCTGCCCGTCGCGGACATGCTGCGGGCGCTCCCGTACGTCCGGGAGAAGGGGGCCAGGCTTATCGGTCCGAACTGTCCCGGACTCATCGTCCCGGGCTGCTGCAAAGTCGGGATCTTGCCAGGGCAGATCGTGCTCGAGGGCAACGTTGGCGTCGTCAGCCGGTCGGGCACGCTGACGTACGAGGTGATATTCCAACTCACACGGGCGGGAATCGGGCAATCCGCTTGTATCGGAATCGGCGGCGACCCACTGATCGGCACCAACTTCATCGATTGTCTCGAGGCCTTCGAGGCCGATCCCGGCACCGTGGCGGTGGCCATGATGGGCGAGATCGGGGGGACGGACGAGCAGCAGGCGGCGGAGTACGTGTCGAATCGTATGTCGAAACCCGTCGTGGGGTTCATCGCCGGGCAAACGGCACCGCCCGGTCGGCGGATGGGGCACGCTGGAGCCATCATCTCGGGGTCGGAGGGCACTGCGGAAGAGAAGATGCGCGCATTCCGGGACAACGGAATCGGCGTCGCGGAGCGCCCCGCCGACTTTGTGCCGCTCCTCCAGGAACGGATGTAGGAAGCGAGGAGAACGCATGCTGGTCAGCGACGTAATGACGCGCGACGTCGTCTCCGCCGCGCCCGAGACACCTCTGGACGAGGCGGCGGATACGCTGGTGCGTCGACGGCTGCGAGCGATCCCCGTGACGGACGGCGAAGGGCATGTCGTCGGAATGCTCACTGACCGGCAGGTCATGACCCATTTCCTTCCGGGTCTCGAGGATCCGGCGGCAGGCCGTCCGGATCGCCCCGACGTGATTCGTGAGGGCACCGTCCGCGACGTCATGGAGCGCACCGTCATGTGCGTGAACGAGAGCGAGCCTCTCGGCGATGTGGTCCGCCTCATGCTCGACAAGGAGATCGAACGACTACCGGTGGTGAGCGATAGTCGGTTGGTGGGCTTTCTGACCCGGGGGGACATCATTCGACGTCTTCTCGGCGACAGCCGGGAGGACAGCCGTCGAAACGAGATTATTCAGGAGACGATAGATGACTGACGGTGTACAGGCCGTGACCCTCGCCATCATCAAGCCGGACGCGTTCGGGTCCGGCAAGGCGGGCAAGGTGCTTGCCGCGCTCGAGGAGGCAGGGTTCCGGGTCCGCGGTGCGCGAGTGACGACACTGACACGAGCGGGGGCAGAGGCGTTCTACGCTGTCCACAGCGAACGACCGTTTTTCGGTGCGCTGGTCGATTTCATGACGTCCGGCCCATGCATGCCGCTTGCGCTGGAGCACGAGCGGGCGGTGCCGTATCTCCGCGAGGTGATTGGAGCGACGGATCCGGCCGAGGCCGATGCCGGCACGATCCGGGCTCTCTACGCTGAGAGCAAGGAACGGAACGCCATCCACGCGTCGGACTCCGATGAGAATGCCCGCATCGAGCTGGGACATTTCTTCAGCGGCATCGATCTGATCGCGACCGGCTCCTAGCAAGCCCGCGAAGACGATAGGTAGCCCGATGTCGGACTCGCTGACCGTGTCTTTCGGATCGCTGCATTCCGGCCCCGTCCGCCGGGCATGGAGGCTGGAGGATCCAGCGGAATTGCTGGGGTCGCTCCCGGCGGACCTGGAGGCCGTCGAGCTCGAGGTGGAGGTCGTGGGCACCATGCGCGAAGGCGTGCGCGCACGTGGGCGCGTTCGGTCCACCGTCAACTGCACGTGTCGCCGGTGTCTCGCGGCCCTGCAGATCCCGCTCGACGCGGCCTTCGACGCGTGGTTTCGGGCGGAGCCCGAGGTGACGGCGGGCGAAGACGGAATCTGGGGGGTTTCGGAGAAGGCCGCGGAGATCGATCTGGCGCCGGCGGTGCGGGAAGAGGTCCTCCTCGGGATCCCCGCCTACCCCGTATGTGCCGTCGACTGCGCCGGGCTGTGTCCGACCTGTGGGGTCCGGCTCGCCGATGAGGAATGCACCTGCCCACCCCCGGGACCGGACCCGCGTTGGGCCGCGCTCACCGAGCTTGCGAGCGATGAGGAATGACCCGTCCACCCCCCGTGGGCGCGGGGGCTTCAGCGGGCCCGTAAGAGCGGTCCGGCGCTTGACATTCGGACTCCCAACCCGCCTGTTTCACTGCTTCGTTTCGGCCGGGTAGCCCGGTGGGTACGTGGGCCGCGCGGGTCACGGCCCGCGTGGGGAAGCGACGAGTCAGCTGAGAACGACGGAAGACGATAGAGGGTCGAAATGGCGGTTCCCAAGAGACGCACGTCGAAACAGCGCAAGCGTAAGCGGCGCACCCACTACAAGGCGCAGGACAGCGCGAGCCAGGCCTGCCCGCGCTGCGGCGATCCCAAGCGTCCACACCGCGTGTGTCCTACCTGCGGACATTACGCGGACCGAGAAGTCGTTCGCGTCGACGACTATTGATCCGAGCGGGTTGCTCCCGCCCGGCTCATTCCTGACGCCTCCGAACACGATCCCGGGTCGCGCATGATCCGCGTGGCACTCGATGTCATGGGTGGAGATTTGGCGCCGCACGCCCCGATCGAGGGTGCGTTGGCGGCCCTCCAGGCGTGGCCCGAGGAACTGTCGGTTGGGCTCGTGGGTCCGCCCGGAATCCTCGAGCCGATCATCGCCGAGGCGGCGACGCCCGGCATGTCGATCATCCCGGCCGAGGAGGCCATTGGACCCGACGAGTCGCCTGCGCTCGCGGTCCGCCGAAAGCCAGACAGCACGATCGTGCGGGGTCTCGAAGCGGTCCGGAACGGGGAGGCTGACGCGCTCATTTCGGCCGGCTCGACGGGGGCGGTGATGGCCGGAGCAGTCCTGACTCTCGGAGTGTTGCCCGGGGTCAGCCGCCCTCCGGTCGGGGCGATGTTCCCGACCTCCAGTGGACACATGCTCGTCGTCGATGTCGGCGCGCACGTGAACACCCGTCCACATCAGCTCCACCAGAACGCACGACTCGGCGCGATCTACCTTCGCGACTCCCACGGGGTGCGGTCGCCGAGGGTAGGTCTCCTGAACGTCGGACGCGAGGAAGAGAAGGGGGACGAGGTTACGGTCGCGGCCTACCGACTCCTGGAGGAAGACACCGAGATCGACTTCGTCGGAAACGTGGAGGGCCACAGGATCATCGCCGGGGACTGCGATGTGCTCGTCTGCTCCGGTTTCGTCGGCAACGCCCTTCTGAAGTTCTACGAGTCGATGGCCGGATTCCTCATCGGGATCCTCCGGAATTCGGGGATCGAGCAGGAGTCCGAAATCGATCGGGTGCTGAAGTTCCTCGACTACACCGAATACGGCGGGGCTCCCCTGCTCGGCGTCGATGGCGTGGCCATCATCTGCCATGGGGCTTCTCCGGCACGGGCCATCAAGAACGCGACGCGAGCGGCGGTGGATTCGGTCCGCTCCGGCCTCGTTCCGAACATGCGAAGGGCGCTCGAGGAGATGAGGACGAGCGAGGAAGCCGTATGAGCGGTATCGCCCTCCTGCTACCCGGCCAGGGGTCACAGTTCGTGGGGATGGGGAAGGACCTGGCGGGAGCGTTCCCTTCCGTGCGTGAGCTCTACCAGCGGGCAGACGACGCTCTGGAGACGCACTTGAGCCGCCTTTCGTGGCAAGGGCCCGAGGACCAGCTGACCGCCACTCAGAACGCCCAGCCGGCGATCCTTCTCCACAGCTATGCCGTCTGGACCCTGATCGCCCCCGGGGTCGCCGAAGTCGGGGTCGCCGCCGGGCACTCGCTGGGCGAGTTCTCCGCCCATCTCATCGCCGGAACCTTCGCGCTCGAGGACGCCCTGCGCGTCGTGCGTCGCCGGGGAGAGCTCATGGCCGCTTCGGGAGACGAGCGACCGGGGACCATGGCCGCGGTGCTGGGGCTGGAGGAAGCGGCGCTGAGCGAGATCTTCGAGTCCGTGGACTGCGGAACCGTCGTCTCCGCCAACCTGAACGCACCGGGACAGATCGTGATCAGCGGGGATGTGGCGGCAGTCGAACAGGCGTCGACGCTCGCCGCCGAAGCCGGGGCTCGAAGAGTCGTGCCGCTCAACGTGAGCGGGGCCTTTCACTCTCCGCTGATGGAGGTCGCGGTCGAAGGACTCGGGAACGCGCTGGCCGACGCTTCGGTTTCGGATCCGGCCTTCCCGGTGATCGCCAACGCGACCGCCGAGCCGGTGACCTCGGCAGACCAGGCCGTCGATACGCTACTGGCCCAGCTGACCTCGCCGGTGCGATGGGTGGAAGGGGTCGCCCGCATGATCGACTACGACCCGGCGGACTGGCTCGAGGTCGGCCCGGGAGCGGTGCTGGCCGGGCTGCTTCGAAGGGTCGATCGGGGCTTGCGAGCCCGCTCGATCGGCGACCCCGAGGCGGTCGATGCGTTCATGTCGAGGTCTTGAAGCACCTATGGGATCTGGAGAGAGCTCCATGAAGGAACTCGAAGGCGGCGTGGCCGTGGTGACGGGGGGTACCCGCGGGATCGGCCGTGCCATTTGCGAGGAGCTGGCGGCAGGCGGGGCGTCCGTGGCGGTCGTCGCGACCGGTGAGGACCGTGCGGCGAAGGCCGCCGGCGAACTGCCGGGCGACGGACACGCCGGGTTCGGTTGCGACGTGTCCAGCGTCGAGGCCTGCGTGAACCTGATCAAGCGTGTCGAGGACGACCTGGGCCCGATCTCCATTCTGGTGAACAATGCCGGTATCACACGGGACAACATCCTCGTGAGAATGAAGGATGAGGAGTGGCAGGCCGTCCTCGATACCAACCTGTCCGGTGCCTTCTATCTCATGCGGGCCGTGTCGCGCGGCATGATGAAACGGCGCACCGGAAAGATCGTAAACGTATCCAGCGTCGTGGGCTTGACGGGCAACCGAGGGCAGTCCAACTATGCGGCGGCCAAAGCCGGCCTGATCGCGCTGACGAAGTCCGTGGCGCAGGAACTGGCGGGTCGAGGCGTGCAGGCAAACGTGGTTGCACCGGGTCTCATCGAGACCGATATGACCGCGGTCCTGCCCGACGACGTGCGGGATGCGATGTTGGGTCAGGTGCCGCTCGGTCGGCTGGGAGCCCCCGAGGACATCGCCAGGACGGTGCGTTTTCTGGTGGGACCGGGGGCCTCGTACATCACGGGGCAGGTGGTAGTGGTCGATGGCGGGATGGTGATGTAGCGTCGCCGGTCCGCCGGATCTGGGCGGCGGGTGACGAATCGCCCGCAGACCGAATGGAAGATCGAGGGCTCGAGCGGAGCCCGTTATTCAAGGAGAGCGCGCAAATGTCGGAAATCGCTTCGAGGGTTCGCGAGATCATCGCGCAGGAGCTCGGCGTCGAGATGGACAAGGTCAAGGACGACGCCAACTTCGTCGAAGACCTCGGCGCGGATTCGCTCGATACGGTCGAGCTCGTCATGGCGTTCGAGGAGGAGTTCGGGATCGAGATCCCGGACGAGGACGCCGAGCAGATGCAGACCGTGGGTCAGGCGATCGGCTATCTGAACGAGAAGGAATAGGGCCTTTCTGACGGCCGGGACCGTCAGCACGGGCTCATAGTCATGGCAACGCGAAGAGTGGTCATCACCGGGGTCGGGCTCGTCACTCCTGTCGGGCTCGATCCCGAGTCGACATGGGCGGCTCTCCTCGACGGGGAGAGCGGCGCGGGTCCCATCACGCTGTTCGATGCATCGGAATACCAGGTGCGCTTCGCCTGCGAGGTGAAGGGCTTCGATCCGGAGGCCCACATGGAGCGAAAGGAGGCCCGGCGGGCCGATCGTTTCCTCCAGCTCGCGATGGCGACTGCCGGGCAAGCCATGACACAAGCCGGGCTCGCGGACGACTGGGGCGGGACGGACCCCTCGCGCGCTGGCGTGATCATCGGCTCCGGGATCGGCGGACTACCCCTGCTCGAGCAGCAGCACAAGAAGCTGCTCGAACGTGGGCCGAGCCGGGTGTCTCCTTTCTTCATCCCGATGTTCATCGCGGACATGTCGGCCGGGATGGTATCGATGCGGTATGGAGCGCGGGGCCCAAACTACGCCACGGTCTCCGCGTGCGCGTCGAGTGCACACGCGATCGGGCTCGCGTTCCGATCCGTCCGCCATGGGGAGGCCGACGTCATGATCTCGGGCGGCACCGAGTCGACGATCACGCCGCTGTGCGTGGCGGGTTTCGCGTCGATGAAGGCGATGTCGGGCCGTAACGAGGATCCCACGACGGCGTCGCGGCCGTTTTGCGCGACCCGGGACGGATTCGTGCTGGGCGAAGGCTCCGGGATGCTGATCCTCGAGGAGCTCGAGCATGCCACAGCCCGCGGGGCCGCAATCCTCGGCGAGGTCGTCGGCTTTGGGCAGAGCGCGGATGCGTACCACCTGACGGCCCCGGCACCGGACGGGGCCGGGGCACGATCGGCCATGCAATACGCGCTCGACGATGCCGGTCTGGAGCCGACCGAGATCCAGTACATCAATGCGCACGGCACCTCGACGCCGGCCAACGACTCGTCGGAGACCGCGGCCATCAAGTCCGTCTTCGGGGATCATGCCGCGGAGCTCGTCGTGGGATCGACGAAGTCGATGACCGGGCACACTCTGGGAGCCGCCGGCGCGATCGAGGGAGCGATCTCGACGCTCGTGTGCCAGCGAGGCACGATCCCGCCGACGATCAACTTTCACGAGGCGGATCCGGGCTGCGACTTGGAATACGCCCACGGAGGCCCGATGAAACGACCCGTCAAGACCGCGCTCACGAACTCGTTCGGATTCGGGGGCCACAACGTCTGTCTGGCGGTCACCAGGTGGGACGGCGAATGAGCAAGGTGCTGATGATGATGGGGTCCGAGTCGGATCGGGCCACGATGGAGAAGGGCCTGCCCATCCTGGAAGGGAAGGGCGTGGAGGTGACGGTCGAGGTGTGCTCGGCCCACCGTGAGCCCGTGCGGACCGCGGAGCTCGCCTCCGGTGCGGCCGGCGCGGGGTACGATCTCGTGATCTGCGGGGCAGGACTGTCGGCGGCGCTTCCGGGCGTCGTCGCCGCGCACACGAAGCTGCCGGTCATCGGGGTGCCCATCTCGGCCGGGACGCTTGGCGGGCTGGACGCGCTCCTCTCCATCGCCCAGATGCCGCCGGGGGTGCCGGTGGCCGCCGTCGGGATCGACAATTCGAAGAACGCCGCTCATCTGGCGCTTCGCCTCCTCGGCCTCGCCGGCTAGGCGCGCGCCGTGCGCGTCGGCATCGGGTACGACTCCCATCGCTTCGACGATGGCCGCCCGCTGATCCTGGGCGGGCTCGAGCACCCTGGCGAGCCCGGGCTGGCGGGACATTCCGACGGAGATGCGATCTGCCACGCCATCATTGACGCCATTCTCGGCGCGGGTGCGTTGGGTGACATCGGTACTCTTTTTCCCGACACCGATCCCGCGAATGAAGGGGCGGACTCGATCGATATGCTCGTCGAGGCCATGCGCGTCCTGCGGACGGCCGGCTACAGGGTGGTCAATGTCGACGTCACGGTGATCGGCGAGCGCCCCAGGATCGCACCGATCTCCGCCGCCATCGTCGATCGTCTCGCGCCGATTCTCGGACTTGTGCAGCGAGACATCTCGATCAAGGGGAAGACGAACGAAGGGATGGGGTGGATCGGCCGCGCCGAAGGACTCGCTGTGCTGGCCGTGGCCGGTATCGACGACGAACCAGGCTGACCGGTGATCGATTTCCAGGACGTCGGAAGACTCATCGATCTCCTGGTCGCCGTCCCTCCCGTCGGCGCCTACGCCATCATCGCGGCTGGTGCCGCGCTCGAGAATCTCTTCCCACCCATCCCGTCCGACACGTTTGTCGTGCTCGGGGCCGTGCTCTCGGATCGCGGCAATCTCGTCCCGTTGACGGTCCTGATCGTCGCCTGGGTCGCGAACGTCGCCGGAGCGATGTTCGTCTACGTCTCGGCCCGCCGGTACGGGCCGGCGTTCTTCACCCGAGGGTGGGGCAGGTGGGTTCTGCGCCCCTCCCAGTTCAACCGGGTCTCGAAGTTCTACCGTCGCTATGGGCTCCCCGCGATCTTCTTCTCTCGTTTCCTGCCGGTGCTGCGGGTGGTCATCCCGACCTTCGCGGGCTTCGCCGAGTTCGGCTGGTTCAGGACTCTGCTGCCGATTGCTGTCGCCTCCGCGTTGTGGTACGCCGTTGTCCTGTATTTCGGCATCCTCGCCTCGCAAAACGTCTCGGTCGTGCTCGATCTGCTGGGGAGCACCAACGGGCTGCTGATCGCGATCGCGGGGGTCGTGTCGATCGTGATCGGAGTGTGGTGGTTCAGGACCCGTCGCGATGAAGACGAGTCCGAGGATGCGGATCTCGTCGTGGACGGCACGCCCGGGTCCGACGAACCGAAGTCCGCCTGATGGGCGTGACCGGCGATGCCGAGGTGCGTGCCCGAGCGTTCAGGCTGGAGGCGTTTCGTGACTATCTGCGTTTCGAGCGTGCGCTGTCCGACCGGACCGTCGAGGCCTACGTGCGAGATGTCGGCGCCATGGCCGAACGCCTGCACGGGGCGGGCGCCGGATCTCCACAGGCCGTCGGCTACGAGCACCTGCGCGACCATGTGGCGGCGCTCTCCGAAGCCGGGCGGGCGCCGGCCACCGTGTCCCGCGCGGTCTCGTCAATCCGGGGCTACTTCCGGTTCCTGATCGAGGAGAACGTGCTCGAGATCGACCCCAGCGAGCTCCTCGAGACGCCGAGGGCGCGGCGTTCGTTACCCGACGTGCTCGACGTAGATGAGATCGAGAGGATTCTCGCGGCGGTGACCCTGGACCGGAAGGCCGCCTTCCGCGACCGGGCGATCCTCGAAGTGCTCTACGGCTGCGGGCTGCGCGTGTCCGAACTCTGTGGTCTGCGGACTCGTGACGCCGACCTCGAGAACGGTCTCGTTCGGGTGTTGGGGAAAGGGTCGAAGGAGCGGTTCGTACCACTGGGTTCGGATGCGCGTCACGCGCTCCGCCGATACCTTCGGGAAACGAGGCCCCGTCTGGACAAAGGGGGCTCCGAGGGTCGCGTGTTTCTCAACCGGTCCGGGCGACCGCTCAGCCGGATGGGCGTGTGGAAGATCCTCCGTCAGTACGTCGAGCGCGCGGGAATTACGAGGCGCGTCACGCCGCACACGATGCGGCACAGCTTCGCGACACACTTGCTGGAGGGGGGAGCCGATCTCGCGTCGGTACAGGAGATGCTCGGGCATGCGGATATCTCGACGACGGAGATCTACACGCATGTGGATCGGACGCACCTGCGTCAGGTACACAGGGAACACCACCCCCGGGGGTGACGGGCGGGTCGGGCCGGGAGGCGGTTCATCGTGCGGGTGACCCGGCTCCTGCAGCTGGCCCGGAATCGCCGGCCGGTCCAGAATTTCGCCGATCGACCGCTCCCGATGGATGCGGTGGAGGCGATCCTCGAAGCGGCCCGCTACGCCCCTTCGGCTCGTGAAGCGCAGCCCTGGAGGTTCGTGGTAGTGCAGGAGGCCCTCGCGCGACACCGGCTCGCGCAGGCGGCGTTCAACCACCCGCACCTGCGAAGCGCTCCGGTGATCGTCGTGTGCTGCGCGCGGATCCACTCGCACGTGAGTGGCAGCGGCCGCCCTAGCTATCCAATGGACCTCGCCGCGGCGACTCAGACGATGATGATCGCGGCCGCCGATCTCGGGGTGTATGGCAGCTGGGTTTACGGGTTCCGCGAGTCCCACGTTCGTCCCGTCGTGGCTATCCCGGAGGACGTCCCGGTCCTCGGTCTCCTGGGGCTGGGGTATCCGGACGGCCTCGCCAACCTTCCCGAGCGCAGGCCTCGGGAGGAAGTGATCGCCTGGGACCAGTGGCGCAACGAAGACGTTCGCAGGTCGCTGCCGTGAGCGCGCCCGCCAGATCGTTCGCGATCGGCCTGCTGATCGTCTCGGCCTGGGGGGCGAGCGGTCTGAGCGGGCAAGACGTTCGCCTCGCCGGGTCTCCGCGAAACGACGCTGAGCGGGCCGTCGCGGAGTTCCTGGCCCGCGGGGCTTACGTGATCTGGGCCCGTGACACCGTTCTCGCCCGCGACGATGTGGTTCGCTCCCACGTGCTCGTCCTAGAGGCGACCGCGCGCATCTCGGGAACGATCGAGGGCGATGTTCTCGTCGTGGACGGGGATCTGTTCATGCGCACGCGAGGACGGGTCTCCGGCGACATCGTGGTGCTCGGTGGTGGGTTTTACGATTCCGACCTCGCGGAGATCGGAGGGACCCTGACCTACCGGCCGAACGAGAGGATTCGTGTCCGCCCGACGGACGGTGCCTTCGAGGTCTTCTCGGTCGCGGCCGAGAGAGAGGGGTTCGAGCTCGACGGCACCTGGGGGTTCCGGATTCCCACGTATCAGCGGGTCGACGCTGTCACCATCGGTTGGGGGGCGATCGCGCGTTTCGACAGGGTAGCCGGGCGTCCCGACCTCGAGGGGAGCGTCCGGTTCCTCACCGGGCCGTCCGAGGTCCAGGCATCGCTTCGAAACTCCTGGTATCCGTCGGAGCGCTTGAGGATCGGGCTACACGGTAGCCGGGAGACGCGGACGATGGACGGATGGATCCGTCCGACGTGGTACAACAGCCTTTCGCTCCTCGTCGCCGACGACGACGCGTTCAATTACTACCTGGGTGATCGGGCTGGTGTCGAGGCGGAATGGCGGTCGAGGGAGCCGCCGATCTGGGAGGACGCGCCGACGTGGAGTCTGACGTTCGGAGGATTCTGGGAGGGCGTCGAGTCCCTCGAGGCGGGACACGTGGGCGCTCTTCAAGGGCGACGTTCCCGACGACTCCGGTGGCGGGGCCGTCGATCCGGCGGATCGGCACCCCAATCCCCCCGTTCGGGACGGCGATTACTACTCGCTCGTCTCGGGCTTCGAGTGGATGCGGCGAGGCGAATCCGGGCGCACCGCCTTCGGTGTCGGGCTCGAGTACTCGTTCCCCGATGGCACGACGCTCATCGAACCCGACTTCAGTTATCTGATGGCAGAAGGCCGGGTCTCCACGCGTCACGTCACGCCGTGGGGACACGCGTGGGATGTCTTTGCGCTCAGTCGGTTGGTACTGGGCGGCGAGGTCCCCGGACATCGGGTCTCGACGCTCGGCGGTCCCGGGACGATCCCCACCCTTCCGCTACGTGCCCTTCGCGGACCTGAACTGCTCTATGCTGAAGCCACCTATGCCGTCCCGATCCTGGGGATGGCGTCTTTGGGCGGCTTGGACGCGTTCGTTCGCGGGTCCGGGGGATCGGCGTGGGGAGACGGCGACTCTTTCGCGCTCGAAGGTGCCGGGACCGCAGGGGTGGCCGTCCGCCTCTGGGAGTTCCAGATGGAGACGGGCCTCGCGGTCGGCTCGGGGGGCGAGGATGGGGCGCGCACCGTGTGGTTCTTCGACGTGCGTGTGCGCCGGTCCGCGCACCCCACCGAGATGCCCCGTCCGGGACGCGGGTTCTGACCGTTTTTGACAAGTTGAAATCGCACGCCTAGCTTCTCGCGATGCCGCTTCGAACCACTGTTTTGGTACGCTGTTGATGGACGTGATCTGCGTCCTGCCCGCCCGACTCCACAGCACACGTATCCCCAGAAAACTCCTCTCTCGAATCGCCGGCCGCCCGCTCCTCGAGTGGTCGTGGAAGGCGGCGAAACGGGTGCATGCCTTCGATCGAGTCCTGGTCGCGGCCGACTCGCCGGAAATCGTGGAGTGCGCCTCCGGGTTCGATGCAGAGGTCATGCTGACCGACGTCGAGCACCGGTCTGGCACCGACCGGGTGGAAGAGGTCGCCGCGCGGATCGGTGCCTCCGATGACGACATCCTGGTCAACTTCCAGGCGGACGAGCCGTTCGTGGCCCCCGACGCGGTTGCGGCGGCGGTGAGCGCGCTCGGCCAGGACGGGAGCGGCGACATCGCGACCATCGCGGCGCCGATCGGTGGTGATGAAGAGTTCCGGTCGACCGGCGTGGTCAAGGTGGTCTGTGCGACCGACGGCTCGGCCCTGTACTTCAGCCGGAGCCCGATCCCGCACGATCGAGACGGCTCCGGTGTACAGAGGGCGGGCGATGTCCGATTCCTGCGTCATGTGGGCATCTACGGGTGCCGCCGTTCCGCTCTCCGGCGCTGGGCGGGCTTGCCGGAATCGCCTCTGGAGTCGATCGAGCGGCTCGAGCAGTTGCGGGCGCTCGAGGCCGGCATGCGGATTCACGTGACCGTCGGGCCAGCGACCGAGCCCGGCATAGACTTGCCCGCGGACCTCGTGCGGGCCGAACGTATATTGACCGATGCGGGCTGGTAACCGACCGAAGCCAGCGGGGGAGCAGCGAGAATGAACGACAAGTTACCGACCAAGTACATCTTCGTCACCGGCGGAGTGGTCTCATCCCTCGGGAAGGGAATCACCGCGGCGTCGATCGGACGGCTGCTGGTGGAGCGTGGTCTGCGCGTCACGATCCAGAAGTTCGACCCGTACCTGAACGTCGACCCGGGCACGATGTCCCCGTTCCAGCACGGCGAGGTCTACGTGACCGACGACGGCGCCGAGACGGATCTGGACCTCGGTCATTACGAGCGGTTCGTGGACGAGTCCTTGTCGCAGGCGAACAACGTGACGACCGGCCGCGTCTACCAGGACATCATCACCAAGGAGCGGCGTGGCGATTTTCTGGGAGCCACGGTGCAGGTGATTCCACACGTCACGGACGAGATCAAGGCGGCGGTGCGGCGGCTGGCCCCCAATCACGATGTCGTGATCACCGAGATCGGTGGGACGGTCGGTGACATCGAGTCCCTTCCGTTTCTCGAGGCAATCCGGCAGTTCAGACAGGATTCCGGTCACGAGAACTCTCTCTTCATCCACCTTACGCTCGTTCCGTATATCGCGGCGTCGGGCGAGCTCAAGACGAAGCCGACCCAGCACTCCGTTCGAGAGCTGCTCGGCATCGGGATTCAGCCGGACATCCTCGTCTGCCGCACCGAGCATGAGCTCGGGGACGACATCAAGAAGAAGATCGCCCGGTTCTGCAACGTGGACGTGGCCAGTGTGATCGAGTCTCGCGACGTCTCGACCATCTATGAGCTCCCGCTCACCTATCGCGAGCAGGATCTCGACGACCGGGTCTGCGAGCTCCTCCGACTGGATGTGAAGGAGCCCGACCTGACCGAGTGGACCGCGATGGTCCAACGGATCAAGCACCCGGAGCACGGCCGCGTTCGCATCTGCGTGGTCGGCAAATACACCGATCTCGTCGATTCATACAAGTCGATCGCCGAGGCGTTGATCCACGGCGGGATTCAGGAGAATGTCGGCGTCGACGTCGAATGGTGGTCCTCTGAAAAGGTCGAGGAGCAGGGCGCCGACTTCGTCGAACGCTTCGACGGCGTGCTCGTCCCCGGCGGCTTCGGGGTCCGGGGAGTGAGAGGGATGCTCGATACCGTCCGGCATATCCGCGAGTCCGGGATCCCGTACTTCGGGATTTGCCTCGGCCTCCAGTGCGCCATCATCGAGTTCGCCCGGAACGTTTGCGGTCTCCGCACGTCGCATTCGTTCGAGTTCGACAAGGGCACGGCCGACCCGGTCATCTCGTTGCTCGACTCGCAGCGGCAGGTGACGGACATGGGCGGCACCATGCGGCTGGGCGCCTATCCGTGTCGTCTGGTAGAGGGCACGCTCGCCAGGAAGGTCTACGGCAGGGACGAGATTTCGGAACGGCACCGGCACCGGTACGAGGTGAATCCCGGTTATCGGAAGACGCTCGCCGCGGGCGGTATGCGGTTCAGCGGGGTGTCTCCCGACGGTGAATTGGTGGAGATGATCGAGCTCCCGGACCACCCGTTCTTCCTCGCGACACAGTTCCATCCGGAGTTGAAGTCGCGCCCGAATCGGCCGCACCCGTTGTTTGGGGCGTTCGTCGCGGCCGCGCATGCACGCCGCGACGGCCGGTCCGCCGTCTCCGCTACAGAGGCGACCGGAGCCAACGTCACCGAGGTGTCGTCTGCCGAGGGCGTGTCGGCCGGCGGATGAGCCCTCACGCCGCCGGGCTCTTCGCGGGCCGGGCGGCCCCGGGAAGCGCCGCCGGGCTCTTCCTGATCGCCGGACCGTGCGTCCTCGAGGAAGACGCCCTTCACTTCAGGGTCGCGGAGACGCTTGCTGACCTCTCGGAGAGGTATGACGTCCCGGTCATCTTCAAAGCATCGTTCGACAAGGCGAACCGCAGCTCTGTCGGCTCCACTCGCGGCCCGGGGCTCGAGGCGGGCCTGGCGGCGCTCGCGCGTGTGAGAGAGGACTCGGGTCTGCCCGTGATCACCGACGTGCACCTGCCCGAGCAGGCCGATGTGGCGGCCGAGGTGGTGGACGCGCTTCAGATCCCGGCGTTTCTGTGTCGCCAGACCGATCTGCTCGGGGCAGCCGCCAGGACCGGTCTGCCCGTCAACGTCAAGAAAGGGCAGTGGATGTCGCCCGAGCACATCGCCGGGGCGGCGGAGAAGCTCCGGACGGCGGGAGCGACCGAGGTCGCGGTCACGGAACGCGGGACTGCGTTCGGTTACGGCCGTTGGATCGTCGACATGCGGAGCTTCGCGATCATGCGAGAGGCGGCGTCGTGTGCGACGATCTTCGATGCATCGCACGCGGTCCAACTCCCGGGCGGGCAGGGCGCGGTGAGCGGTGGCGAGCCGATCTACATCGAGACGCTCGCCGCCGCGGCGGTGGCGGCCGGGGCGGACGGGTTGTTCTGCGAGGTGCACACCGAGCCGCTGTTGGCCCGCTCGGACGGGGCGAACATGCTGCCGTTGGACCGGCTGGAGGGTCTGCTGGCCAGATGCGTTCGGGTTCGCGAGGCGATCGCGTGATAGCAGTGGGGATTCCAGCCGATGTCGCGCGCGGGATCCGGCTGGTTTCTCTGGACGTGGATGGCGTTCTCACCGACGGATCGTTCACGAGCGAGGTGAGCGACAGCGCGGTGACGGAGTCGCGTCGTTTCAGCGTCCTCGACGGTCTCGGGATCCATCTTCTCCAGAGCGCGGGGCTCACAGTCGCCTTCGTCTCGGGGAAGCGGTCCGCCGCAGTCGAGGCCCGCGCGCGGGACCTGGGCGTGGAAGAGGTGCACCTCGACCTCCCATTCGGCAAGGTGGAGGCCATCGAGGGCATGCTCCAGCGGAACGGATGGTCCTGGACTCAGGTAGCACATCTGGGCGACGATCTGGCGGACCTCGCCGTGCTCGAACGAGCCGGGCTGCCCGCGGCGGTGGCGAATGCGGTGCCGGAGGTGCGCGAGATCGCCGACTGGGTCGGGGAGGTGAGGGGTGGGGAGGGAGCCGTACGCGAGTTCGCGCGGGCTCTCCTGGATTCGAGGGGGGAATGGGCCGAGCAGGTACGGAAATACGTCGAGAAGGGCCGTCGGTCGTGAGGACGTCCGAGTCGACCGTGACCGACCAGGAGCTCCTCGAGACCGCCCTTGAGACGCTCCGCGTGGAAGCCGCGGGCGTGACGGAGGTCGCGAGTCGCCTGGGCGGCGATTTCGTGCGTCTGGCCCGGCGGGTCCTCGAGTGCCAGGGACGGGTGATCGTGACCGGCCTCGGGAAATCGGGCCTCGTAGCCCGCAAGATCGCCTCTACGCTCGCGAGCACCGGTACGCCGGCTTCGTTTCTCCACCCTACCGAAGGGGCTCACGGAGACGTGGGGGTCCTGGTCCCGGGAGACGCGCTGCTCGTGGTCTCCAAGAGTGGAGCGAACGCGGAGCTCACAGCGCTCGTGCCAGCGGTCAGGCGCCTCGGCATTCCGATCCTCGCGATCTGCGGCACGCCGGGCTCCCCTCTCGTCGAGGCGGCGGATGTGACGGTCGACGCGGCGGTCCCCGAGGAGGCGTGCCCCCACGACATCGCTCCCACCGCGAGCAGCACCGCGGCGCTGGCGCTCGGGGACGCGCTCGCCATGACCGTGATGCGGGCGCGCGGGCTGGACGCCGACGATTTCGCGCGGCTTCATCCGGCGGGGGCACTGGGCCGCCGTCTCCTGTGGTTGGTGCGGGACGTTATGCTGTCGGAGAAGGATGTGCCGACCCTCGGGCCGGACGACGCGCTGTCGCAGGCGATGACGTTGATTGCCCACCAGCGCGGGACCGTTGTCGTCACGGATGACGCGGGCCACTTGCTCGGAGTCATGACAGCGGGCGACCTCACGCGGTTCGCCAGCGACCATTCCGGTTTTCTGAGTCGACGCGTGGAGGAGGCGATGAACCGGCAGCCACGGTCGATCGAAAAGCATGCCAGAGCCGCAGACGCGCTGGAGGTCATGGAGGCTGGCGGGATCATGGCCCTGCCCGTGATCGATGACGGGCAGGTCGTCGGGATCGTCCATCTGCACGACCTGCTCCGTGAAGGGGTGCGGGCCTGATGCGAAGCCTCTGGAAGCGGTCGTCCCTCGCCGCCCTGGCCCTCGGCCTGGTCCCGGCGGGATGCGCCCGGGAGGACGAGCCGCCAGTCGCCATCGAGGTGCTCGGTGAGGGCGTCGAGATGTCCATCCTGAACATGGATACCAATCTCACGCGAGAAGGGGTCCGGAGGGCCCGGTTGCGGGCGGATACGGCGGATTTCATCGGCGAGGAGCAGATCCGCATGCGCCCCGTAGAGCTCATCTTCTACGACGAACAGGGCAACGAGCTCTCTGTCGTCACGGGGGATGAGGGCCTCTTCAACGAGACGACCGAGGACATGGAAGCGTGGGGATCGGTCGTGGCCATCGACCGACGGGACGATCAGCGGTTGGAGACATCGCGACTCCGATACGTTGCCACGGAGGACCGGCTCTTCGGGGATGAGCCATTCACCCTCTACAAGGACAACGGGCGAACCGTGCTCCGCGGCTCGGCCTTCGAGACGGACCCCGGGCTGTCGTCGGTACTGATGTTCGACTCTTCGGGCCGCACGGCGCAGCCGCCGGGCGGCGCGCCGGCTCCCGCGCCACAGCCGGAGGAGGCGGACGTGGAGACCCCCAGCCCGGCGGATACGGCGGGCCGCATCGAGCCGGACACGACTCGCGCGGCGGCCCGCGGGACCGGCGCACGGCCATGACCGGATCGGTCCATCGCGGTGCGGTCGCGGTGGTGGCCCTGCTGGGCGCCGCGGTCCCGGCCCGCGCACAGGACTCGGTGTCGGTCGCCCCGTCGGGCAACTGCGTATTGGAATGGGGTGCCGCGCCCGGGGGGACCGCCCCGGCTCTTCGCCACACACAGGATGAGAGCGGCGCCGTCGCCGATTTCTTCAGCGGCCGTACGCTCTTCACCTGCGGTACCGCCACCATGCTCGCGGACAGCGCCGTGAGCTACGAAACGCGTGGCGAGGTCTATCTCGTCGGGAATGTCGTCTACCAGGACAGCGTCCGGTCGCTCGAGTCCCGACTCCTGAGCTACTACGAGCGGGATGATCTGGTGATCGCCCGCGACTCGGTGAGGCTGGTGCGAGCCGCTGACAATTCCACTCTCGAGGGGCCCTACGTCGAGTTCCTTCGCGCGGTGAGCGGGATCGATGAGCTCACGACCGCCCTGGGCCGTCCGCACATGACGCTCTATCCGGAGGGCGACGATCCGGGACCGCCGTTCGACGTCGATGCCGACCGCATCGTCTTCGCGGGTGAGGACGAGGCACGCGGCTACGGCAACGTAGTCATCGAGCGGGACGACATGCATGGTGCGGCAGACAGCATTCGCCTTACCCGGGCAGACGAGATGGGGTGGATGTGGGGCGACCCGTGGATCGACGCCGAAGACGTCAGGCTAGAGGGGGACGTGATCAGCTTCCGCTCCGAACAGGAGGAGCTCAAGGAGATTCACTCCGCGGGGGAAGGGCGAGCCGTCGGGGAGTCCTTCGAGATCGATGCGGAGGTCATCGACGTGGTCCTTGAGAACGAGGAACCGCGCCGCGTCTGGGCGCACGGCGAGGGGTTGAGCCGGGCTCTTTCGGGCCCTCACGGTGTCTATGGGGATTCGCTCGAGTTCGCGATGTTCGAGAGTGCGATCGACACCGTATACTCGATCGGTGAGGCCGTCGCGGTGCAGGGCGAGGAGCCGGTGGCCGTGTCGCCGGACTCGGCGACGGTACCGCCAGACTCGACGGCCGTGCCGCCGGACTCGACGGTCGTGCCGCCAGACTCGATGGCCGCGCCGCCGGACTCGACGGTTGTGCCGCCAGACTCGATGGCCGTGCCGCCGGACTCGACGGTCGTAGGGCCGGACTCGACGGCTGTCGCCGATGCCCTCTCCGACCCAGGTTCCGCGGCGCCCAGGGATTCGCTGGCAATCGCAGAGTCCGATTCTCTCGCTGCCACCCCCGAGCTGGTCCCGGATCCGCTGGAGATCGGGCGCGAAGAGGATACGACCGTCGACTCGTTGCGCGTGGCCTCCGACTCCGCCGCCGTGCTCACGGGGCTACCGGCGGAGGAGCAGTCGGAAGACTCCGCCGCTGTTGAGACAGAGGCGCCGGGCGACGATCCCCGCGAGGGCGGGCAGGACGTGGGTTCGGGGGAGGAGACGCCGGGCGAGGAGGATCCGGTCATCGTCCCGGGCCGTATTCAGCCGCCGCGGCTGCGTCTCGATGGCGACGCCACGTGGGTGACGGGTGACACGCTGATCGCCATCTTCGAGCGTCCCGGGGCCGACTCCCTGGGGGTAGCTGAGGCAGGTCCGCTCCCCGTCGCGATCGCCACGTCGGACCCGATCGTAGAGCCACCGGCGACCCTGGCCGAGGGGGCACTCGCGGTCGGCGATTCTCTGGAAGTCGTCGCCGGGCAGCCCGCGGCAGCCGATTCGACGTCCGACCCGAAGATGGAACGACTCATCGTGATCGGGAACGCGCGCTCCTACTACAGCCAGATACGTGACAGCACGAAGACCGACCGGCGGACGAAGAACTACATGATCGGCAAGAGAATCGACATCTACTTCGAGGACGGTGAGCCGAACGAGGTGACGGGGGTAGAGGCGATCGGGGTGTTCCTGGACCCTGAGGACGACCCGTCGTTCTCCGCCGACCCCGCTGGTTCTGAAACGCCCCCCGGTGAACTGCCCGTCGGACCGGCGGAGGGGGGGGTGTCGGCACCGGACTCCACTGGCACCGTACCGGACCCGCTGGCGGTGCCAACGGATTCGACGGCCGTGCCCGATTCCACGGCGGCGCCGCCCGACACGACGTCTGCTCCGCCCGACACGACCGGACGAAGAATCGGGACGACCGCGGCGTCGGCTCCCCCGATCTCGCTCGTCGAGCGGCCGCTGCCGGCCCGAAGGGGACCCCGGGTTCGCACGGGCTCGATACCAATGGCGACCCGTCGTATGAGAGGGGGATTTGCATGATGCAGCCAAACGCGGATGCCGCGGGGGACCCGACGACGGCCGTCGAGAGCGCGGGGGGCAGCACGCTCCGCGCGGAGGGGCTCGTCAAGGCCTTCCGAAAGCGGCGCGTTGTCGACCACGTCGATTTTGAGGTCCATCAAGGGGAGATCGTTGGGCTGCTCGGACCGAACGGGGCGGGAAAGACCACGACCTTCTACATGACGGTCGGGCTGCTGAAGGCAGATGAAGGGTCCGTCTGGCTGGACGACGCGGAGGTCACGAAGTGGCCGATGTACCGGCGCGCCCGGGCGGGGATCGGCTATTTGCCACAGGAGGCGTCGGTCTTCCAGAAGCTCACCGTCGAGCAGAACGTTCTGGCCATTCTCGAGACGCTCAAGATGCCACGGCAGCAGCGACTCGATCGACTCGACGAGTTGCTCGACGAGCTCTCGATCGCGCACCTGAGGAAGAACAAGGCCTACTCGCTGTCGGGCGGGGAGCGTCGCCGTCTCGAGATTACGCGCGCCCTCGCCACACGTCCCAAGTTCCTGCTTCTCGATGAGCCGTTCACCGGCGTCGATCCGATCGCGATCGACGACATCCAGCGCATCGTGCGTGACCTGAGGGACAAACGTCTCGGCGTGCTGATCACGGATCACAACGTTCGGGAGACGCTCTCGATCACGGATCGCGCATACCTGCTCTTCGAAGGCCAGATCCTGGTCGAAGGGGAGGCGGACCATCTCGTGAACGATCCCGAGGCCAGGGAGCTGTATCTGGGGCAGGACTTCCAACTCTAACCTCCCTCAGGATCTGGCCTTACCGGCTTCGACTCACCCGCGTCGCGCCTCGCCGCCCGCGTTTCGTCAGGCCTGAACCGCCGTTCGTCCGGTCCTGAACGGGGATCTCGCACCTTCTCTTCGGGTAGGGCGGCTTACGAGAGGCCGCGTGGTACGGGCCTTCAGGGGTGCCAATCTTCCGACGCAGCTTTATCTTAGATGCTCTGGTACGATTCTTGTGAGTGTAATGGGCTGTGAACGTGTGGATTGAATCCAACCAGGGGCGCCACCCGGCGACTCCGCGCGGGGGAGGGAATCGGTGAGCGCGATGCGACAGGGTCTCAGTACCGGCCTCAGGATGCGGCAGGAGTTGAAGGTCAATCCTCGCTTGTATCAAGCGATGGACCTTCTCTACATGCCGCTGCTCGACTTGCAGGCCCACCTGAAGCAGGAACTCGTGAGCAACCCGTTCCTCGATCTCGTCGAGCAGGACGATGACGAGATCAAGGAAGAGGAACAGGAAGAGCAGGACGAGGACGAGGTCGACTGGGAGGAGATCCTCCTGAACGGGTTCGACGCGGGCGGACGGCGCGCGGAGTACGAAGAGCGCGAGTATTTCCAGCCGACGGCGGCATCGACGCGGGACCTCTGGGACCACCTGCAAGATCAGCTCAGCCTGCTGAAAGTCACGCCTCGCCAGCTACTGATCGGCGAGGAGATCATCGGGAACATCGACCGCGAGGGGTTCGTCACGTGTCCCATCGGACACGTCTATGAGGCGGTCAACAACTTCCTGACCGACCCGAACAATCCCCTGGCGGACCTCGCCGATGACGAGGATGACCCCGCCGATCTCTCGCCCGTCACGATCGACGAGTGCGAAGAGATGCTGGGGGTCATTCAGGGCTTCGACCCGAGCGGTGTCGGTGCTCGCGATCTCCGCGAGACGCTCTTGCTTCAGATGGTGGATCGAGACGAACGGGATTCGCTCGCGTTCCGGATCGTCCGGGACCACTTCGACGAGCTCGTGAACCACCGCTGGAGTGAGCTGTCGAAGGAGCACGGAATCACGCCCCAGGAGGTGCAGGCCGCGGCGGATGAGGTATCGAAGCTCGATCCGAAGCCGGGCCTCAAGTACTCCGATAGCTCGGACTCCTACGTGATCCCGGATCTCGTCGTGGAGAAGGTCGACGGGCAGTACTACGTCTTCCACAACGACACGACGCTTCCGCGACTCAAGCTGTCGCGATCGTATCGGGAAGTGGCGCAAGATCGGAAACAGTTCACGGGTGAGAACAAGACCTTCATTTCCAAGAAGCTCAATAGCGCCCAGTGGATGATCCAGGCCATCGAGCAGCGTCGACAGACGATGCTCAAGGTCATGGGGTTCATCGTCGATCGTCAGCGCGAGTTCTTCGAGAAGGGTGTCGAGCATCTGAAGCCGCTCACCCTGCGGGAAGTCGCCGAGCATATCGACATGCACGAGTCCACCGTCTCGCGAGTCACGAACGATAAGTATGTTCAGACTCCCCGTGGCGTCTTCCCGCTCAAGTTCTTCTTCTCGAGCGGGCTCTCGACCGACTACGGTGAAGACGTTTCCGCGCGGGGCGTGCGAGAGCAGATCAAGAAGCTCGTCGCCGAAGAGGATACGAAGAGTCCGTTGACGGATCAGGCGATCGTCGATCTCCTGAAGGCGGAAGGTGTCCAGATCGCGCGGCGGACCGTCGCGAAGTACCGTGACCAGCTCGGGATACTCTCGGCCAGGATGCGAAAACGCGTATGACCGACGTCGTCCGGGACGACGGAAGCGCCAGAGCAGTATCGATCCACGGACACGCGAGGTCGGAGGACCCTCGCGTGTCCGTCATCGTTCCGGCCTACAACGAGGCCGACAACATGGTGGAGCTGTTCGCGGAGCTCGCGGCCACGTTCGAGGCGGGGCGCCTGGATGCCGAGGTGGTCCTGGTGGATGACGGCTCATCCGATGGAACTCTGGATGCGGCGCGCGATGCGTCCGGGGCCGCCGGTCTGTCGGATCGCACGACGCTTCTGCGGCACTCGCGGAATCGTGGAAAGACCGAGGCGCTGCAGACTGCTGCCTCGGCGGCCGCAGGCGAGTTCCTCGTGCTCTTCGATGCGGATCTCCAGCACGATACGGACGAAATCCCACGCTTCATCGATAAGCTGGACGAAGGGGCCGACCTGATCGCCGGCCGAAAGGTGGGGAAGTACGAGAAGCGGTTCATATCTGGGGTCTACAACCGACTCGCCAGAGTGATCTTCCGCGTCCCCGCACGCGACATGAATGCCATGAAGGCGTTTCGCGCGGAGGTGCTCGAGGGCATGCGACTTCGACACGATTGGCATCGATACCTGGTCGTCCTCGCGCACGCCGAAGGCTACCTCGTAGACGAGATCGATATCGAGCTGCGGCCCCGACGGCACGGGAGCTCCAAGTACTCCGGATCCTGGAGGATCGTGGTCGGCATGCTCGACCTCGTCTCGGTCTGGGTGCAGCTGGTCTTCGCCCGCAAGCCCATGCTCTTCTTCGGCGTCACCGGTCTGGCCCTCATCGGTGCGGGGGCGCTCACCGGACTCGTCGCGCTGGTCCTCCGCTTCGGGTTTCAGCAGGGCTTCCGACCCCTGCTGACCCTGGTCACCCTGCTGGTCGTCTCAGGGCTCTTGCTGTTCGTGCTGGGGTTCCTGGCGGAGATGATGGCGGGACTGAGGTCCGAGGTGGAGGAGCTCAGGCGAGACCGCGGCGAAAGCCGCCGTTCCAGTTCATCGACCGTGACTGACGACGAGTGACCGGGACGCCACCGGAGAACGAAGGGCCGGCGGTCGATGATCGCAGGTTCGGGCTCATCGCCCTCGCGCTGGCGGCGCTTCACGCGATCGGCGGTCTCCTTCTCTTCGAGCCCACGCTTTTCCCCGGGGGAGACAACGCCGGCTACCTGATCCTCGGGGAGGCCCTACGGGAGGGCGAGGGCTACCGGGATCTCTATCTGCCGGGCTCCCCGCTGCACGCAAAGTATCCGCCGGTGTTCCCGTCGAT
>Ga0224508_10001210_pt1 | contig 23404 bp, 21 predicted proteins | sample SF_Jan12_sed_USG_4_FD_170157 | JGI IMG/M metagenome (GOLD analysis project Ga0224508, IMG submission 170157) | Sediment microbial communities from San Francisco Bay, California, United States - SF_Jan12_sed_USGS_21 | ecosystem: Environmental > Aquatic > Marine > Sediment | place: USA... | reverse complement strand
TACAACACCGTCCGGCCGCACAGCGCATTGGGATGGAAACCACCCGCCCCGGAAACCGTCGTCCAGATGGACCAGAGGCCGGTCATGCACTAACATTCAAAGTGGACCACTCGGTGGGGGCCGACCACCCGGGATACGCTAATGCAGCGACGGATGAGGTGATAAACAATGCCGTGCTAACGATCATGTTTGCGCGCGCGGCGACCGGGGCTACGACGCCCGAAGACGCCATGGCCGAGGCGGACCAGGCAATCCGGCCGATTTTCGATCGCTGGCGTGCTGCCGGGAAGATCTGAGCGGTCCGGCATGCGCATTCGTACCAAATTGATCCTGGCAATCGCTGTTCCGGTCGGGCTGCTGGTCACCCAGATCGTCGTGGTGAATGTGTTCATCCGCGAATTGCAGTCCGCGGTGAGCTTTATCGCCTCGGCGCACAAGGTGATCGAGGCGGATTTTGTCGCCACCGAGCTGGTTGAGAAGCTGCGGGCCGAGGTCAAGCAAATTCCCGCTCGTTATGTGACGGAAGGCGGGTCTGGCGGGAATGGCGCGCCTCTGCGTCAGGACTGGGAGAGCCTGACGGCCGAGATCGATCTGATCGCTGGGTCGGATGCGACGAAATCCATTGATCCGGCCATTCTGGAGGCAGTTACGCGCGCCTATGACATGGCGCTGGCCGAGTATCAGCAGACAGAGGCCGTCATCGCGGACGACGCGGTCGATCTGGATACGCTGATCGAACGGGCGATCTTCATCGACAATGCTCTGGTCTCGATGTCTGAGGCCTTGCAAGTCCTGGCGGTCGAGTTGCGCAAGCAACTCCAGATCGCGGTCGATCGCGAGCGGGAGATTCACAACCGGCCGATCATTGCCGGAACTGCGATCGGCGGCCTAGCGGTCTTGTTGTTGCTCGCCTTCACCTGGCTGGTCGTCGACCGGTTCTTCGTTGCTCGATTGACCGGGCTCAGCCGCAGTATGCTGGCCATCGCGCGCGGCAACTTGCACGCGGAACTCCCTACCGAGAGAGGTAGCGACGAGATCAGCGAAATGGCCGATGCGTTGACCGTGTTCCGGGATACCGCGATCGAGGTCAAGGAAAGCAACCTGCGTGAAATCACACTGGCCCGCCAGCGCCTTGGCGACGCCATCGAGGCGATCTCGGAGGGGTTCTCGCTTTTTGATCAGAACGATCGGCTCGTCGTCTCGAACACGCGCTACCGCGAGATCCTGCAGATTGATGACCGGGAACTAATACAGCCCGGCCAGGATTTCCGCGACATCCTGCGCGCCGCGATCGATCGTGGGTTCATCGCCGAAGCAAATGACGACGCCGAACGCTGGTTGGCGGGCCGGTTGGAGCGTCATCGCAAGGCGGGCGCCCCTTATGTGCAGCGATATGCCGATGGCCGTTGGGTGCAGGTTAGCGAGCGGCGCACCCGGGACGGCGGCACGGTCGCCGTCTATTCCGACATCACCGAGCTGAAGCAGCGAGAAGAGGAGCTGGCGGCGAAATCCTCGCAACTCGAGCAGCTTTCGACCCAGTTGGCGAAATACCTGTCACCGCAGGTCTACGACTCAATCTTCCAGGGCCGACAGGAGGTGAAGATCGCCGCCTCGCGCAAGAAACTGACGGTCTTTTTCTCTGATATCGCCGATTTCACTGAGACCGCCGATCGCCTGGAATCGGAAGAGTTGACCCATCTTCTGAACCACTACCTGACAGAAATGTCCCGGATTGCTTTGGATCATGGGGCGACCATCGACAAATATGTCGGCGACGCAATCCTGATCTTTTTCGGCGATCCCGAGAGCCGCGGCGTCAGCGAGGACGCACGAGCCTGCCTGCGCATGGCGGTGGCGATGCGCGCGCGTATGCGTGAGCTGGAGGCGGTTTGGCGCGCCGCCGGGATCGCCCGGCCGCTTCGTTGCCGAATGGGGATTCACACCGACTTCTGCACCGTGGGTAATTTCGGCAGCGAAGACCGGCTCGACTACACCATCATCGGGCGCGGCGTGAACATCGCCTCGCGGCTGGAAAGCCTGGCGGAGCCGGGGGAGATTCTAATCTCCTATGAGACTTACGCCCATGTGATCGACGAGATCGTCTGCGAGGAGCGTGGCGAGGTCGAAATCAAGGGGCTCGCTTATCCGGTTGCGGCCTATCAGGTGGTGGGTCCGCGCGACCGCACGGCTCAGGCAACGGAGCCCATGAATGCGGACCTTGCGGCGTTGTTCGGAAAAGAGTTCAGTGAAATGTCAGCTTCGGAACGCCGCGCGGCAATCGCCAGGCTCTCGGATACCTTGGAGCATCTCTCAAAAGCGGGAACGGACATCGACGTCGCCAAATAGCAATCCTATCCCGCAAGCATGGCGCAACCAACAGCTTCAGGCCAAAGGGAGACATTTTAGTCAACTTCAGTGAGCCTAAAGACTTCAACGGGCGCGTGAATGCCTTTGAGGATCACTTCGCCTCTTGAGACAGCGCCGAAATCGTCCTGAATCGCAGAGTAGGCGCGCGGGCTGAGCAAAATATCTCCATCCTCGGCCTGGTCGCAGAGCCGGGCCGCCAAGTTCACAGCAGTGCCAGAGGCGGTATAGTCGTAACGACCCTCATACCCAACCATTCCCACGGTGGCATAGCCCAGAGAGACTCCAACGCCAAAGCCCAGCCGGTGGCCAAGTCGTTTCCATTCGAGGCAAAGTTCTGTCATCCGAGCGCGCATTGATATTGCGAGCCGGGCCGCATCGCCCGCCGGGTCGTCACAGGGCAGCGGGTCGTTGAACAGCACCATGATCCCATCGCCCATTCGGTGATCGACCCCGGCACCGTGTACGCTGATCTGCTTGCCCATCTCTTCGTGGTAGGTCTGGAGAACTTCGATGGTCTCCTCTGGCTCGGCTGTTTCACAGAACGCGGTAAATCCACGAATGTCACAAAATAGAACTCCAAGAAGCGCCCGATGGCTGGAGAGCATCTGATCCGCGCCGGATGAGATTACGGTGTCCGCAACCGCTGCCGGCAGGAACCGCTTCAGCCGGCCCATTCGCTCGATCTCGTCAACCTGTTTCTCGACCCGGCTCTCCAGCGATTTGTTCAAATCACGCAATTCCTTGGCCTGAGCACGGACCTCCGCGGTCTTATCTTCCAATGCTCGGAACTGGCGGACGTTCTCGATGGCGATCACGGCCTGTTCCGCGAAAGTTTTCAGGATGGCTATCTGGTCCATGGCGAAAGGCCGAACTTCGCGCCGATAGAGGAGAATGCCCCCGACCCCCGTGCCTTCTGACATCATCGGGACCACCACGATGGTGCGTACGCCCTCTAGTTCGACAGCTACGGCGCGGAAGGGCACGCCGTCGCGATAAAGATCTTCAGAGGCAGCATCAGGGACTTCGACAACTTCCCCCGTCGTTATCGCACGCACCACAGCGATACGCATGTCTTCCAGAGGCAGGCTGATCTCGTTAAGCGCTTCGATGAATTTGGGGCTTGCCCCCCTATGAGCGCGAATTACAATTCTATTGTTTTCGACCATTGGAAGCAGTGCGAGCGGCGCGTCGCAGAGATGGCAGGCATTTTCAAGAATAGCCTGCAAGACTGGCCCTTCATCGGCCCGAGAGCGCGAGATTACCTGTAAGATCTCGCCTAAGACGGCTTCGCGCTTTCGTGCATTCATGAGCGCCGGATCAATGTTTGCTTGTGGCTCTGAATGTGATGTCAATTTGACTTTCCAGGAGACGTAAGCTTCGGCGAACTTTTAGCAGCCTAGAATGCCTGTCGGAAGTGTTCAACAGAGGGCGGGTGAGCGTCCCCACACCGATCCTAGTAATCCGTTGATGGTGCGCTCCACAACATGTGCTAATGGATGTGACAGTCTGCCCCTAAAGTGGGTGGCTATTTCATGGACACCCAGGCGATCCATAATTCGATGCCCATCGAGCTCCATTCGATTGAGCTACAGGTCTCGAACGGGTCAGAAACGGACGTCGGCGCGATCAAGATCCAGCGTCCGCTTTGTGCTAGATTGCTGCCGTTCGAACACGGCGCAGCATCTGTAACTTTGGGCTCAAGCCGGCCTTCGCTGCGTCCGCACAAACGACCGATTTTGCATCTCAGCTGGTCTACAGCGCGGTGCGGCTTCGGCCCGATGTGCCGGATGTGCCCAATGATTGTGGAGTTGGAGTATAGCCGGTAGACCCGTCAAGTGCGGCATCTTCCAATGATTATCGCATTGCTCGCGTTCGGGGCCTATTTGTTCATTCGCCCAGAGGCGTTGACCGACATGTGGACATATATTGGGGGCGCCGTTGGCCTAATCATGTACTTTCTTTTCCGGTGGAATCGCAGGCAAGGGTGAGTGATCATCTCTTTAGTTGACCAAAACCGACCGATTTTGCCCAGAGCCAACAATCTTACCTCACTCCAGCAGCCTGCACGCGGATCTGACGCACGCCGTAAGCGCGGCACTTACGTTGGCGTCGTAGATCCCATCGATGTCGCCCTCATAGAGGTCGTGCTTCGTTAAAGCTTGCTGATAGTCGGTTACAAACTCGGAGCCACCAACATTCATAGCGCGCATGCGTGGTGTCAGAGTGTCCTTGCCGATCGCTTGTCTGTTGGCCGTTATGGCGCTGGCGACGCCTTCCATCGCGGGCCCGTTCGATGGTCAGTGGATCATTAGCGTCCAGTCAAACCGCTCCAATTGCGGTGGAAATACCAACGAGCTAACTGTCAGCGATGGCCGCATTACAGGCGAATATGTTGGCTCCAACGGCGTCTATGCCGCCCGGGGTACGATATCAGATGCAGGCAAGGTGAAGTTCAAGCTCGATGCGGGCAAAGCGACCTTCAAGGGTGAGGCCGAAGGCAGCACAGTCTCTGGCAAATGGGATGGCGGCCATTGTCGTGGCACGTTCAGGATGACCCGGAAATAGGTCTTGCAGCGTCAGTGGACAGAACCGATCGGGGGCGCGCGGTTCAATCACAATTGAATCAGCGTGCGGCATGTCCGACTTGGGTCATGAGCCGACCCTTGGCGGCCTTGGCCAAGGTGTCTTGAATGCGCCCGCAATCCGACATTCCGCACCGAAGGTCTGGAATGAGGCGATTGACAGACCCCCAGTGAGCGGGCTCGGAGCGTCGTCTTAGTGCCAAAGGCAGAAATCCAGCCATAGAGGCCGTGGAGTTGATCCGTTAGTCTCCCCGGCGGGAGAATTGTGAAACCGCTCGAGCTGGGCCACGCAAGGGGGAGGCCATGACCGACCAGGTTGCTGAGCACTATTTCGGCGGCAGTGGACTGGCTAATGCCATCGCGGCACGCCTTAGGGCCGCGGGCAAGGACGTCGGCACCCTGACCACGGCTGATCTAGTGAGCGTTGACGAGTTTCACATTCGCGGTCGCAAAGCGACGCTCGAGCTCGCCAGCCAGATGCGTCTCGGCACTGACTCCCGTGTCCTTGACATCGGCAGCGGGCTCGGCGGACCGGCGCGGACATTAGCAGAGACCCTTGGCTGTCACGTCACCGGCATCGATCTGACGCAGGCTTTCAGCGAAGCAGCCGAGGCGATGAGCGGGTGGGTCGGACTAAGCGACCGCACCACCTTCCGGCAGGGCGATGCGCTCGATCTGCCCTTTGATCCGGATAGCTTCGACGCGGCGATGACGATCCATGTCGCGATGAACATTGCCGCCAAGGACAGGCTCTACACCAATGCGAAACGGGTGGTGAAGCCAGGCGGGATCTTCGCCGTCTACGACGTGCTCCAGGGCGAGGGCGGCGAGGTCTGCTTCCCTGTGCCCTGGGCCCGCGAGCCATCCATCAGCCATCTGGCGACACCCGACGAGATGGAGGCGCTTCTGACTGGGGCCGGGTTCCGCATCCTCCACGTCGCGGATTCAACTGAGGAAAGCCACGCTTGGTTCGCGGATATGTCCGAGCGCATGGTGCAGTCGGGCCCGCCGCCGGTGAGCTTCAGCGTGTTCCTCGGCGACGACATTCAGGTCATGGGGCGCAACCAGGTGCGCAACCTCGGCGAGCGCAGGATCAGAACGGTCAGCTTCATTTGCGAGGCATGATGGCTGTTGAGGAGCACCGTGCCAGCGAGGCAAGGGCGGCAATCACTTGTGGAACGGATTCTCTGACGCGCCATGAGGAACGGCGCGGGTGTGCCAGGAGCGGTCGTTTGTTGGCCCTGCAGCGAATGGCCGGATCGAGCCCTTTCTGCTCGATGCTGCGCTGCATTGGAATGGCAGAAACGTGGTGCAAACCGGACACTCAGTTTGCGTGCGCTATTCGTATGTTATTGTTGGCATCATTGTTCTCGGTGCAGTAGCGCCTCGATAGTGAATTTCAACTGTCCGTGGGCACTCCGCAGTGCAGCCTCGACAGCCTCGGGCGTATCGCCTGCGGCGTATATGAAGCCAAGATACCTGTTGCCTTCGGGCACCGGGACCAGAATCTCGCCGAGCGGAACGCTAATGGTCAAATCCTCAATGTTCTCGGTTGCACGCGCCGCCTCGATGCCCGCGACCCCGCGTAGAATCCCTGCAGACGGAATTGGGATCATCATGACGCCTGTTGCTGGGCGTTCTGGCTCTGCCGCCGGGACGGGTAAGCCGAGCGCGTGTCTCAGAATGAGGTCCTCCAGGCGCTCGCCCGCGCCGAAATGCAAGGCGCGCGAGCAAAGCCCGCCGATCGAGCGCGCCGCGACCTCGATCAGCCAGACGCCTTCGTCATTGATGCGCAACTCTGCGTGGATGGGGCCTTCGTGTAAGCCGAGCGTGGCGACGGCGCGGTTCACCGTGGCGGTGATGACGTCCCGTACATGCTCCGGCAAACGCGAGGGCGTCACATATATGGTTTCCTCGAAATAGGGTCCCTCCAAAGGGTCCGGCTTGTCGAACAGCGCCAATATCGTAAGGCAGCCCTTGTCGAGCAATCCTTCGAGAGCCACCTCGACACCGGGCACGTATTCCTCGACGAGGATGTGACGCGCGGCGTCGCCGGTTACGCCGGCGTTCTCAAGGATGGTACCGATACGCCGGAACGCGGCAGCGAACTGAGCCCGGTCGTCGACGCGGATCACGCCCCGGCTGGCCGACAGTGCCAACGGTTTCAGCACGGCTGGATAAAACGACTCCCGCGCCGCCTGGGCTGGATCGTCCGAGGCCGCTAACAGGGTGAAGCGCGGCGCGGGTAGGCCAGAATTGGCAAGGCATGTTCGGAGGCGATGCTTGTTGGCCGTCGCCTCAACCGAGTCAGGGGTGTTGTGGGGCAGGCCCAGTGCCTGCGACGCTTTCGCTGCGATAAGTGTTGTCTCATCATCGACCCCGATAATCGCCGCCAACTGGAAGGTGGCGTTATAGGCCACGATCCGGGCAACACCCCGGTCCAAATCGTCGAAGTCGACGCTTAGCGTTCCATCGTCGGAATAAAGTTCCAGCACCTGGCGCTCGTCGGAGCCGACGGCCACATCGACGCCAAGCCGTTCGGCTGCGTTGAGAAAATCGCCGATGCGATATGACGTGGTTGGTACCAGCAGCAGTAGGCGCCGGCTGGTGGCAGCGTCGTTCACGGGCGCGCAATGAATGGCGACGCCAAACACAGCGCGGTTAAGAAAAGAGATCTTCCAGCGCTATAACGCACTCGTGCCGCCCTTGCCCGGCTGGTAGTAGGGGTTGATGCCGCCGCCATGGTCGGTGACGTCGAGGACGTTGGTAATCGTCGGAACCTGTGCCTGTATCGCCTTGGCCACGCCCTGTTTTAGGGTGACATCCGCCATGCCACAGCCCTGGCAGCCGCCACCCATTTGGATGTAGGCGGTGTCGTCTCGCACGTCGACCAGGGCGATGTGCCCGCCATGGCTGGCCACCTGGGGGTTGATGTGCTCGTCGAACAGCCGCTGGATCGCCTTGCCCTCCTCGCTGTTCAGACCGGTCTCGGGAGTGGTTTCGAAGCCGTCGTCGACCACCGGCCTGCCAGCGTCGAAATGGTCCATGATGGCGACAAGCGCGGCGGGCTTCAGCTCTGCCCATTCCTTGCCGTCCGCTTTCGAGAGCGTGATCGAAGTTGGATCGAGGTAAACGCCGTTGACGCCGTCGATCTCGAACAGCGCCTGCGCCAGAGGAGAGCCGTTCGAGGAGTCCGCGCCGGGAAAATCCGCAGTTCCCGACGACAGCACGGCGCAGCCAGGCAGGAATTTCATCCGTGCGGGGGTCGCGGTGGCTTGGGTTTGAATGAACATGGCAAACGGCGTCTTTCCTCTCCGGCAGGTTGCCCGGCCGAGATATGGTTGCTTGATCTTGGAAACCGCGCCGACGATATCCGATCTGAGCGAGCGATGAAAGAAGACCGTCAGAGCATGGGAGTCTCGGCAAGTCGGAAAAGACCCGGCGAGCATACATGGTATCAGCCAAGGGCAGCCTATGGCACATTCGAGAAATTGCCTCGACGGCAGTAATCGGGACCGAAACGGACCTTCGAAACTTTACGCTAACGGCAGGTTTGTCCGCGGAGCGGCAATTCGTTCAAAACGCAGCGAACGGCAGCTCCCCGCCCTGAGCGGCCTACCGGCCGCTCGAGATCGCGGAGTCAAGCTGTGGGAAAAAAAGGTACCGAGCGGCTCTCAGAAACTTGCCTTTCCGCGCTCAATGGAGGTCAAAGTTAGTCGACATATCCCTTGCCCGCCCACAAACACAGCGATATGAAAACGGCGCGCGGGTATGGTGAAAAGGTATCACGAAAGCTTCCCAAGCTTTTTCGTAGTTTTAATATTTCCTTTGAAAAACAATCACATCTCATTTCATTTATGCGGAAATTGCAGGTATTTTGCAGAAAAAATTTCTAGAGAAAATGTTTGGAGCGGGTAGCGGGAATCGAACCCGCACGTCCAGCATGGGAAGCTGGCAGGCTGCCACTACATCATACCCGCATCGCAAACTTTCGATACCCAGTTGCACCGAAGAGTGCAAGGGTAGGCGGGAAGCTGACTTTCGCTGCGATGCCGCGATGAACTTGCAGAATTCCCGTTAGCGGGCATTCGAGAAATGTCGCGACCAGACCAGTGACCCACTCATGACGATGTCAAAAATGACCCAAATCTACCGTCAGGCACATCGTTCATTGCGGTCCGGATTGCATCCAGCAATGGACGGATTTCCAGGCTACCAGGACCGGTGAAAGAGTGCCATGGGTGGTCATTCATGCTAGTCGCAGTGAATGGCGCCCGTTACGCGGCACATCGGTGTTCTAGGAGAGATAGTGGCGGTGAAGAACGGCTCCGATTGGATCGAGGACGGAGAGAAATTCGCGCTCATCGGACTAGACTTTAACATTGCCGATGATTTTACGCGATTTGATCTCCCGAACGGATTAACTGTGCTGCCTAATGCTGGCTTCGAGTTTCCCGAGCATTGGCAGGAATGGCTTGGGACCCTTCGGACAGAAGATATAGAAGCTTGCCGCCTGTTCTTGCTGGCAAAGGTAGCATCGAAATCACCAGGCGTACTGGATGCCGAAAATCAGCAACTACGGGGGGCCGTTGGTGACTGGTTCACCGGTCTCACGCTAGCCCGAAAATTCGGCACCACCGACGCCGCTTTCCTGATAACAGGAAGCCGCATCAACGGCGAGATAGATGTTCGGCAATTCCAGCCGATTGACCCTCCGCTGGCATCCATTGTGTGGGATGACGCCCCGATTTCGCCGGGCGATCTACACCGTGCCTACTCAATTGCAAAAGGGTTGGCCGGGTTGCGACAGTCTATTGGCGTGGAAATGTGGCGCCTTCACCGTTGCATGAACCTATACCAGGAGGCCCGATGCAGGCGGGATGTCCTCGAGCGTATCCATCAGTTCACACGCTGCATCGAAGGACTCATTGCCCCACGACAGGGTGAGACTCTGAAGCAGTTCAAGAGCCGGACTGAGCTATTCGTTGGCCCTAGCCACCACGGATTGATGGGTGAGCTATATGGTATTCGCAGTGATGTTGAGCACCTGCATGAAAACCGGCACCTTGAGAGGTTTGATCGCCAACGGCGCATCAGACTTGCCGAGCTTGAGGCAGTCAGCGAGTGGGTTGCTCGCTCTTGCCTAGCGCGCATTCTGCTCACCCCAGCATTGGCGACCCGCTTCGGAAGTGCAGACGCCCTAGGCCAGTTCTGGATCAAGCCTGCAAATGAACGCCAAGCGGTATGGGGTGATCCGGTTGATCCCCTTGCAATGCTTAACGGGTTCAATTTCGACCATGTGAGTGATTCGGAACTTGGCGCGCACGAATAACCTTTTTCTAGGTAAAAGGAAGGCTCCCAGCCTTGTCCGGTTGGCGAGGCCGAACGGGCGTACAACTGTTGGTCAGCGCGGTCAGTCGTAGGCCTCTAAGCGCTGAGCAAATTGACGTCTCTTTTGTCCACAAGGCGGTCAAACAAATTTCCGAAATGCTGCGGATACGACCAATGCCGGCTCCGAGCCGTGAATGTCCGAAGACACTAGGGGCGGGAACCGGTGAGGGGATCCCACGCAGAGATTTTTTCTTCGCGCTTGGGGATTTCAGCGGCTATTCGGCAGCTTCTGAATCGAATTCTGGTGATTGGGCGGTATGATGTCCCCGCTTCGGAATTTACCTATTATAAACAATTACTTAAAATCTTTGTGCCGACCATTGCGACCACGGGGGAAGAGTCTAAAAGGATGGTCCTGAGTAGGAACGACTTTTTTTGGCGGTGACCTGATCGCTCCTTCAAACCAGAGACCTCACGCTCGTGTAAACGCGGGTCGAGAGCCCACGCGTGCAGCAAGGGCGAGGTATCGGTGCGCGGATCAGAGGTCGCGCCTGGCAGATCTAGCGCTCTCCTCAATGCGCCCGGGCTGGCAGAAAATGCAGTCATCCACCAACATTCCGACTGTATCCGTGGTCGAATGTCGGTCAATCTTGTGGCTAGGCGTCACAGAATCTGCGCAATCAACCCACGGGCACCTCGTAAAGCAATTTGCGTTCGTGTAAGCTGACCACGGTTCTGACCCGCACAAAGGTCGATTCATTTCAGCGGCGGTCGGGTAATTGAGTGAGCATCTACCGCATTAGAATTTTTGCTGGACCGGTCCTGCCGCGCCATTTGGGAGATCAGCAACCGTGACGAAGGTTGTGCTGTTATCGCTGACGGGTCCGTTCGCGATCCGCGTCGGCAAATTCCGCCAGAAACTTCACATTGCAGGGAACACCAAGCGGCTTCTCATACTTTTGGCCGCCAACTTTAATCACGGTTTGCGGCGAGAGAGCATTATCGCCGAAATTTGGCCTGACGCCGACGCGCGGCGCGGTGCGTCCAGTTTAAACACTGCGATTTCGCGCCTGAAAAACTGTCTCGATCCATTCCCAGATCTTGAGATCGACACCATTGACGATGTTGTTCGAATGACCGTTTCTTCGCCCGCCTTGGTTGATGGAGCGCTGCTTCAGCAAGCGGTTCAAGGCACCGAACCAAGCGAGGTGGAGCTCTCGGACTCATCGCGTTCTGCGGTCGCGAGCGCGATAGGGCTTTGCAACGGCCAATTCTTAGAGGGATGCGACGAGCATTGGGTCCTGCCGATGCGGGAGCGCTACAGCGCACTCTATATTCGTGCCCTCCTCATCTTGATGCGGGATGCAGCTGCGCGCGGCGAATTCGAACGCGCGCTTGAGTGCGGTCGGGAGGTGCTGGAGCTTGATCCGTTTCGCGAAGGGACACAGCGCGAGGTTATGTGGCTCTATGTCCTTAACGGACAACGGGCTCAAGCCTTGCGACAATACGCGGTGCTCCGCAGACTCTTGCGTGAGGACCTGGACATCGAACCGATGGCCGAGACAGTGAGGCTCTACTCCCGCATCAAGGAGAACGATGCGGCTGCCGTGAATAGCCGTGATCGAATTCGCCCAATGAACGACCGAACGCGTTCTGGAGACCAGTTCGTTCAGGTCTGAGACTCGCTCCCAAAAAGTAGCTCATCTGCGAGAAGCACGCTGCCGCTTGGCGGTCACGCCGCTATGCGCGCGTCTCTACGTGCATGGGTTTCGCGGCCCGCAAGGTGTGACCGCTCTGTGACGTGAATGTATTGGGGTTGAGCGCGGTCAGCGCGCCGCGGGTAGTTCGTCCGTGCCCTGCGTGTCTGTCCGTTGTCAGCGACTCACGATCGGCGCCGTCTAGCTTCTTGGCTGTAAGTCACCCTGCAAGGAGCGCTCTTCTGTGGCGAACGGTCCGATCGGCCAAGACCTGCCGCCAGACGCAGAAGTTCTGGCATTCGTCCTCAGAATACGCTCCGTCGTCTCCCCCCTCGGCCGGCGGATGGTGATCAACGTGGACGATGTAAACGGCAATGAGAGTTGGCATTTCACCGCCCTGGACCGCGCGTTCGACAAGATCCGCGATGCTGTTGCCTTGCGCGAACGTAGTGGGGGGGCGTCCGGCAAACCACACTAGAAAAGGGCGAGTCTATGATCAATCCAACCTATCCCGGCGTTTATGTCCTCGAGGAATCCTCTGGCGCGCGCGCCATAGCCGGTGTGGCAACCTCGATCACCGCGTTCGTTGGCACGACACAGCGTGGTCCGCTGCTCACCCCATCGCGGATCTTTAGTCCGCGCGAATACGATCGGATCTTTGGACCCTCGTCAGCTGCGGGCGAGATGGCCGAACAGGTGCGGCTCTTCTTCGATAACGGTGGCGGAGAGGCCTGGATCACGCGGGTCGCACAGAATTCTGAGCCGTCGACAATCCTGCTCCGCGATGAAGACGGCAACGACACATTGGAGTTGACCGCGCTCGAAGACGGGATCGATGGCAACAACCTCCGGGTGGAGGTGACTTATGCGACCGGCAGTCCGGAATCGACGTTTAACCTACGTCTTTACCGCCGGATCGTACAGACTGATGGCACCGCCGATGAGCAGGACATCGAGACGTTCTCAAATCTCTCGATGAACCCCGATAGCAACAATTTTGTTGAAACTGCGGTCAATAACGTCAGCTCGCTCGCCTCGGTCGAGGTTGCGAACGCGCCACAACTGCCCGGGTATGGTGAGAGTTTCCTCTATTCAGGCCTTATCCTGCCTAGCAATGCCGCCAACGCCGCTAACACAGTGCGGGCTCGGTTGGGTGGTCCGGGGGATTACAGTTTTCAACTGCGCTACAACGGTGGCCCGCCGGATGTTGTCACTGTGACCATCGGCGCGGCGTCGACGATCACCCAAATTCGAAACGCTATTTCAACGGCAATGAGCGATCGACTGTTGGCGAATGGGATCGCCCAAGTGGTGACGCCAGGTTTCCTCAATCCCGGATCGCTCCGCCAGATCACTTACGAAATGCCGGGCGCCTCTTTTGAGATCCTGCCGGCCGCCAGCAACGACCTCGCAGCGCCACTGATGCTGACGGTGGCGAGCGGCGCCGTCTACGTCGACCAGTGGGCGTTGAACCGGCCAGCACCAACTGGATATGTCGCACGGCTGCACAGCGCCACAAACGCTAACGACATCGAGAAGTTGATGAACTTCGCCGATCATCCAAGGGCCGACATCTCGCACTGGGAAATCAATGATGCGAGTCCTGCGGGAAGCCCTGGGGAACAGGTAATCAACTACTCGATTGCCGCCGGAGATATGATTGTCGGAACACGGTTTACACCAACGGCGGTCGGTGATCTCTCCCAAGGTGCCCTTGCCAATGTGCAGGAAAATTTGCAGGCCATCGCGGATTCTATCTCGGCAGACGCCAACGATCGATGGGATGCCGCGGTTCACGGCCATCGACTGGTGCTGAGCCCAACTTTCGGGAATTCAGACGCCGACCTCACAGCGGCGATTACGACGTCCAACGGTCCTGCGGCAGGCGCCGGGCAGGACCTCGCTGCCGCAGATGAACTCTTTGATGGTGGTGAAGATCCAAACAATGTTGCGGCCTACGTCTTTGGGAGAAACGGCACAGGTATCGGTGGCGGCCCGTACCAGGATCGAGCCGGCGCAACGGACGGCGACGACGGTGACCTGCCCCAGGAGGACGAATATCGCGCTGCCTTCGACGTGATGGAACGCGAAGTTGATCTTTTCAACCTCATGGTCCTACCTCGCGCCGTGGCCAACAATGGGACGCAGACCGATCCCGCCCGGAAGGTGGCCTTCGACCTCGCCAGCAGCTTCTGCGCCCGAGAACGAGCGTTCTTACTTGTTGACCCGCCGTCAACCGACCCGGCCATCAGTTGGGATGACGCGAATGAGGCGGCCACTGGCGCCGATGCCCTCCGCATCGGTATCGATACCCGCAACTCGGCTGTCTTCTGGCCGCGTCTGCGCATGGCCGACGGCACCTTCCAAGACCCTTCGGGGCCCGTGGCCGGTCTTATGTCCAGAATCGACGGCAGCCGTGGCGTTTGGAAAGCTGCGGCAGGGGTTGGGGCAACGCTCCGCGGAGTGCAAGGCGTCGAACACATGATGAGCGATAACGAGAACGGCGTGATCAATCCGCGCGCGGTTAACGCGCTTCGTGTGTTCCCTGACGGTCTCATCAGTTGGGGTGCGCGAACGCTTGTCGGCTTCAACGACTCAGGCAATATCGACGACAAATACATCCCTGTTCGTCGGACGATGTTGTTCATCGAGGAAAGCCTTTACCGCGGGCTGCGCTTTGCGGTCTTCGAACCTAACGCGGAGCCGCTCTGGGCCCAGATTAGGCTTGCGGCCGGCTCTTTTATGAACGGTCTCTTCCGACAGGGCGCATTCGCCGGGCAAAAGGCGTCGGACGCCTACTACGTTCTTTGCGACGCAACCACCACGACAGAGACCGACCGGCAGCTCGGAATCGTCAATGTCGTGGTGGCCTTCGCGCCGCTCCGTCCTGCCGAATTTGTCATTTTGACCGTCAAGCAGATCGCCGGACAGGTCGAGGTCTAAGTCGAGGAGACTTGAGATGGAATTTGCAGTCAATACAACCCGGATCGATCCCTATAAAAATTTCAAGTTCCGGGTGGTCTGGGACGGCCAGGTGGTTGCGGGGGTCAGCAAGGTCAGTGGATTGAAGCAGACCCGCGAGGTGGTTTCCCATCGCTACGGGGGCGATCTCTCCACGAAGCGTCATTCGCCTGGCGTCACCACCTTCGAGGCGATCACACTCGAACGCGGGATCACGCACGACCACTCCTTCGAGGAATGGACGAACCTCGTCTACTCGGTCGAGGGCGACGCCGCCGTGTCGCTGAAGGATTTCCGCAAGGATATAATGATCGACCTCTACAACCTACAAGGCGTCAAGGTTCTGAGTTGGCAGGTCTTCCGTTGCTGGGTTTCAGAAATGACTGCGGTGCCAGAGCTCGACGCGAATGGCAACGCCGTCGCTTTTGAGACGATTGTACTACAGAACGAAGGCTTCCAGCGCGACGAGGCTGTCGTTGAGGTCTTGGAGGCCTGATCCGCGATGGTTCAGGACCTACAGATCTCGGTCGCCGGCCGGCAATTGGCGATGGCGTTTCATCCGTTCGACGGTCGGACTGAGGTTGGACTAGCGAAGCTCAGTGGTGGACCACAAAGCAGGGCCGAGTGGCTCATCGCCATGCTGGCAACGGAGATTAGAACCGGGGACCAGCCGCTTCCGCTCGAAGCCCTGACTCTCGCCGAATTTGATGCGGCTCTGGCCCATCTCTATCAAGCCCTCTACGGCACTCGGGTGCCCTGTGAGGGTAGCTGCACCTCCTGTGGGGAGAGGTACGAATTCAATCTCGATCTTGAGGCAATGCAGGCAGCGCTTGCGACCGAGGCCGAGGGTGATGAAATCGAAGAAGGCGTTGCGACGAATTCCGAGACCGGGCGCCGATTTCGTCTACCGACCCTGGGGGATTTGTCTCGGCTCGAAAGTGAGGGCACCGAGGCCTGGCTTCGCGGCCTGTTGCTCGATGGGTCATTTTCGCTCGATCTGGAAGGAGAAATCGCCAAAGCGGCTCCGGTCTTGAGCCAAGACATAACCGCCAATTGTCCCGATTGTGGGGCGCAGAATCGGGTCCGCTTCGACCTCGCACGGTATCTCTTGGAGACACTTGCTGGCGAGGCCGGATTCCTATGGCGTGAAGTGCACTTGATTGCAGAGCGTTATGGCTGGTCTCTGCAAGAGATCCTGGAGCTGTCTCGTGATGTGCGGCGACAGCTCGCAGGTCTGATTGTGTCTGACCGTACCGCGCTGCGGTTGGCATCATGAGTTCGTTGGTACAGAGACTCCTTGATCGCGGCGTCGCTGGCGTGCCCAGCATTTCTGGTGTGCTCAGCACCGTACCAAGTGTCTCGCCGATGGCGCAGTTTGACCAGCGACTGCATGGTGACCGCTTTCCAGATCTGCCTGGTCTGCCCGGTTTTGGAGCATCAGAGGAGGGCGGCGAGGCTCCGGCGGCGACTTTCAGGCCAGAACCAAGACCGCGGCCGCGCACGTCCGATTCCATAATCGATCCCGCTTCACCACCATCGGAGGTGGCGAACCTACCGGTGGCACCGATTGCCTCTCGTGCGGAGGCGGAGGCTGTCGCGCTGGCAGCGAAAGACTCGCTGACATCCGACCGGAAAGCGCGTCGGCGGGAACCCGAGGAGATCGGACCGAAGGCGCGGCCGAAGGCGCGCGACCGCGATGTAAGCTCGCTGATCCCGCCCAAGCCACCATCGGAAACGCCCGTCGAGACGCCGCCACCGCCAATGACGATTGCAGAGAACGGCCTGCCAATCGCCCACCCACAGGCATCTCCGCAGAAAGCTTCTGCGACATCGGTCGAAGATGCGCCCGCGACCGTTTTCGCACCTCAACCCCCACAGGAGTCTGCGCCGTCGTTCATGCCGACGCCGGTCTCGCCGCCCGCGGAGCCGCCGGCTGATTTCCCGGCCAAGCCGCCAACGCCACAAGATGCTGATGTCGAACATTCGGAGCCGGCAACTGCAGTGTCCGCTTCGGTGCTCTCCCAAGCGGTCGTGCCGCCTCGTGTCGATCCACTGCCTCCGCCGGCCCCACCGCCAACACCGGCGCCGGAGCGCGCCGAACGGATTGTTGAACGGGTGGTGCGCGAAGTTCCCATCCCGGGCGAGCCCCGCGCTGCTCAGAGCGGGTCGATAACGGCCGCCGGCATCTCCAAGATTGGGCGGCTGCCCGACCGCCAGCGCGCGTTCACATTGTTTGGTCGCAGGAGGCGGTAGCATGGCCACGCTCGACCTATCCCTCGTGACGCTTTCGCTTCGAAACCTGCTTGACGCGAACGTCCGGCGCTTGCTCGGCGGCATCGCACCGCCCCTCCTAGAAGTCACTTCTATGCCGCCAGAGCAAGTCAACGCGGGGTCGACGCAGACGCTCAATATGTACCTCTATGCCGTAAACGAAGATCCACACTTTCGGAATGCGGTTGGGATGGAGCTTGCCGATCCGCCGATCAGTGGCCAGCCGCTGGCACTCCGACTCTATTACATTCTGACCGCGCATTTGACCGTCTCCGCCGTTTTTGACGAGGACACCCAGCAGCGAATTTTGGGGATGGCGATGAAGACGCTGCACGATCATCCGGTCATTACCGACACTCTGCAGATCACGCCTTCTGCAATCGAAGGCCCGCTTGCGATCATGGAGCCGTTGCTCCAGGGCGGTGACAATCGAATTGAGATCTGTCTGCGGCCAATGGAGCCGGAGGAAACGGTGAATTTCTGGGCCGTTGAGGATCAGCGAACGCCGCGCATGTCAGCGTTCTACGAAGTGCGAACAGTCCTAATGGAGCCCGAACAACCGCAAGCGACCCTCGGTACAGTATACGATGTCGGCCTTTACGTCAGAAGCGGCGCCGGAGCCAAAGTGACCGGTTCGAGTTCAGAGCTTTGGTTCACGATGCCGGCCGTGAGCGGTCTCGGCGATCAGGAAATCCCGGTAACACCCGCGCGGACCACGCTGCAGCCAGTGGTGGTCGCGCCGAAGCCGCGTGTGCGCATCGTTGGGCGCAACCTGCGAAGCGGTGATGCCCGCGAAGTAACTCTACGCGCGCATGGTTGGGCAGCGGCAGAGCACCTCGACCCGGCGTTAAACCCGACCTGGGATCTTCAAATTGAATCTGAGGAGATTAGCTTCCTGCCACAGCCAACGCTGAACGTTGACGACGGCGCTGGTGGTATCGTGGTGCAGGATGTCGTCCCCGGTGTTGCCGAGATCGGGTTGCGAGTCATTAACTTCAGGATCACGCCGCTCGCCAGCCTCGAGTCGGTCTTCGATGCCGGCCGGACTTCGATCTGTTTGGGTGTACACATCACTGGCGTGAACGGGCCGGACATCAACGGCAGGTTCCGCATCAATGTCTCCCCCGCCTTCGGCCTCGACACGCCAGGGACCGAGATTGCTTTAGCCGTCGGCGGCGAGATTTATGCCCTTCAATCGCCGCTACCGGTGCCGCCCGCTGACCAGGGCCTCTACGAGATTTTCCCAGGCCACATCCTGTTCGGTCCACTTTTTAACCCGGCCGGACCGAGTGCTCATCCGGTGCAATTGATCGTGAATGGGTGTGAATCCAACCCAATTTGGGTGGAGGTTTGAATGACCGTTGCCAAGCATCCCGAAACGAGCGACGCCCATAGCACATTGACACGCGTGCGTGCCCTGCTCGAGCATCGCCTCGCCGCTCTCACCAGCGCGTCGAGTCCTGACGAAGCGGCTTCCGCCCGGGAGGCAACACCCAGCATTGAGCCTCCTCGGCGCACGGGCTCGCGGGCAGACCTTATCGAGATCTTCGGAATTGGAATTGCTGAAGCGGCGCTTCTCGACGTTTGCGTCGCTGTGGCGGTCGATCCAACGCTCGAGGAATTGGTGGCCGAGCTACAAGGTCGGCCTTGGCGCCCGGTTCCGACAGAGGCGCTGGTCCGGCAGCTCATGCGGCTGCCTGCTGGAGCGATTTGGCGGCCAACCGGGGCTTTGGCGAGATGGCAGCTCGTTGTGCCGATACCGGAACCCACGGGCGCCGCGCCCGGATTCCATGCGGATCCGCGTATCGTGGATTGGTATTTCGGCAAAGCCAGCCTAGATGAGGGTCTCGTCGGCCATTGCCGCATTCCAAAGCCTTCTGCAGGTGCGCCGGATTGGCCAGTTGATCGCCCAGTTGCTGCGTTAAAGGCCCTCGGCTCTCCTGTCCGGCTGCATGTGATTGGCGATCTCGGCACGGGCCGCGCAGAAGTTTGTGCGGCTGTAGCCGCGTCGCTAGGGCGCGGCGTATTAGAAGTAGACGGTGCCGGTATCGACGAGACGGATTTTCCTGCGCGCTACGTTCGGATCCAACGCTTCGCTGCTCTAACGGGCCGAGTGCCTATATGGCGCACGTTGCCCCGCCAATGGCTTGGGCACCTCGAAGCGGTGCCGATACAGACGGTGTTACTGACCGACCGAGCAAACGCACCGATTGACGATGTTGCCGTCTACGAGATGCGCCATCCTGGCCTTACACCGGCTCAACGGACCGAAGCCTGGACGGCACTCAGTGGTGCGCCGTTGCCGCGAGCGCTGCTGCGAGCCGAGTTATCCGAGTTGCGCGCCGCTGCACCGCTTGCGAATGCCGGGCCGGGTCTGGTCGAGGCGATGGTGCGTGACCGGGCGTTGGGCGATCTTTCCGTCGTCGGGAGGGTCGTGGCACCACAGATGCAATGGGACGACTTGGTCCTGCCCGATGGTATCCTCCAGGATCTCGCCGATTTTGCGCATGAGGCAAGGACCCATGCGGACCTAATGGCAACCCCGGAAATTCGGCGGCTCTTTGCCAAAGACGGCGCGCCAACAGCTCTTTTTACCGGGCCTCCGGGCGTCGGAAAGACGATGGCGGCGGAGTGCATTGCATCGGATCTCGAGATGCCGCTCCTGCTGATTGATTGCGCTAAGACAACAAGTAAATTCATAGGAGAAACCAGTAAACGTCTTAGCCGAGTATTTTCTGAAGCGCGACGTTATGGTTGTATTATTTTCTTTGACGAGGCGGATGCGTATTTCTCAAAGAGAACGGAACTAAAAGATAGCCACGATAGGCATGCCAACGCCGATACCGGCCACCTTCTTCAACTCATCGAGGAGTATGAGGGTATCGTTATACTTGGGACGAACAAGCGCGCCAACATTGATGAGGCCTTCTTCCGCCGCATCCGTCACTGCGTAGAATTTCGCAAAGCAGCCTTGGCTGAGCGCAGTCGGCTATGGCATGTCCTCGCAGGCTATCTCTTTGATGCGGGCGAGGTTGCTTCGGCAAAGGCTTCTCTCGAGACCTGCGCCGAGCGCTTCGATCTCACGCCTGCGCAGATCAAATCCGCGATCCTAACCGCCCGGTACAAATGCGCCATGACTGGCGGCGCGCTCGTGCCATCGCATCTGATGGCAGCAGTCGCGCGGGAGCTCGAGAAGGAAGGGCGCAGTCTTCCCTCGGATCTCGCGCGTGTCGCCGTGGCCCCGATAGCGGAGGCCAGCGATGTTGCGTAGCGGCTATACTCGCAGCCCTAAGGTGATGCCCGGAGCCTTCGTCCAACTGATCGAGGACATCATCGGCATAGTCCCGAACATCATCACATTTCAGTTCAACCCTGAGGCAATTACCCGCGGCCGCGAGCCCTGGAACCCCTTCGAAGTCGATCAGGCGGGTCGCGGCGCACAGGCGCCAACAGTTCAGCCGTTCAACCCGGAGGAGACCTTCTCATTCACGCTTGAGCTCCATGCCGCGGACGGGATGGAAATTGGAAACCCGCTTTCAATTAGCGTCGGCGTCGCGGCCGAAATCGCCGCACTGCAAAAGCTAACTGAGCCGACCCAAGGCCTCTTGGGCGACCTCGTTGCTTCGGCGACTGCACTCGCCGGAAATGCGAGCCCAATCCCGGAGCGTCCATCAGTGCCGATCACGCTTTTGATCCTCGGCCCCGGGATCATCTATCCGATACGGATTACCTCGATGTCGGTGGAGGAGAAGGAGTTCAATCCTCTACTCTATCCGATTCAGGCAAGTGTCTCGCTTGAGATGACTGTGCTTACACCTGACGTCTTCAAGTGTAGCAGCACTGTCGCCAATGAAGCCGCGAAGGCTTGCTACAACTTCACGAAGCTTCAGGAGGATGCACTGGCAACACTCAACATTGCCAACTCGGTGCTGAATATGCCCGGCCCCCTACCGATATGAGATAGCCGATGTCAACATTTGACCCCAACAGCCGATACGTTCGTTTTGCCAAGGTTTACCGCGCCGTAGATCGGCGCGGGCGCGAGGTGCGGGCGCTCTCCCCGGCCGAAATTCTGCCCGAGCGGGAACTTGGCGAGCACTTTCGACGTGAAGGCCAACGGCTCGATCATCTTGCCGCACGCTACCTCGACGATCCGTCCGGCTACTGGCGGTTGGCGCGACATTCCGATGCAATGAGTCCGGATGTTTTGGCGCAGGCGCCGAAAGTCCGCATTCCCGTGAAGAGCTAAACCTATGAGCTTCGGCGCGATCATAACAACCGGTGACGACAACATGCCGCTCGCAGATGAGTTGGCGCAGTGGCTGACCGAAGTGCGCGTTGAACAGGAACTCAGCAAGTCCACAAAGTTCGCCGTCCGATTCGAGGACGATCTTTGCGGCGACAGGCCGGCAGTGGAAGGTGCATCTGAGATCGCCGCGAACCGGATGCTTGCCGTACTCGTACCTTCGGGCAACCAGACGCTCTGTCTCGTCCGTGGGCGGATCACAATGGTCAAGAGCGCATCCCAGCTTGGCGGCCCGGGCTCCTGGGTCGAAGTGCACGGCGAGTCGCGCAAGGTCGAGATGGACCGCGAGACCGTGCAGGCGAGCTGGGAGGGCGAAGAAGGCATGATTGTTGAATCGGTTCTTTCCGGTTATGACTTCACGCCAGACGTAGCGAACGTTCAGGCCAAGACCTACACCGCCACTGAGCAGCTAAATCAACGCGGCACGGATCTCGCGTTCCTCGAAAAGATCGCGAGCGAAAACGGCGTCGAGTTTTGGATCACTTACGAAGTCGATCCGCCGACTCCATTCTCCAGTGGGCATACCGTTAACGAGGCGGCGCATTTCCGCATCTCCCCTGAAGTCCCTGAAGCGAATCCGTTTGATATTGGCGAGTTCAGCCTTTCACCCGAGGATGCAAACGCTCCGTCATTCCGCATTAATGTCCCGCGTGACGATTGTCCGAATGTCACTGCATTCGACGTGACGGTTGATACCGAGCGCCCAAACAGAGCTACTGGCGCAGCTATCGACGCGGAGAGTGGGGAAACGACTCAATCTGACACGACTGCCGACCCAGCGACGACCGGTGAAGGTCGTACACTCGATGCGGTCGATGGCGTAACGCGAACCATTGTGACTTCCGGCCCCGGAGGCAGCGAGGACCAGAGCCGCCGCGACGAAGCAGCACTACGGGAGGCATCTTGGTTCGTTGAGGCCAGCGTCTCGACATCCGCGCATCTACTCAAGGGCCGGGTCGTTGAGCCGCACGACATCATCAATGTCGAGGGCGCGGGGTGGCGCTTTTCGATCCCCTACCAGGTGAAGACCGTCACGCATGTGATCAACGCGGCTGACCACATGATGGACGTGAAGCTTCGCTCCAACATCATCGGAGAGCGGTCATGACGAGCATGCCCCGCGACGAGGACCTCTATTCTGCCCTACAGGAGCAGTTCTTCGGCAAATATCGCGGCGAGGTTGTCTCGAACCGAGACACGGAAGGCCGGGGCCGATTGGAGGTCTTGGTGCCCAATGTCATGGGGTCACAACCGATTTGGGCGTTGCCCTGCGTGCCTTATGCCGGCCCAGACGAGGGGCTCTACGCTTTGCCGCCGGTGGGAGCGAAGGTTTGGGTGGAGTTTGAAGGTGGCGACACGACCTTTCCGATCTGGGTTGGTGGGTTCTGGGGCGCGGGCGAGCTTGCGCAGGCCGATACTGATCCTTCGATCAAGTTCCTGCGCACTGTAGGTGCAGTCATCCGGATCGACGATACCGCGAGTACCGTGACGATCGAGACCAGCGATGGCGCCAAGCTGTCGCTTGGGTCCGGACAGATCGTCCTTGAAGCCACGCAGATTGAGCTCAAAGCGGGCGCCGGCAAGCTGGTGCTGAGCACAACCGGTCTCGACGTCAACAATGGTGCGTTCTCAGTGAGTTGAGGGAGAAAACATGGCACAGCCCGTCGACAATATCCCTGCCGGCATCTCCGACGGACCCGGCGTACCGGCGCTCTCGAAGGTGACTGCCAATACCCGCGTACGTGCAACGACTGGACCAATCGGGATCATAACAGATGTCCCGACTTTTCCGCCGCCGACTGCGACCGGGCTTTGGACAGTCGGCACAATGCGCTGTCGTATAAACGGTCTGCCCGTCATTACGACGACGGCCGTTGGGATAGGAATTG
>Ga0224508_10001209_pt1 | contig 23416 bp, 17 predicted proteins | sample SF_Jan12_sed_USG_4_FD_170157 | JGI IMG/M metagenome (GOLD analysis project Ga0224508, IMG submission 170157) | Sediment microbial communities from San Francisco Bay, California, United States - SF_Jan12_sed_USGS_21 | ecosystem: Environmental > Aquatic > Marine > Sediment | place: USA... | reverse complement strand
CACCGACCAATCCCAGCACTTCGCCCCGCCGCACATCCAGATCCAAATCATCATGAATGACATTGGCGCCAAACCGCGTCTGCAAACCCCTCACCCGTATGACATTCTCATCGGTCGCCACGCCTAAATCCTCATTGTCGAGAAGATCACCGAGAAAATTGCGTCCGCAATGATCACCAGGAATATGGATGTCACGACCGATTTTGTCGTCATGCGACCCACGCTCTCGGCGCTTCCTCCGACGCGCAAGCCTTCGTAGCAACCAACGATCGCAATGATATACGCGAATACGGGCGCCTTCACCATGCCCACGGCAAAATGGTTGAGAGTCACAACCGACTCCAACTGGCGGACGAATTGGGTGAAGGTCACGTCGAGCACCATCGTCGCCATCATCGCACCGCCGAGCAAACCGGCGATTTCAGCGAGGAATGCGAGGATAGGCAAGCTGATCAGCAGGCCGCAAATGCGCGGTATTACCAGCACATCCATCGGGTCCAGCCCCAATGTCCGCAAGGCATCGATTTCCTCGTTGACCTGCATTGTGCCGATCTGCGCGGTGTACGCGGAACCGGACCGTCCCGCCACCATGATAGCGGTCATCAAGACGCCAATTTCGCGGAGCATGATCACGCCCAGGAGGTTGACCGTAAAAATTTCCGCACCAAAACGCCGTAACTGATCGGCGCCGACGAACGCAATGACAATGCCGATAAGAAATGACAGCAGGCAAACAATCGGAATGGCATTCAGCCCCGTCAATTCGACCTGGTTCACCAGGGCTGTGTAACGCAGACGTCCGGGCCGCCGGACAAGTGCGCCGAATCCCGCGACCGTTCGCCCATAGAAGTTGAGCAGCGCCTTTCCTTCGTCTAGGAATTCGAGCGTCGCGCGCCCGACCCGCTCCACCATCGCGCGCCAATAATTGTGGGGTATGGAAACCGGGCGCGTGGCGCAATCCGCTGTCAGCTCGACGATCCGCCCCAGCGGCAGGTAGGCATCCGCCATCCCGCGGATATCGATTGGCACGCCCGACGCCTCGAAAGCCAATGCGGTCCGGCGCACGAGCCAAGCGCCCGCCGTGTCCATCTCTGTAACGCCCGAGAGCTCAATCGACGCCGCGTCGACGCCGTTGGGAGACACTTCCTCCAACGCCGACTCCAGATCCGCCGCGTCGCGAATGGTCCAGGAGCCTCCCGCCACCAATATGAGCCGGCCGCCGTCCTGAGACGTCTTCAGCCAAGCGGTCGCGTCGTCCATGCAAACACCGTTTCCCGGAATTCAAAAATCACACGCCGCTATCCGATATCATAGCGGGCGGCGCGATCATAGCGCGCTCGGCATTCCCGACTTCTCGCGTTGCGGTTGGCCGCAGCCACCGATACCATCGCAACTTCCCGCCCGCACGAAAGATTTTCTCGATGAACCTTAAAGACCATATCCGTAGCATTCCGGATTTTCCGAAGCCGGGAATCTCATTTTACGACATTTCCACCTTGCTCGCGCATCCGGACGCATGGCACCACTGCGTCGCACAATTGGCCGAAGCGGTCGCGCCGCACAAACCGGACTTGCTTGTGGGCATTGAGTCGCGCGGGTTCCTGACGGCGGCCCCGCTCGCGCTTCAACTCGGCTGCGGCTTCATCATGGTCCGCAAGAAAGGCAAACTGCCGGGCGAGACCGTGGGCTTCGACTATGACCTGGAATACGGCACGGATACGATAGAGATTCAGGCGGATGCGGTGCGGCACGGCCAGCGGCTCGTCGTGCTCGACGATCTGCTCGCCACCGGCGGCACCGCCAGTGCCGCCATCAAACTGCTCAGCCAAGTCGGCGGCGACGTACGGGCGGCCGCCTTCATCATCGAACTGTCATTCCTGAAGGGCCGCGACAAGCTGGACGTTCCGATCTCGACGCTGATCGATTACGACGATTAGCGAGAGCAAATCCCGAGCGAACCGAAACGGTTCGCGACGACGTATTTGCGTATAAACAAAGAGATAGACCATTTCACTTGAGCCAATTTAGACAAGAAATGGTCTAGCTTTCACCGGCCGGGCGATCCGCAAGCCGCGCCAAATCGAAGCCGTCGATATCCCGCAAGACTTCGACCATCCGGCCGGCCACTTGATCGGCCAGCGCCCGCCCCTTTTCCGCCGTCGCCGCGGTCGCGTCGCCGACCACGCCCGACGGATGCAAATCCTGCGTTTCCCAGCCATACGAAACCTGCCCGGTCGGCCCGAGATGGTCGAAGGTTTGTGACTGCTCGACGGCGGTGGAGACGAAGTTCTCCGCCAAATCGGTCCGCACCAGATCCGGCCGCAGGTGCAGCATCAGCGACGTCTCGACCGCGCCGCCGTGAATGCCGAACCGGCGCTCGTCGGCGCCGAACATCTTGGTCAGATCCGCCAGCGCATACCAGTTCAACGCGGTCGCGAGCATGCCGTGATCGATCCGAAGCTGCCGGGTCACGATCTTGATCAACTCGTTCTGACCGCCATGGCTATTGAACAGGATGAATTTGCGGATGCCGATATTGGCCACATTCGCCGCGAGACCGCGCCACGTCGCCATCAATGTCCCCGGCGCGACGCTCAGCGTTCCGGGATAACGGCCATGCTCGTCGCTCCAGCCGACATTTTGCGCGGGCAGGACCACCAGCGGTATGTCCGTTGGCAGGCGCTCCAACGTCTCGGCAATGAGCCCGGCATTGATGCAGGCATCGACTTCGAGCGGCAAATGCGGGCCGTGCTGCTCGATGGCCGCGACCGGCAAGAGCGCGATCAGACGGTCGCGGTCCGCAGCCTCGAAATCCGCCGTGGTCCATTCCTGCCAATACCGGCTTGGCCGATCATTCATGAACTGCATCCCGATCCCCGCCGGGTCCTTTCTTACCGCCGTGACGCCAACCTTCCGGCTCTTTATAAACGATTGCTGCGGTCCTGCGATCATCGAAATGCCGCACGTCTGTCTTTCATAGGAGAATATCATGTCCGGAGACCGCTACGACCTGATCATCCGAAACGGCGATATCGTCGATGGTGAGGGCACGCAGCGCCGCAAAGCCGACATCGGCGTTCGGGATGGCAAAATTGCGGCGATCGGCGATCTGTCGGCGGAACGAAGTGGCACCGAGGCCGACGCCGCCGGGCGGGTGGTGGCGCCCGGCTTCATCGACGTCCATACCCACGATGACAATTCGCTGCTCGACCGGCCGGACATGTTCTACAAGACGAGCCAGGGCGTAACCACAGTGGTCGTCGGCAATTGCGGCATCAGCCTCGCTCCCTATGAATTGCGCGGTGACCGGGCCTTGCCGCCATTGGACTTGCTGGGTAGCCGGTTCGAATTTCCGCGCATGAGCGATTTTTTCGATCGACTGGCAATCGACCCGCCGGCGACCAATGCGGCGGTGCTGTGCGGTCATACGACCTTGCGTCTGGGCGCCATGGACAGTGTCGACCGGCCGGCGCACGACACTGAAATTGCGGCCATGCGCGATCGGCTTTCCGAGGCCTTGGCCGCGGGCGCGGTCGGTCTGTCGACGGGCCTCGCCTACGCCCCGGCCATGCCCGCACCGACCGAGGAGATCATCGAGCTGGCCTCCGTGCTCGGTCCCGCCGGCGGCATCTATACGACGCATCTGCGCTACGAGGAGGAACGGATCGAAGAAGCGATGGAGGAAGCATTCCAGATCGGCCGTGAATCGGACGCCGCCGTCGTCTTGTCGCATCACAAGGTGGCGGGCGAGGCCAATTTCGGCCGGACGAAAGTGACCCTGCCGATAATCGATGCGGCGCGCCGTCGGCAAAAAGTCGACCTCGACGTATATCCCTACACCGCCGCCTCCACCGTCATCACCGCCGCCCGTGTCACGAAATCCAAGCGGGTGCTGATCACCTGGTCCGAGACGCATCCCGAACATGCCGGGCGGGACCTTGCCGAAATCGCCGGCGAGATGGGCTGTTCGCCCGAGGAAGCGGCGGAGCGGCTGCAGCCGGGCGGAGCGATCTACTTCATGATGGACGAAGACGATGTACAGCGGGTGATCGCCTATCCGCACAGCATGGTCGCCTCCGACGGACTGCCCAATGACAACCATCCCCACCCCCGTCTTTGGGGGACATTCCCGCGCGTCCTCGGCCATTACAGCCGGGACCTGGGATTAATCCCGCTGGAGGACGCGGTCCGCCGGATGACCAGCCTGCCCGCATCGGTTTTCGGACTGACCGGCCGCGGATCCATTCGTGAAGGCTATGCAGCCGACATCGTGATCTTCGATCCGGCCACGGTGATCGACAAAGCCGATTTCCAGAATCCGACCCAACCCGCCGCAGGCATCGAGGCGGTCTTCGTGAACGGTCAGGCGGTCATGCGATCCGGGGCCGCCACCGGCGCCCGGCCCGGCCGCGCGCTGCGACGCCAGGATATGCAAAAGGCAGCCAAGCCGGGTGCGGCGTGATCCCACCCAAACGCAACCGCCGAATAAACGAATTGATCGCCTTAAGGCACCACCGCCGCGATTGACGTCGCATCAATCAGATGTCCTATATATGCACCAACAATAGGCCTTGGGCCCGCTATCGGTAGAACCGTCGAATCCGACACCGAAAGCGCCCAAACCGCCACCGGCGAGGGCCGCGCCGGATAACAGTGGAGCTGAGGAGGAGCAATGGCTGCCCCGCATTTTGTGGTTCATGACAAGACCGACAGTGTCGGCGTTGTCGTCGTCGAAAACGTTGAGCCGAAAACCGAGATGTCCGGTTGGGTGATGGAAACCGATGAAACGATATCGGTCACCGCGCTGGACGCCATCCCCATCGGGCACAAGGTTGCCTTGCTGGACATCGGCAAGGACGAAACGATCTTTAAGTACGGGCACTCGATCGGCAAAACTGTCGAGAAGATCGGCAAGGGCCATCACGTACATGTCCACAACCTCAAGACAACGAAGTGGTAGGCAAAATGGCAACTCCAAAATCATTCATGGGATACCGGCGGCAGAACGGCCGTGTCGGTATCCGCAATCACGTTATCCTGTTGCCGCTCGACGATCTGTCCAACGCTGCCTGCGAAAAGGTTGCGAACAACGTCAAGGGCACGATCGCCGTACCGCATCACTATGGCCGGCTGCAATTCGGCGAAGACCTCGAGCTGCATTTCAGAACCCTGATCGGCGCCGGATGCAATCCGAATGTCGCCGCGGTGGTGGTCATCGGCATCGAGCCCGGCTGGACCGGGCGCGTCGTCGACGGCATCGCCAAGACGGGCAAGCCGGTCGAGGGTTTCGCGCTCGAACGGAACGGCGAGCACAAAACCGTCATGAACGCGAGTTGGGTGGCGCAGAAGTTTTCGCAGGACGCGTCCGAAACCCACCGCGAGGAATGCCCGATATCCGATTTGTGGGTGTCGGTGAAATGCGGCGAATCGGACACGACATCCGGCATCGGCTCGAACCCGACGGTCGGCAATCTGATCGATAAGCTCGATCCGCTTGGCGTCACAAGTTGTTTCGGCGAAACGTCGGAGATCACCGGCGCCGAGGACGTTTGCAAGGAACGCGGCGCGACCCCGGCAATCGGCCAGAAGTTCTACGACACCTGGAAAGCCTACATGGACGAGGTGATCGAGCCCTTCAAGACCGACGACCTGTCGGAAAGCCAACCGACCAAGGGCAATATCGAGGGCGGCCTGACGACGATCGAGGAGAAGGCCTTCGGCAACCTCGAGAAGATCGGTAAGAAGACCAAGTATATCGATATTCTCGAACCGGCGGAGGAGCCGACCAAGGGCGCGGGTCTTTATTTCATGGACACGTCATCGGCCGCCGCCGAATGCGTGACCTTGCAGGCCGCCGCCGGCTTTGCCGTGCATTTGTTCCCGACCGGCCAGGGCAACGTCATCGGCAATCCGATCGAACCGGTCGTCAAGCTGACCGCGAACCCGCGCACCGCCCGCGAAATGAGCGAACACGTGGATCTCGACGTTTCCGGCGTCTTGCGGCGGGAGATGAATTTCGACCAAGCCGGCGACGCTTTGATCGACATTATGATCAGGACGTGCAACGGCCGGCTAACCTGCGCCGAGGCGTTGGGTCACAATGAATTCGTCATGACCAAACTGTACCGAAGCGCCTGACACGGCACCGTGGGGCCGCAACGCCGATCGGCGGCCCCACCATTTCGCATGCGCATGAATGTCCTTTGACGGCCTTCGTCTGCGGCTTCGTGGTGCATTCGCCGCGCGATTCACGGAAGCCCGCACCGAAAGGTGGGCGGCTCCGTCTGATGGCGTAACGCGCGCAATTTGATCGTCCGAAGGAATAAATCACGATGCGCATTATCGATATCCGCGAAACGACGGCGAAGCTCGAATCGAGCATGCGCAACGCGGTTATCGATTTCTCGAAAATGACCACCAGCGCGGTGGCGGTCGTCACCGACGTTATCCGAAATGGCGAGCGCGTGGTCGGATACGGCTGTGGCTCGAACGGCCGATACGCGCAGGGCGGCATCCTGCGCGAACGGCTGCTGCCGCGCATATTGGAAGCGGATCCGGACGACTTGCTTGACCTTGACCGGGAAAATCTCGACCCCTTTCGGGTCCAGGCCTGCATGATGCGCAATGAAAAACCCGGCGGTCATGGCGACCGCGCCGTGGCGGCCGCGGTGGTCGACATGGCGGTGTGGGACGCGGTGGCGAAGATCGAGGAAAAACCGCTTTGGAAAGTCCTGGCCGAGCGCTTCAACGGCGGCGCCTATGACGACCGCGTGCTGGTCTATCCCGGCGGTGGCTACTACTACCCCGGCAAGGAAATCGAACAACTCCAGACGGAAATGAAAGGATACCGGGATCTCGGGTACCGCATCGTGAAAATGAAGGTCGGCGGCGCAGACACCGCGACGGACCTGAAGCGGATCGAAGCGGTCCTGGACATCGTCGGTTCCGGCGACAATCTTGCGGTCGACGCCAACGGCCGTTTCGGATTGGACGAGGCCGTCACGTTCGGCGATGCCATCGCGCCCCTCAATCTCGCATGGTTCGAGGAGCCGGGCGATCCTCTGGACTTTGCCCTCAATGCGGAATTGATCGGCCGGTACGAGGGATCTATCGCAACCGGAGAGAACCTGTTTTCCGCGCAGGATGCGAAGAACCTTGCACTCTACGGCGGCATGCGGCCGGAAAAGGATTGGATACAGATTGACCCCGCGCTCGCCTACGGGCTTACCGAATTTCTCCGGATGGTCGATGCGCTCGCGCCGCTGGGGTGGCATCATCGACGCCATATCCCCCATGGCGGCCATCAGCTTGGCCTCAACCTGGCGACCGGACTGCAACTCGGCGGGACCGAATCATACCCGCTCGTCTTTCAACCGTTCGGGGGATTCGCCGACGGCGCCGAAATCGAGGATGGCTACACCACGCCGCCCGATGCGCCGGGCATCGGCGTGGAACTGAAATCCGAGATGTTCAAGGTCCTCAGGCCGCTCGGCGAGATGTAGAAGAATGGGCGGTTTCGTCATCATCAAATATACCGGCGCGGCAGCAGATACCGCTATCCCGTATGCACTGGAAGACAAGGCATGAGCACCGTTACCCTATCGCTGGAAGACCTTCATTCGCTGACGTCGCAAATTCTCATTGTGCACGACACCAGCCCGATCAATGCGGAACAGGTCGCCGCCGCGCTGGTGGCGGCCGAGGCGGATGGCCAGAAAGGCCATGGCGCATCGCGCATCCCTTCCTATTCGGCGCAATCGAAATCCGGCAAGGTCAACGGGCACGCCAATCCGAAGCTCAGCAAGATCGGTCCCGCCGCGCTGCGTGTCGATGCCCGAAGCGGCTTCGCCTCGCCCGCGATCAATCTGGCCGTCGAAGCGCTGACGGAGCTCGCATCCGAATCCGGCATTGCCGCCGTCGCCATCGCCAATTCGCACCATTCCGGCGTTGCCGGACATCATGTGGAGCCGATCGCGCGACGCGGTTTGATCGGCCTCAGTTTCGGCAACGGCCCGCAAGGCATCGCGCCATGGGGCGGCAATCGTGGCCTTTTCGGCACCAATCCTATCGCGTTTGCCGCACCGCGCCGCGGCACATCGCCCCTCGTGATCGACATGAGCATGAGCAAGGTGGCGCGCGGCAAGGTCAACGTGGCCGCCCAAAAGGGCGAGACGATTCCCGAAGGCTGGGCGGTGGACACAACCGGCGCCGCAACGACCGATCCGGAGGCGGCGCTCGCCGGCACCATGCTGCCGCTCGGCGACGCCAAGGGTGCGCAGCTCGTGCTGATGGTGGAGATTCTCGCCGCCGCGCTGACCGGTTCACAATTCGGCTATGAAGCGAGTTCATTCTTCACCGGCGAGGGCGACCCGCCGCATGTCGGGCAATTCCTGATTGCCATCGACCCGGCTCTCTTCTCCCGCAGAGTGTTCGCGGATCGGCTGGAAGATCTCCTGGCGGCGATCCTGGATCAGCCGGGCACCCGTCTGCCGGGCCTTAGGCGATACGAATTACGGGAGGCCGCCGCCCGCGATGGCGTCGAGTTGCCGCAGGCCTTGTACGACGAATTGCAGGAGTTGGCCGGCTAAGCCGACCGCGTCAACCGGCGGCGGCCACCGGATTGACCAACAATCCGACACTCTCGATTTCGACCTCACACCGGTCGCCGGCCTTCATGAAGATCGGCGGCGTCCGCGCAAATCCCACGCCCGACGGCGTGCCCGACACGATGATATCGCCCGGCAGCAGGGTCATGACTTCCGAAATCGTCCGGATCAACTCGGGCACGTCGAACATCATGTCGTTCGTATTCGCATCCTGCAGCGTTTCCCCGTTGAGACGGGTTTGAATGCGCAGCCCCTGGCCGCCGGCCGGAATTTCATCCGCGGTGACGATATCCGGACCGAATCCGCCCGAGCCATCGAAGTTCTTGCCGGACGTCCAAGTCTGGCTCTTGAATTGATAGTCGCGAACCGATCCTTCGTTAAACACCGAATACCCGGCGACATGATCGAGCGCCCGGGCGGCGGAGATGTTTCGCCCCGCCGTGCCGATGACCACCACCATCTCGGCCTCGTAATCGAAGTCGTCCGAACAGCTGGGAACGATCAAGGGTTGTTCATGGGCAACCAGCGATGTGGTCACACGCAGGAAAAGCACCGGGTAGTCGGGCTTCTCAAGGCTGCTTTCCGCCGCATGATCGGCGTAGTTCAGGCCGATGCAGATGATCTTTCCGGGATTCCAGACAGGCGGGTGGTAAACCAGTCCGCCGCCAGAAGAGACCGCCGCCGACGGCGGATCCGCCGCCAGCGCACGAAGCCGCGCCAGCGCGTCGTCGCCCGCGGCCAGCAGGGCGGGCACATCGTGGGGCAGTTTCGGATCGGCAATCGTCAGGTCGACGATCTCGTCACCGCGGCGAATACCCAAGGCCGGTTTACCGGCCTTATCAAAGGCGAGTATGCGCATGTCTCAGCTCCCTTTGGGATTTCATGCGTTTTTCGAATGGCCGGACTATAGTGACAGCCATGGCCGAACAGGAAATCGACGGTTACCAGTACGCTGTAATCGAATCAACCGGGTTGATCGCGGTGCGGCGCCCGGACGGCTCAATCCGTATGCTTCCCGAAAGCCCGAATGCGGAAGCGGCCGTCCGCGCCTTTATCGAAAAAGACAAAACCGCCACGGGTGAGCCACAGTCCTGAAGGACAGCGTTTGGTATCAGGACTCCCAGTTTTGGCGGCGTAGCGGTATGGTTTCAGGATGAAAACCGTCTTTTTCGCATTTTTCTGTCTTGCGCTGATCCCGAGCGCGTGCGGAACCGCGAATGGCAAACCCGAAGCAGCCGCAGAATCGGCCCGTAAAGTCGCGGCGCTGCTAACGTCGATCAGGCGCCACGTCACGGCAACGGAAAAACATACCGGGATTGCCGCATTGGACCCCGCCGTCCTGCGGATTATCGCTGAGATACCGCGGCATGCGTTCGTGCCGCCGCCGCTGCACGACCTGGCCTATCTGGATATCCCGCTGCCGCTGGGTCACGGACAGAACATTTCTCAACCGTTTCTCGTCGCCCTGATGACCCATCTGGCCGCCGTGGAACGCCACCATGTTGTGTTCGAAACCGGCACCGGCGCCGGCTATCAAGCGGCGGTTCTGGCCCGCCTCGCGAAGCGCGTCTACAGCGTCGACGTGGTGCGGCCGCTTGCGGCACAGGCCGCTGCCCGGCTGAAGACCCTGGGAGTCGGTTCGGTGGAGATCAAGGCCGCCGACGGGTATTACGGTTGGGCCGAAAAAGGACCGTTCGACGTCATCATCGTCAAGGAAGCCGTGCACCACATCCCACCGCCGCTGCTGAACCAGCTCAAGCGGGGTGGTCGAATGGTGATCCCGGTGGGGCCGCTGGACCAGGCGCAGATGCTCAAATTGGTGACCAAGGACAAGAACGGCCGCTTGCGCCAACGCGATATCCTGCCCGTGCGCTTCGCCCCCTTGCAGGGCGGCGAACGGATTTAGCCTCAGCGTTTCGCCGTCCTTCGCGACAGCGTCCTACGATGTCACCCCATTCTCTTCGACCAGCGATGCCGTTCCGGCGTAGACGAACCGCTGATAGAGGAAGCCGACCGACAGGAGGACGATGCCGAGCCCGAAGAAGGACGCAACCCTGTACAATCCGTCCAGCCCCGCCATGTCGAACAGAAAGACCTTCGCCACCGCGAGCAGGAGCAATCCCAGCGATACATGGCGGTATTCCGCCACATGACGATAGAGCGCGAGCGCAAGAAAGATGCCTGCGAGGACAATCCATGCCGCCGAATACGCATACCATTCCGCATCGCCCACAGAGCCCCAGCGGATGATACTGCCGTGGAAGAACTGTCGCACTTCCAAATTCACGGTCACCAGAAGCAGGCCAATGGCAGCTATTCCGGCACCGCGCACCAGCAGCGGCATGGACTGACGCACCGCCTCGGCCCGGAATAAAGCCGCCAGGAGGGCGGGCGCGCCATAGGCCAGCAACAGCAGGTTCAAGATAGGTGTGTCGCCGACGGGAATACGCGAAAACAGGGGATTATCGATCACAAGCTGCAGTACCAGAATTTGCGCCGTCGCCAATACCGCGAGAATGCGCCATGCATAATATTCGACGCGCCGCGGGTTGGTGGCCTGACGCCGGAACAACGCATAGGCGTAGACCAGCCAGGTCGTCGATTGAAGACCCTGTTCCAGCAGGCCGTAGCGGGTGTGAAAGAGCGTGCCGTCGCCGGTCAGGATGCGGATCTCGAATGTGATCAACAAGACGCTGAAGGCGATGGCTCCCGCCTCCATCACCGCGACAACCCGGTCGTCCATCTCGCGCCGAAATAACTTGCCGGCGGCGTAGAAGGCCAGCGCCGGAATGCCATAGCCGTAGAGAACCCAATGGCTTCCGATCATCGGGCCGGCCGGATAGTCGAGCAGATAGGGATTAAGCGCCAGCCGCACCATGACGATCGAGGCGATCACGCCCGCGACGGTTCGCAGATGCACCAGGCGCAAACGGTCGTTGACCCAGGCGATCGCCGGCAATTGCAGGGCAAGCGCCACCGTCAGCCACGCGATCTCCAGCGTAAAGGTGGCGAACAGGCTGACCGCGCCGATAACGCCGACCGCATAGGCCCCGAGCGCCCCATTCATGCCGGCATCGTCCCGCCGGCGGGCCACCCAGGACGCCGCACCGAGAAATACACCCGCGAGCACCAGCGCCAGCAGAGGCCACAAATTGGGAACCGCAAAGGCCTGCCCGCGGGTATACGCAATCACCAGCGCCAACAGGGGCACGGCGACCGACATCCCCGCCCAGAGGCCTGGCCGCGCCACAAATCGAACGGCGGCAAATCCGATCGCGCCGAAGCCGATTGCAACGACGGCGCCATAGGTCGCGAAACTCTTCGCATCGAGCTTCAGCGTGTATCCGAGAATGTCGTCCGGCTGAAAGGTTTGCAGGCGCCAAGTTGCCAACGCCAGCAACGGCAACGCGGCCGCCGCCACGACAAGCGCGTCGAGCACCGGCGCGCGCCGAACCAGCCACAACGTGCCCAACGAAGACAGGACAAGGGCGCCCAGCGACATCAGGCCGTAATGATCGAAGCGGACATGCAGGAAGAGAACGACCCCGATCGCGGCGAACGCGCCGAACATCAACTGCCATACCGGCGCCATACGATCGAACAGGATCGGCGATTGGTCGATCGGGGCGACCGTCTCCCGGCATGACAATCCCACATACCCAAACCCTCCGGCGATGAGCAGGGAATAGCACGCCATGATGGTCGAATCGGCGGCGGTCCACCGGGCGAACATCCAGAGGATTGGCCACCCGGCGCTGCCGGCAAGAACAAACAAGCCGAGCCACCACCATTGGCGGAGGCGGGTTACGGCGAGGCCGCTTGCGGTCACGAAAACCAGGTAAACCGCCAGGCCGATGAAGGGCGATCCGCCGGTCGAAACCAGCGCGGGTGTCGCATAGGCGCCGGCCAAACCCAACACCGCCAGATATTTGCCGTACACCAGCGACAAAAGAACCGTCGCCACTGAAATCGTCGCCAGCAGCGCAAACGCCATGGGCACGGGCATCAGGTGATACAGCGCCAATCCGCCATAAACAGCGCTGTACATCGTCGACAGTCCGCCGGCCGCCAGGGCCGCCGGCACGTAATCCGGCCGGTCGCCCGCGGCAATCCACCGCGAGGGATGGCGGCGCAGCCACTCACCCGCTCCGAGTAACACAACTCCCAACAAAAATGCGCAAACGATCCGCGCGGTCGGCCCCAACAGGCCGGAATCGAATGAGTATTTGACCAGAAACAACCCGGCCAAAGCCAGGGTCACGCCGCCGAGCCAGACCAGCCAGCGCGTGCTCAGGCTTTCCTCGAGTCCGCCCCACCGGCTCGGGCCGCCCGTCTCTCGGGCGGCGCTTGGATCGTAGGCGACCGAGGGTATCGGCGACGTATTCTCCGCAGCCGCCCTCGAACCGTCATCGACTGCGTCGTCCGAAGCATCGCGGTCGCCGTCGCCGGCTTCTCCCGCTACGATCGATCTCAGCACGGCGTCGGAAAGCTCGGGTTCCACAGTCTCGGGGCCGGCGTCTTCGCCCGTCACCGCATCCCCCATCATCGCATCCGGAGGCGCCTGACCAGGTCCGTCCTGTCCGGCGGACGTCATCAGGGTGCGCAAGGCGTCTATCTCGTTCTGCAAACGCGCGACTTTGCGTCGTTCCGAGATTACCAGGAAGAACGCGACAACGCCCAAAACGGTGGCTGCAAGCCCGAGAAATCCGCCAAATATTGAGTACATAAAGTTATAACCCATTTACTTTGACCTTCCCGGACTCCCGCGACCGCACCGGTTATTTCGGCGCGAGTCGCAATACTTCCACGCGGGACGCGCGTTACGCCGAGCTTACCATTGCATATATGCAAACAATAACTGAACAATGTTTAATAAAAAGTTTAACCGGCGGACCGGGCGACGACCGCTGGATCTGGCGAAACAGCCGATTTCCCCCGTTCCTGGATCAGCGAGCACGATATTCAACCAACGCCCGAAAAATTAAGCTTTCTTAACGCGCATTTAACGCCTGCCTGCCATGGTGCGCCGATGCTCTATTCGCGCCGCAAATTTCCCAGTCAATCCGCTTGATTCCGGAAGACGAGATAATCCGTCGCAGTAAAATTTCGAGTTTTCGCTTGAAAATAAACATCGTTCAATTTATATACACTGCGCCGCACCGATAATTCATGATTGGACTCGCAAAGACGATGGCCCGGCGATCAGATCACAGCCGCGAAGAACTTTACGAAATGGTGATGGATACCGCCCGCACCATCGTCGAGCAGGATGGATTGCGCCATCTCACCGCGCGAAACATCGCCGCAACAATCGGGTATTCTCCGGGCACGCTGTATAACCTGTTTGAAAATTTGGATGAATTGATCATCCATCTCAACGCGACGACGCTCGACGCCTTATATGAAGCGATCTCGTCGGTGAAGCGGACCGGTGAGCCGGAAGCGGATCTCAAGGCGATGCTGCGCATCTACCTTGCGTTTCTGGAGGAAAACACGGCGCTTTGGACGGCAATATTCGAATTTCGCTCACCGGGCGAAGATCATATTCCGGACTGGTATCGGGAAAAGGTCGGCAAGCTGATGACCTCGGTCGAAGAGGCGATCGCACCGCTCTTCGCGGACAGCGAAAGCGCCGCCCGGCAACAGGCGGCCGGGATCCTTTGGTCGAGCCTGCATGGCGTCTGTACCTTGGCGAAAGACGGCCGGCTGTGCCTGATCAGCGACCAATCGATGCCGCAAATGGCCGAAACCCTGATCGTCAATTTTCTGGCCGGGCTGCGCAGCCGGATCGGCATAGGACCACAAAATGGCTAGATGGCGGCAATTGAAACGGAGCGACGGCACGGAACGCCCCATCAGGGAGTTGTTGCCGTTCGGGCGCAACGGCACCAACCGGCTGGATCTGCCGACGATGATCGACTTGCCCGAACGCACCCCCTTTTCGAACTTCCCCTGGCCCACGCTCGGCGGCAAACAGATCTGGGCGGACCTCTTTATCCACGGCGGATGGCGTATTCAGCGCAATGTCTACACGGAACATTGCCGTTTGCTGGACCGGAATAATATTCGACGCTGCTGGGGCACTTACGAACACTGCCGCACCGTCTTCGACCGGCAGCGGCAAAAATTCGCGGCCGAAACGCGGCCACGGCACATCGTCCTGCTGATCCACGGGCTTGGCCGCTCCGCGGACGCCTTCAATCAAATGCAGGATGCGTTGAGCCACGCTGGCTATGAGGCGGCAAGCGTCAATTATCCCAGCACCCGGCAAGGGATCGCGGCGCATGCGACAAATCTTGAGCACCTGATCGACGCGCTCGAAGACGTCGACACGATTTCCTTCGTGACCCACAGCCTGGGCGGCTTGGTCATCCGGGACATGCTGTCCCGGGACAGCGCCTGGAAATCCCGCCTACAGGTTCACCGGATCGTCATGATCGGGCCGCCCAATCAAGGCTCTCACTTGGCCCAAAGGCTGCGCCGGGTGCCCGGCTATCAATTCCTGACGGGCGAATCGGGACGGGAATTGTCGAGCGGGTTCGCCTCAATGCTGCCTGTACCGGACACGGAATTTGGCATCATCGCCGGCGGCCGCGGCAGCGACGTCGGCTTCAACCCTTTGCTCAACGGCGACGACGACGGTTTTGTCACGGTGGCGGAGACTTGGCTCGACGGCGCCAACGACCAAATGATCGTGAATACCACGCATGGCTTGCTCGACGATCATCCGATTACCATTGATTCGACGATCAACTTTCTGCGCGATGGCTGCTTCCGGCAAGACGCGGGCCGCGCCTCCGGTTGACTCCAAGAGGATTTCCGACGATGGCGGACCGGTCCACTCCTTTGACGTTGATGCGCCGCAGAAACTTCCTGCCGCTTTTCATGACCCAGTTTCTGGGCGCCACCAACGACAATTTCTATAAGAACACCGTCTTCCTTCTGACGTCTTTTAGCCTCGCCAATCTGGCGGGTCTCGACGGTGCGATCCTGGTGAACATCGGAACGGCGCTGTTCGTCCTGCCGTTCTTCCTGTTTTCGGCCACGGCCGGACAGATCGCCGATAAATACGAGAAGAGCCGGATCATCCGGATCATCAAACTGTGCGAAATCGCCATCATGGCCATGGCGGTATTCGCCTTTGCCTTGCAGGACGTCTACTTGCTGCTCGGCGTGCTGTTTCTGATGGGCGCCCAATCGGCGTTCTTCGGTCCGGTCAAGTACAGCATCATCCCCGACCATCTCGCGGAGCAGGATCTGGTCGCCGGCAACGCCCTGGTCGAAGGCGGGACATTCCTTGCCATTCTGATCGGCACGATCGCCGCCGGCATTATCATCGACGGCGCCGCGGGAACCGGGTTGGAAGTGGTTTCCGGCGGCCTGATTGCGATCGCCGTGCTCGGCTGGATCGGCAGCCGCTTCATCCCGGAGGCACGTCCCGCCGATCCTGGCTTGACGATCAAATTCAATATTTTGACCGAGACCTGGGCGCTGCTGAAGCTCACCCGCCAGCGGCGGGACCTTTTTCTGGTCATCATCGGCATTTCGTGGTTCTGGCTGTTCGGCGCCGTATTGCTGACCCAGATCGCACCGCTGTCGAAGGATTATCTGCTGGCGGACGACAATGTCGCCACTTTGCTGCTTGCCATTATTTCCATCGGCATCGGCGCCGGGTCGGTGATCTGCGCCCGGCTGCTAAAGGGAGATATCAGCGCGCGGTTCGTGCCGTTCGGGGCGATCGGCATGGCCGTTTTCATGATCGACCTGTATTTCGCGTCCGGCGCGGCAGCAACGGGATCGGCGGCGGCGCTGCTCGATATCCCGCAGTTTCTTGCGGCGCCCGAGAATTGGCGGATCTGTATCGATATGGCGCTGGTCGCCATGTTCGGCGGCATCTTTACCGTGCCGCTCTATACGCTGATGCAGCATCGCGCCGACCCGGCCCAGCGGTCGCGCGTCATTGCGGGCAACAATGTCCTAAACGCCCTGTTCATGGTGGTTGGCAGCCTTGCCGCAACGATCATGCTGGCGCTCGACTTCACGATCCCGCAGGTCTTCCTCGCGATGGCATTGGCGACCGTCGTGGTTGCGATCTATATCTGCGGTTTGCTTCCCCATGAGCTAGTCAAGGTGGTGGCCGCGGGCCTGATGCGCCTCCTCTACCGGGTCGAGGTAAAGGGGCTCGAGCACTACAAGGCGGCGGGCGATCGCGCCGTTATCATCGTCAATCATGTCTCGTTCCTGGACGGCGCACTGCTTGCGGCCTTTCTTCCCGGGGCGGCAACCTTCGCCGTCAACACGCATATCGCTCAGAAATGGTGGGCGAAACCCTTCCTCAACCTGATCGACGCGCTGCCGCTCGACCCGACCAAGCCGATGGCCGCCAAGTCGCTCATCAAGGCGGTCCAGTCCGGCAAGAAATGCGTGATATTCCCGGAAGGCCGAATCACAGTCACCGGCGCGCTCATGAAGGTCTATGAAGGACCCGGCATGGTCGCCGAGAAAACCGGCGCACCGATCATTCCGGTCCGCATCGACGGGGCGCAGTTCAGCCCGCTGTCGCGCATCCGCGACAAGGTGCGGACGCGGTGGTTCCCGAAAATCACTCTCACCGTCCTCGAGCCGCAGGAATTTCAGATCCCCGATCACGTCCGCGGGCGCGAACGCCGGGAAATGGCGGCATTGCAGCTCTACGACATGATGACCGAAATGATCTTCGCCACCTGCAACACGGATATGACGCTGTTTCAGGCGCTGGTCGAAGGGCGCGGCGTACATGGCCGCAAATGTCCTGTGGTAGAGGATATCGAACGCGCGCCGCTGTCCTACCAAGCGCTGATCACGCGCAGCTATGTGCTCGGCCGGCGCATCGCGGCGATCACCGAGCCGGACGAGCGCGTCGGCGTGCTGCTGCCGAACTCCGCCGGCGCCGCCGTGACCTTCTTCGCGCTGCAGGCGATGGGCCGGGTCCCCGCAATGCTGAATTTCTCGACCGGTCTCAACAACATGCTGTCCGCGTGCCAGACCGCGCAGGTCAAAACCATCCTGACATCGCGCCTGTTTATCCGCATGGCCAAGTTGGAAGAGACCATCGCGGGTCTCAAGGAGGCGGCCGAGATCGTCTATCTCGAAGATATGCGGAAGAAGATCGGTTGGTTGGACAAACTCTACGGCCTCACCGCCAGCCGTTTCGCCGGCTACATCGGCCCGCACACGCGCAAGACCGCCGACGACCCGTCGGTCGTGCTGTTTACCTCAGGATCGGAAGGCCAGCCGAAGGGTGTCGTGCTTAGCCACCGGAACCTTCTGTCGAACATCCAGCAGCTCGGCGCCAAGGTCGACTTCAACCCCACCGACATCGTGTTCAACGCCTTACCGGTGTTTCACTCCTTCGGGCTCACCGGCGGCATGCTGTTGCCGGTATTGTCGGGCATCAAGAGTTTTCTCTACCCCTCGCCGCTGCACTACCGGATCGTCCCCGAACTGGTCTACGACATCAACGCCACCATCATGTTCGGGACGGACACTTTCCTGTCAGGTTATGCGCGGATGGCGCACCCCTACGACTTTTACAGCATTCGATACATCTTCGCCGGCGCGGAGCGGGTCAAGGACGAGACGCGCCGTGTCTGGTCGCACAAGTTCGGGCTGCGCATCCTCGAAGGCTATGGCGCAACCGAAACCTCGCCCGTGCTCGCGATCAACACGCAAATGCATTACCGCCCCGGAACCGTGGGACGGTTCCTGCCGGGCATTACGCATCGGATCGAATCGATACCCGGGATCGAGCGGGGCGGTCGGCTGGTCGTGTCCGGCGCCAATATCATGCTGGGATATCTCCGGGCGGAAAATCCGGGCGTGCTCGAACCATCGGAAGACGGCTGGTACGACACCGGCGATATCGTTGAAATCGACGAAACCGGCTACATCACGATTGCCGGACGGGCGAAACGTTTCGCCAAGATCGCGGGCGAGATGGTCTCGCTCACCGCCGCGGAAGGTCAGGCCGCCACGCTCTGGCCCGACCACCAGCACGCGGTGGTCAGTGTCCCCGATGAGCGTAAAGGCGAAGCGATCATCCTCGTCACCGACAATCCCGAAGCGTCGCGCGAGGCATTGCTGGCGGACGCGCAGTCGAATGGCATCGTCGAGCTGATGGTGCCGAAATCGATCATCGTCACCGACGCCGTGCCGCTGCTCGGCACCGGAAAGATCGATTATGTCAGCGTGCAGGGAATGGCCGAAACCGGCGGCGACTAAAGCCCGCTAACCCGCCGCGGCAGCATTACCGCCATGGGCGAGATAGTCGAGCGCGGCGGAAACGCCCTTTTTCTGGTGGGGCACGCCGGCGAGGCCCAGTCCCATCTCGACACCGCACAGGGTACCGGCCAGCATCAGCTCGTTGAAATCGCCCAGATGCCCGATGCGGAACACCTTGCCCGCCACCTTGCCGAGACCATTGCCGAGCGACATATCGAAATTTTCCAGCACGACATTTCGGAAGGCGTCGGCGTCATGGCCATCCGGCAGTAATACGGCGGTCAGCGCACCGGAATATTCGCGTTCATCCTGGCAGAGAATTTCCAGATCCCAACCGCGCACGGCCCGCCGGGCCGCTTCGCCGAAACGCGCATGCCGGTCGAAGACGTTGTCCAGCCCCTCCTCCATCAGCATGGCAATCGCCTCGCGCAGGCCGAACAGGAGATTGGTCGCCGGCGTGTAGGGGAAAAATCCGGTCGCGTTGGGCCCGCGCATGGCGTCCCACGACCAATATGATTTCGCCAGGGTCGACGCGGCTTCCGTTTGCGCGGCTTTCTCGCTGACGGCGTTGAAGCTCAGCCCCGGCGGCAGCATCAAACCCTTTTGCGATCCGCCGACGGTCACGTCGACACCCCATTCGTCGTGCCGGTAGTCGATCGACCCAAGCGACGAAATCGTATCGACCATCAACAGAGCCGGGTGCTTGGCCCGATCGATCGCCTGCCGCACCGCGTCGACACGGGTCGTGCAACCGGTCGAGGTTTCGTTGTGAACGACACACACCGCCTTGATGTCATGGGCGCCGTCTTCGGCAAGCCGCGCCTCGATCGCTTCCGGATCCGCGCCGTGCCGCCAATCCCCGGCGATAAATTCGGGCTGCAGCCCTAGACGCAAAGCAAGCTCGTTCCACAGGGTCGCGAATTGACCGGTCTCATACATCAACACCCGGTCGCCGGGCGAAAGCGTGTTCACCAATGCGGCCTCCCACGCCCCGGTCCCCGAGGAAGGAAAGATAAAGACCTCTTGGCCGGTCTTGAAAATCCCCTTCATGCCTTCCAGCACCTCACCGCCGAGCCGGCCGAATTCCGGGCCGCGATGGTCGATGGTGGCGTGATCGATCGCCCGCAACACCCGATCCGGCACATTCGTCGGGCCGGGAATCTGCAGGAAATGCCTGCCGCTTCTGAAAGACATGGCGCACCTCTTCATTTTGCATGCAATTTATACGAAATTTTTAATCCCGGTTCAAAGGCTAATTTATCGGTTGTTATTACGCGCGTTTTGACGCGCTATTCGTCAATAGAGAATTGCATTTTGCATGCAAAACGGTATCCTGAAATCGAAAACTGTCGGGAAACCCGCCCTGGAGACGTGATGGCAAGCCGATCGACCATAGGCGACAGCGCGCTCGCAGATGACTTGCGCCGCGAAATCGAGGGCGAAGTTCTGTTCGACCCGTTCAGCCGCGGCCGATACAGCACCGATGCCTCGCATTATCAGATCGAACCGGTCGGCGTCGTCGTCGCCCGCAACGCCGAAGACATTACCCGGGCCATTCAAATTGCCCAGAACCATGGCGTCCCCATTCTGCCGCGGGGCGGCGGCACCTCGCAATGCGGCCAAACGGTGGGCGAGGCCCTGGTGGTCGATGTCAGCAAGCACCTCGACCGGATTCTCGACTTCGACCCGGACAATAAAACGATTTCGGTCGAGCCGGGCATCGCATTGGACCAGCTCAACGGATTCCTCAACCGCCAGGGCTACATGTTCATGGTCGACGTCTCGACGTCGAGCCGGGCGACGATCGGCGGCATGGCCGGCAACAACAGTTGCGGCGCCCGTTCGATCCGCTACGGCACGATGCGGGACAACGTTCGCGCAATCGACGCGATCATGGCCGATGGCCGCGCATACCGGTTCGGCGAGTTGCCCGCCGACCTGAACGAAGGCGGCTTGCCGCCGGGCTACCGCCGCCTGGCGGCCCAACTCACGGCCCTTGGCGAACGCGAACAGGCCGAGATCCGCGAACGCTTCCCGCCGCTGATGCGCCGGGTCGGCGGATACAACATCGATGCCCTGGTGCCCGGCATGTCGAACCGGCCCGGCGGCGAGAACGTCAATCTCGCGCACCTGTTGGTCGGGTCCGAAGGGACGCTTGGATTTTCGACCAAAATCGACCTCGCGCTGCATCGGCTGCCCGCGCACAAGGTCCTGGGGATTTGCCATTTCCCGACCTTCTACAAGGCGATGGAAACCACCAAGGAAATCGTGAAGCTGGCGCCGACCGCCGTCGAACTGGTCGACCGCACGATGATGGATCTGGCCCGTGACATCCCGATGTTCCGGCGAACCATCGAAAAATTTGTCGTTGGCGCACCGGATGCGCTTCTGCTGGTCGAGTTCGCCGGCGAAGACGGGGACGAACAGTTGCGCAAACTCGACCAGCTGGAAGAACTGCTCGGCGATCTCGGCTTCCCCGATGCGGTGGTCAAAGCCACGGACCCTGCCGATCAGCGGGAATTCTGGGAAGTCCGCAAGTCGGGGCTCAATATCATGATGTCGATGAAAGGCGATGGGAAACCGATCTCCTTCATCGAGGATTGCGCGGTGCCGCTGGAAGACCTCGCCGAATACACCGACCGATTGACGCGGGTGTTCGAGAAACATGGCACCAAGGGCACGTGGTACGCGCACGCCTCGGTCGGCTGCCTGCATGTGCGCCCGGTGGTCAATCTGAAGGAAGAAGACGGCGCGAAGAAAATGCGCGCGATCGCCGAAGAGGCGTTCGCCATGGTGCGCGAATACAAGGGCTCGCATTCCGGCGAGCATGGCGACGGGCTCGTGCGGTCGGAATTCCACGAGGCGATGTTCGGCTCGCGCATGGTCCGCAATTTCGAGGAGGTGAAAGACCTGCTCGATCCCGACGGCTTGTTCAATCCCGGCAAGATCGTCCGGCCGCCCCGCATGGATGACCGCACGCTGTTCCGCTTCAAGCCGGGCTACGCGGCGCGGCAGATGGACACCGCGCTCGACTGGTCGGATTGGGGCGGCCTCAGCGGCGCGGTCGAAATGTGCAACAACAATGGCGCCTGCCGGAAGTTCGACGCCAATGTGATGTGCCCGTCGTTCCGCGCGACCCAGGATGAAATGCATCTCACGCGCGGCCGTGCCAATACGCTGCGCCTCGCCCTTTCCGGACAGCTCGGCGAAGACGCGCTCACTTCCGAGGCCATGCGCGAGACCATGAAACTCTGTGTCGGTTGCAAGGGCTGCAAGCGGGAATGCCCGACAGGCGTCGACATGGCGCGGATGAAAGTGGAGTTTCTGCACCATTACACCGCCCGACACGGCCTCTCGCTGCATGACCGGCTGGTCGGTTTTCTGCCGCGCTACGCACCGCTCGCCGCCCGGTTCAGCGGCGTCGCCAATTTGCGCGACCGGGTGCCGGGACTGGCGTGGCTCTCGGAAAAACTCACCGGGTTCAGCGCCCGCCGCCGCCTGCCCGCTTGGCATCGCGACGCCTTTCTGCCGGCGGACTCGGAGACCGGCGACCCGGGGGGGCGCGACATCGTCTTCCTCGCCGACACGTTCAACCGGTATTTCGAACCGGAAAATGCCCGGGCCGCGCTGAAGGTGCTGGAGGCCGCGGGATACAGGATCCACCTGCCGCGCGCCGAGGACGGCGACCGCCCGCTCTGCTGCGGCCGGACATTCTTGTCGGTCGGTCTGGTCGACGAAGCGAAACAGGAAGCGCGCCGCATGCTCGCCGCCTTGCAACCGTTTGTCGACAAGGGCGTGCCGATCGTCGGGCTGGAACCCTCGTGCCTGTTTACGCTGCGCGACGAATTTGCGGCAATGCTGCCCGGTGCGGCAACCGACGCCCTGGCGAAAAACGCGGTGTTGTTCGAGGAATTCCTGAGCGCCGAGGCGGACGCCGGCCGGCTGAACCTGCCGCTCGAACCGCTCGCGGAAAAAAGCGCACTGCTGCACGGCCATTGCCACCAGAAAGCCTTCGCGGCGATGGACGCGGTCGAGACCACGTTGCGGCTGGTGCCCGGCTTCGATGTCGAGCGCATTCCGTCGAGCTGCTGCGGCATGGCGGGCGCCTTCGGCTACGGCGCGGACACCTATGACGTGTCGATGAGAATGGCGGAACTGTCGCTGCTGCCCGCGGTGCGCAACGCGCCGGAGGACACGCTTCTCGTCGCCGACGGAACGAGCTGCCGTCATCAAATCGCCGATGGCTCCGAACGGCACGCGGTGCATGTCGCCCGCGTACTCGAACGGGCGTTGCCGTAAGGATCGATGGCAATGCCGGATGCGGATCGCGACAACAACCGGCGACCCGAACGGCCGCGCTATGGGGACGTCGTTTCCGGCATTCGCGACCTGATCATCGAGGGCGAACTTACCCCCGGCAGCCGCGTACCGGAGCGGATCCTGTGTGAACGGTTCGGCGTGTCGCGAACGCCGCTGCGCGAAGCCCTCAAAGTCTTGGCCTCGGAAGGCCTGATCGACCTGCTGCCAAACCGGGGCGCCCGAATCGTCGA
>Ga0224508_10001208_pt1 | contig 23427 bp, 23 predicted proteins | sample SF_Jan12_sed_USG_4_FD_170157 | JGI IMG/M metagenome (GOLD analysis project Ga0224508, IMG submission 170157) | Sediment microbial communities from San Francisco Bay, California, United States - SF_Jan12_sed_USGS_21 | ecosystem: Environmental > Aquatic > Marine > Sediment | place: USA... | reverse complement strand
TACTGGTTTTCTCTTAGCTGTTGTCTTTCTCTTTACAGCAGCTCTCCTCTTTACTGGTTTTCTCTTAGCTGTTGTCTTTCTCTTTACAGCAGCTCTCCTCTTTGGTTTGGATTTTGTAGATCGTAATGTTTTTGCTTTGAGGTCCTTTAGATGTTTTAACTCTTCTTTTATTTTGGCAATTTCTTCAAGAAAATATTCATTTGATGGTACAGAGATTCCTTCTGGTACAGGAGAATTTTCAGACATGTATGCCAGCTCCAATTTTTCCCTGTAATTTAAGACTTTATGAAAATTTCAGTAATTGCGATCTTTATAATTTTATTTAGTTTGTTCAGGTTGCCCTTCACTATTACCTTGTTTTTGTTCTTTCCTGTATTCCATCTTCAGCCAAATTGGTGTAATGATTGTGGTAACTGCAACCATAATTACAATTGTAGAATAGACATCTGATGTTAAGATGTTGTAACTAACTCCAACTCCTGCAACAATCAATCCTACTTCACCTCTTGAGATCATTCCGATTCCAACCTTCAAGCCTTGAGATTTACTTTTCAAAAAGTACATTGCAGGTAAACCACATCCAAATAATTTTGTCACAATTGCAATCACAATTATGACGCCACTTAGGCCCATTACTTCCCAACTAACTGCTCTAAGATCTACCTGTGCTCCAATAATTGCAAAAAACAATGGTGCAAAAATCAATCCTATTTTTCCAATATAATTTTCAATTTTATCAAATACCTTACTAGTTGATAATGCCATGCCCACTGCAAATGCCCCTACAATCGGGGACAGTCCAATTGATCCTGCCAGTGCTGCTGCTCCGAAAAATGACGCAGTCGCAATTCCCTCGACACTCCCTTTTGCTTTCCATAGTCTTGGAGTAACTACTCTTGGAATTACTATTACTGCAACAATAAGCATAATTGCGAAAAATCCTAAAACTTGTAAAATTGTAAATATGACATCTCCAATTTCAATTGACTCTACTCCACCTTCTCCAATTGCTACTGAGGAAACCACTGATAAAACAGCAATAGCTAAAATGTCATCAACTACAGCAGCCCCAATTATTAATCGAGCTTCGGGAGATTTTAATTTTCCAAATTCACTTAAAACTTGAATTGAAATGGCAATGCTGGTTGCAGTAAGTGCTGTAGCAATTAACATTGATTGTAATGCATCAAATCCATACATATCAAAAACAACATATCCTGCAAAGAACGGTATGACTACTCCAAGTGTTCCGACTGTAAAGGAGGCCTTTCCTCCCCGCAGGAATTCCTTGGGGGTCATTTCAAGTCCTGCCATAAACAAAATAACTATTGCACCAATTTCACCAAGAACTTTAATCTCGTCATTAATTTGTAAAAGCGGTGTTCCGTCAATTACAAAATATGCGCCAAGTGCAAATGGACCTATAATAATTCCAGCTAAAAGCTCACCTAAAACAATTGGAAGTTTTAATCTCAGGAATAACTCTGCCATTAGTTTTGCTGCAAAAAGCAGTATTCCAACCCCGATTATGGTTTGAATAAAATGATCTTCCACCATTACAGTACATACGAATAAGTCGTTCCATATAAGGCAATTATTGGTTAAAATTAATTTGGAAGTTGCCTAATTATGCGATTTTAATGGAATTTACTGTTACGCCTTTTTTGGAGGTGATCCTTCCAATCTCTTGACTTGAGATCTTGTGCTTTTTGAAAATTGATTTTATCTTTTTTACTTGATCCGGGGGAGCGATTACGCAAAATCCCACTCCCATATTGAAGGTCTTGTACATTTCTTCGGATTTTACTCCTTGTTCTTCAATTAGGCCCATAATTGGAGGTATTTTAGGCAGGGAATTAATTTCATATCCAATTTTTTTGAGTCTGAGAAGTTTTGTAAATGCTCCTCCAGTAATATGAGCCAACCCATTTACTTTACATTTTTGAATCATCTCTAAGACTGGTTTTACGTAAATTTCAGTAGGTGCAAGAAGTGCGTTTCCTAAAACTCCTATTCCCTTGATTTTATCTTTGACTGTATATTTTTTCAATAGGGCTTTTCTTGCCAAGGAATAACCATTAGAGTGAATACCACTGCTTTTCGCGCCAATAATTACATCTCCAGCTTTTATTTTATTTCCTAGTACTAGATCTTTTTTGGGTACCATGCCAACTACCATTCCTGCCAAATCAAATGAGAATCCTTTTCCAGCAAACAAGTCTGGCATTATTGCGGTCTCTCCTCCAACTATTGGCATTGTAGATTTTTTTGCACCTGTAACTAATCCTTCTACTATTTTTTTAAAAATTTGCTGATTGTTTTTATTTGCAGCAATATAGTCTACAAAAGAAATTGGTGTGGCTCCGATGCAGATTATGTCATTTACATTCATTGCAACACAATCAATTCCAATTGTGTTGTATTTTTTCATCAAATTTGCAATTACTACTTTGGTTCCTACTCCATCAGTATGAGTAGCTAAAAGTTTTCCACCGGGAATTTCTACTATGCCTGCATAATGGCCAAACCCATGTGTTATCTTTGCCAATTTTTGAAGTTTATGTGTTGATTCAATTAGTTTGCCTATTGCAGCTTGACTTTTTTTAATGTTAGAAATATCTACACCAGCTTTTTTGTAGGTTAATGCCATAGTTTGATGCGCATTTGCTGTGAATAAAAGAATTTGCCCTGAGATTGGATCACATGTACATGCCAGAGAGTTCTTCTCTATGTTCTACATATTTCTGGGACAGTTCGCTAAAATCTGCATGTAGTCTTTCTTTCTCCTTTTGCAGATCCTCTACATCTATCTCCATATCATAAAATCGATTTATAGCCTCAATTAGGGTCGATGCTGCGGCAGGATCCGGATTAATTTTGTTTGCCTTTGCCAGTAAGGTAAGCCCTTGAATCTCTCGAACTAGACATTCATTTAGAATTCCTCCCGGAATTCCCGTGATAAATCCTTGTGGAATTAAACTAATATCTGCATCTGCCATTAATCTAACTAGGTCTTCTTCTGCAGCACAATATGCTTTATCATCATGTTCATTGCTTGCCACTCCATCTAAAATCACAATCTCTTTGGATCCTTTTTCATCAGCCCAATCTAAAATTGATGAGACAATAGAGTATATTCCCTCCATTCTTAATGTAATTTCACAAATTATCGCACAAACTGTTCCTTCTGTATTTGAATAAAATCTAAAGGGATGACGTAATCTCCCTCTCATAAAAACAGTTGATGGTGGAAGATACTTTGATCTCATTAATCCGATCTCTTTCATTTCTAATTTTTCTATAATGTGATTAATGGCAAGTGGTCCTACAAGACCTGCTCCAACAAATCCTGCAAATATAATTGGACTTTTCAGATTTATTTTACTAGTTTCAAATACTTCTGCTTCTGGAAATCCTTTTTGCACTTCTTTACGTCGACTTATACTGTCTAATTACTTTTATGAATAAACAGATTTAGCATCACTCTTCCTTTGTCTGTTATAGAATAGATTACATTTGATCCAACTGGTTTTTTTTGAACAAAGTTATAATCTACACACAAATGTAAATAGTTTAGAAATGATCTTTTCATTCTAATCTTTGACTTTGAGTACAATTCTGAAAACGTCATGGGATTTCCTTTGAGTTGGTACAATAATTTCAAAAGTGATAATGTACTGTAGTCCTTTGTTCTTGCTTTTACTGCGTCTAATACTTGCTCGTCTCTTTTGATAATAAAATCATCAAATTGATCTGCTACCTCTATGGGTACATATGTTAGTCTTGCTCTCATCATACCGTATAGTACGGTACATTACTTTATTAATGTTAAACTAGTGTATTATTTACTAATGTGGATGGTTTTTTTACACCATTTTAACGCCTAGGGATCTACTTTGCTTGTTAGAATTGTGAATTTATGGTAAATCATCTCCTTTAAACAACCTTGATCTGAACTCTCAGTATGGAAATTGCCATCAATGTCGCCCTTACTTTAGTAGGGCTTGCAATGTTGTGCTTTGGTGGAAACTGGCTGGTAAGCGGTGGTGTCGTAATTGCCAAAAAACTACGAATAAGTAATTTGATAATTGGTATGACAGTGGTTGCATATGGAACTTCTACTCCAGAATTAGCAGCGAGTGTTGCAGCAGCTGGTGAACACACTGAGATAATTTTAGGAAATATTATTGGAAGTAACATAGCAAACGTTGGAATGGTTATTGGCATTGCAGCTATAATGGTTCCACTTGTAGTAAGTAGATCAACTCTACGAAAAGAAATTCCAATCATGTTGGGTGTTTCTCTTTTGCTAATTGCGTTATCATTAGATGGTGAGATTTCTCAGTACGACGGAATAATTTTGATAGGGTTTCTAATTGCTTTTACAATTTTTACCTATAAAGATGCAAAAAAACAAAGAGATGAAAGCAATAAAGAAACAAATGATACAAAAAATAATGTTTACCTCAAAGCTGCAGGGTTAATTGTACTCGGTGTGGTCTTACTTGGGGTTGGTGCTTACCTCACAGTTGAAAATGCAGTGGTTTTAGCTGCAGAATTTGGATTATCTGAAAAATTAATTGGGTTAACTGTTATTGCAATTGGAACTTCACTTCCAGAATTGATTACTTCTGTGATTGCAATTAGAAAGGGCCATACTGATATTGGTGTTGGAAATATAATTGGAAGTAACATTTACAATATTTTAATGATAATGGGTGTAGGTGCTGCACTTGGCAGTGTAGCTATTGTACCTGAAGTCTTTATTGATTATGCGATAATGATTGCTTTTAGTGCTTCATTACTTGTAGCTTTGAAAATGGGTGTAATTAACAGAACAATGGGAATTGTTCTGGCAATAGCGTACATTGCTTTTCTTGTTTTTACATTCTTCAATTAGGCAATTTTTGTGCCTAAAATTGAGCATTTTCAGTGTTTTAGATAGGGTTTATCTTGATTTTTTCCACTTTAATTGAAGGTGCAATAGAGGGAAGAGATGCCCATTGTAGAACATTTTTTTCATTATTTCCTACAGCTGAAATGGTTTGAAATAATTTTGGTAAATTATGAATGATTCTTACTGATTTTCCAGGATTTTTGATTTTGCCATTTTCAATTATTCTAATTCCACTTCTTGCAGTACAAGAAAAATCACCTTTGATGGGATTAACTGCATAAGTGTACCATAATCTACCAACAAGTAATCCCTTTTTGGTGTCTTTAATCATGTCTTGTTGAGAAATATTTCCAGATTTTATTTGTAAATTATGGGGCATTGAAAATGGAATAGATTCGGCGCTTCTTCCCATTGGGGATCCTGGTCTTGAAGCATTTCCAGTAGATTCTGAATTTTCTTTGAAACTATCAAAAAGATCAGAGTATGTATTTGTAAAAAAACCATTTTTAACTAAGGTGTTTACTTGCGTTTTAACTCCTTCATCATCAAAAGGTTTTGTTCCAATTCCTTGTGAGATATGTGGATTATCAATCAAACTAAAATCATCTACTGCGATTTTTTCTTTAAAATCGTTAGAAAAACAACTCTTTTTTTCTGCATATGTTTTTAAATTAAAATTTGAAGCAACAACAAATGCCAAAATCTCTCCAACAGAATACGGTTCAAAAATTATTGAATATTCTCCACTTTCACATTTTTGTGGATTAATAGATTCTACACACATAATTTTTGCATCATTCCCAACTTGTTCGGGAGAAAACTTGTCCAATGTTCTACAACATCCTTGACCTATTCCAGATACCTCTGATTGGTTTATCTCAGAATCGGCATTAATTATTCCTGAAATGTAAGTTCCTTTGTCGGTAGCTGACAGACCGTTCGAATTTACAATGTTAAAATTTTCAGAAACAATGTTAAGCGATCCTGATATCGTGCTAATTTTTGGATCTAATGTATGGTTTATCATATTTTGTGCGATATCAGTTACATTTGATCCTGAAATATCATTCAAATTTTTATCAAAAACGCCTTCGAGATTAGTTGATTTTAAATCATATGGAAGGTTTTTCCAAAATTTTCTTGGTTTTAGATGAGATATTGTTTGAAGGGAATGCTCAATTGATTTTTCAATTTCTTTTTCGTTACTTGTTTGAATGGATGCTATTTTTTTATCATGGATAATTCTAATTCCATAATCTTCTGCGGAAACTTGTTTTACCTCAAAAATTTCTGAATCTGTAATCCGGACAGTTATGATTTTTCTTTTAACATGGACTATTTCACATTCATCGATTTGTAATTTTCTTGAATGCTCAAAAGCCCTATCAAAGGCTGACAATTATTCTTCTCTTGGATTTTGGTATTTGTATTTGTCTATCTTTATTAATTCCACATATGATCCAAATTTAGAAACATCTTCAATTTTATCTAGCTTTTCTTCAGAATCATTTGAATTTTCAAATCTTTTCAAAATTTTATAATTAGTATTTCTTTCAGCGGGAATCCTTCCAATCTCTCTTACGGTTCGCTTGATTTCTTTTGGTCTTAGTAACTGTCCGTGTTCAGAACCGGCAGATGTTGAAATACTTTCATTAATTAGTGTCCCTCCAAAATCATTGGCTCCCCACATTAACAAAAGCTGTGACATTTTCTGACCTTCCTTTACCCACGACATTTGGATATTGTCAATGTAGTTGTTTAGCATTATTCTTGCAATGGCATGAGTCAAAAGGACCTCTTTTCCGCTTCCTCCTTGTCTAATTTCTTCATGCAATTGATGTTTATACATTGGAGCTTCACTATGAATAAAATCAAGTGGGACAAACTCTGTAAATCCTCCCGTCTCTTTTTGTATTTCTCTAATCTTTGCCATGTGGTAAACTCTATCTTTTGGTGTTTCAATGTGACCAAACATCATAGTTGAGGTGGTGTTAATTCCGATTTTATGTGCCGTTTTGATTACGTCAATCCAATCTTTTACAGTAATTCTCCCTGGAGAAATTTTATCCCGCAAACTCTGATCTAGAATCTCAGCAGCCGTTCCAGGCAGAGTATTGACTCCTGCCTCCTTTAGCCTCATGAGATATTCCTTAATGGTAGTATTTGATCTAGTTGCGCCGTAAAGAACTTCTTCAGGAGAAAATCCATGAATGTGGATATCTGGAATTTCTTTTTTTATTGCTCTACAAATATTCTCATACAAATCTCCATCCATGTCAGGCGGAAGGCCTGCTTGAATACAAACCTCAGTTGCCCCTAATTGATATGCTTCTTTTGCTCTTCTAACAATTTCTTCGGTGGGAAGAAAATATCCATCCTCTTCTCTGAAATCCCTACTAAAGGCACAAAATCCGCATTGCTTTATGCAGACATTTGTAAAATTGATATTTCGATTAACCACATATGTTACAATATTTCCAACCCTTCTTCTCCTTAGTTCATCCGCTACCATTCCAACTAAATGAAAGTCTGCTCCCTCCGAATTGTAAAGAGCTAGCCCCTCATCAGCTGATATTTCTTTTTCTGATAATGCTTTGTTTAAAATGGATGAAACTTGAGGATCTGCGGTCTTAAATAAAGAATCAATGTTTATGCTCATCTCCAATACTCCTCTTTTACCAAACCTTCTTCATTTTCAATGACAGATATCTTATCTCTTAACTCATTACTAATAAATGAAAAAAATTCTGGGTATATTGGGAATCTACATTTTAACTCAAATCCTGCATTTTTTGAATTTTCCTCAATCGTTTTTATCTCTGGCCAGGAAAACTCTGGATTTACATAATCAGGGGTTAGTGGAGATATTCCTCCCCAATCATTAATTCCGACAGAAAGAAAACTTTGGTAAGATTGCGGTGATAGATTTGGGGGAATTTGGATGTTCATATCTGGCATGATAATTCTAGCTAGTGAAACAATAATCTTGAAATATTTTTCTTGAGCTGAAGGAAAATCACTCATCATGGTATCTTGCTTTGGTTGAAAGTTTTGTAAAATCACTTCTTGTATATTTCCATATTTTTCATGTAGTTTTTTTATTGCAAAGATAGATTCAATAATTTCTTTAGGAGTTTCCCCAATTCCTACAAGTATTCCAGTGGTCATGGGAATTTTTAATTTTCCAGAATTCTCCAAAACTTCTAATCGAGCTTTGGGTCTTTTACTTGTCGCCAAATAATGTGGCATTCCCTTTTGTGAAAGTCTTTCACTACTGTTTTCTAACATCAATCCCATTGAAACGTTAGTTTTTTGAAGTTCTCTTATTTCATCAATAGTGAGGTTCCCTGCATTTGTATGTGGAAATAATCCTGCCTCTAAGGCCATTTCTGATGCGTGGACTAGATATTCTGCAGTTGATTTGAAGCCATTTATTTTGAGCCAATCTTTTGCTTCTTGATATTTTTGCTCTGGCCGTTCTCCAGTTACAAATAACGCCTCTACACATCTATATTTTTTCGCAAGGTTTAGCATTTGCTTTATCTGTTGTTTTGACATCATGGAAAGTTTTGTCTCTCCTGGTTCAGCTTTGTATGTGCAATAAGTACAGGTGTCTTTACACATGTTAATTAAATTGAAAAAGGCTTTTTTTGAAAATGTAATCGTATTACCCTTAAATTTTTTCCTTAGATTTTGTGCTGTAGAAATTAATTCAGAAGAGTCTTTTATTGCATCTTGATAAATTTGAAAATAATCATCAAATGAAATCGTCTTATTTTCTAGAACTTTGTTTAAACTCTCAGATTCCAACACAAGATTGTTCATTAGAAAAATGCATTTTTAGAAGTATTTAATGTTGTATTGTTTTATTCGCCGTTTGGCCTCTCACCTAATTCAATTGTGAAATTAGTTGTCCGACCATCTCTTAGAATTTCCAAAATCATTTCATCTCCAACAGTTTTTGCTCTTTGAAGGTGAATCAAAATATCTGATATTTTTCTGACATCTACACCGTCCACTGAAAGTATGATGTCTCCTCCAACCGTATATTGAACTCCATCCCTCTCTACAATATTCTCAGAACCATGGAGTCCTGCTTTTGATGCGGGACTATCTGGAACAACAGTGACCACCAAAAATCCTACAGCATCGTTAAGATCCAAAACTTTTGCCAAATCAGGGTCAATATCTCGTCCTGAAATTCCAATCCATGGATGTTTGTATTCCCCGTTTTGAATTAATTTTGGGACAATTTTGGCCAATGTTTGCGATGGAACTGCAAATCCTACCCCCGTAAATTCTCCTGTAGCAGATTGAATTGCTGTATTTATTCCAACTATTTCTCCTCTCATGTTTAGGAGTGGCCCACCTGAGTTTCCGGGGTTAATTGCAGCATCTGTTTGAATTACATCTGGAATTGAATATCCTGCCCCTGAAGGGAGTAGCCTACCTAACTGACTAACAATTCCAGAGGTCATTGAACCTGATAAACCAAATGGATTTCCAATTGCAGCTATGGGTTCTCCAACTTGAAGATTGGAAGAATCTCCAAGAGAAAGAGGATGTAACAGTGATAAGTCTGCATTAACTTTGATTACGGCTATATCTGTAAAAGTGTCAAATCCAACTACATCTGCATTGTATGATCTTCCATCAAGAAATGTAACTACCACCTTTGTTGCATCTTCTACAACATGTGCATTTGTTATTACATGACCTTTTTTATCGAAAACAAAGCCAGATCCAACACCTGTAGGTGTTAGGTTTTCTTGAGTTCTTTGAACGTTTACTCGTACTACTCCTGCTTCTGAATTTTCAAATATTTCAATTAGGGAAAGATTTTTTGAATATGTGGGTGTAACTGCTCCAACAGCACTAATGTCATGTCCATTGGTAACGACAATTTCGGGTTTTATTGTATTTGGTGGTGGAACTAAAAGTACTGCAAAAACTACTAAAACAATTACTGCTCCAGCAAATCCTCCAACAATAATACCTGATTTATCCAATAGACTTTGACTTTCTTGATTACAACTAAAAAGATTTCTCCTAAATCCTTATAGAATCTTGAATGTGATCCTTCATAGAATAGGTTCTTCCTCTCCATGAAACTGAAGAATCTTTTTTCGCCTGGAGTAATCCACTAAAAAATCCCAAAACTACTACTAGACCTCCTAAAGGACCAAAAACAGCATAAATTATTTTGAGTTGGAATCCTCTTTTGACTTCAATTACTGCTCCAGTATAGATCAAAATTGAAGCTATTAAAGATGACAAAAACAACCAGGAATTTGATATTGTTTCAAAATTGAGAATTGATGAGTAGGCCAAAACAGGAAAGGGGATAAACAGTAAAAATAAAACTGCAAAAAATATGCCAACTGCAATCCCGTGGCCTTGCAGATACAAAGGGACCATTAATCTTTTGAGTGCATTCCAAAGAGTACTCTTATCTCGTGCCCATACTGCATTAATCAAATGATCTCCACGAACCATTTTCATTCTGTGTCCTGAATCTTTGACTTTTTTTCCTAATGCACCATCTTCAATAATTTCTTGTTTAACCCCTTCATGTGTTCCCACTGATTCGTAGATTTTTCGTTTAATAATGAAAAAACTCCCAAAAAAATACCCTGTCTTCTTTGAGGGGTCATTTACTCGAACAGCTGAAAACCTAGTATGTAAAAATGTGGATATCATAGGTAGGGTGATTTTTGTCCAAAAGTCAATGGAAACTAATTTTGGAATTACCGTTAATGCATCAAGATTATGGGAAAGTAAATTTGAAACTGACAAAGAGACAACATTTCGAGAATGTGTTGTATCTGCATCGGTAAATAGCAACAATTCTCCTGTCGCTTTTTTGTAGCCTTCCATACATGCCCAATTTTTACCCATCCAACCATCCGGTTTAGGTTTAGCAGAGACGGGAATTATTTTAGGATTTTTTTTTGCATATTCTAAAATAATGCTACCTGTTGAATCTTCAGAAGAGTCGTCAATAACAATAATTTCATAGTTTGAATAATCCTGATCAATTAAAGAATCCAAACATTTGGCAAGAAATTCTTCTTCGTTTCTTGCAGGAAGAATAATTGATACTTTGGGATAGTCATGTTTTATCGCTTCAAATTTATCAAGATAGGGTGTTAATTTAAATGAATTTAACATTGATCGAATTAAAAAAATCCATGCACAAGAAACTCCAATTAAAATTGCAGTTAGTGAAAAATTAAAAATATCGATAATCATTTTAGGAATTATCTCTCGAGTTCTTCTTTTATGCTTTGTAAAGCCAAATCCGTACCATTTTTAATGTGCTTTTTTACCATTCCTGTAAACATTCCCATCATTCCTGTGAGTTTTACATCCCAATTTGCTTGAAGCAGAGTCAGTTTGTCTTGGGAAATTAATTTTATTGTCTTACTACCACTGATTATTCCCTTTGTAAACACGGCTACAATTTTTTCTTTTGGGTATAGTGTAACTTTCTGTTGACACTTTTGATCTCTAAAAGCAATAATGATTTCCCGATTAACCACGTTTCCCTCTTTGGAAATGTTTCGAACTTCTTTTGTTCCCTTCCAGAACTTAGGCTCGTTATCTATATCTGAGACAACGTCCCAAACCCTTTCAATTGGGGCATTAATCTCAATAGACGTTTCTATTACTGCCATGACTAAAGAATACCATTTCGCAGTAAATATATTAGATTACTCTTGACAATATGATAGACTGTGATGGGCATCATGCCTAAAATCCAGAACATTAACTCCGGTTCTAACGGCCTATGCCATTCTTCCGTCACAGTCCTTTCAATAAAATGGATATCGAAAACATATGACAAAAATTGGAACTTTTGATGCGGCAGCATTTTGGAAAAGTGCTTATGCACATCAGAGAGGGAAATTATTAAAAAAAGTAAATGTCCCTGAAGATCAAATTTTGATTTTAGCAAACAAGCAGTATCTGGAATTACCTGCACCGTTAAGATATGATATTGAAACTAGCGGAATACAAAAAAAAGATCTTTTGTAGATATTCGAAATTCATTTTAACAGGAGAAATAAGGGATTTTTATGTCAAATATCTCGTATGATGATTTTACAAAATTAGATATTCGGGTTGCAAAAATAATTGAAACTGAACCCATCCCAGGAAAATCTAGAATCATTAAAGGAACTATTGATTTGGGAGAAGATATACGAGATGTCATAATAGGAGGTGCACAATATTATCAACCCGAAGACCTTCTGGGTAAAATTGTGATTGTTATTGCAAATCTTGAACCAAAAAAAATGGCTGGAGTTGAATCTAACGCAATGTTACTTGCAGCAGATGTTGATGATAAACCATTTTGGTTAACCGTAAATGAGGATGTTCCTTTAGGAAGTCCAATAAAATAATCTAAATTTATTTCTTAAAACTCAAGGTTTCCCTCTATTGATAAATAATATGATATTTTGAATGGTGACTTCAACCTCTTTTTTCATATAATTCCTCCCCTTCGAGGTTTTTGGTCAACGGCCTTTGTTTCTCTTACAATTTCTTTAGATTTGGAACTGGCCAATGATTCTGTATTTAACCTAATAAGACGAATGATTTAATTTGGATTCCAAGGTCGCAGAGATTATGGTAGATTTTACAAATATTGATCTTGATCAATTATTTGGCTTTAGTGATGATTCAAATCCTCTTTTAATGTTAGTTTGGATTCTTCCAATAATTATTTTCATTTTTTACGGACAGAGAATTCAGTTACAGGTTACCTCTGGGGAAATCAAAAAGGCCATAAAAAAATTAGATGCCTATAGAATTGAAGCAAGAACAGAGTTGATTGATCACGTAAAGAAAAATATGAATCCATCCGAAGACCCTACTAAAAAAATTGACAGGTTTTTAGATTATTTTACAATAATGCCCGTCGATATGGATCCTGCGGGAATTGTGGGTAAGGTGAGACATACAGTAAGGGCAAGAGAGGACTACTCTAGAAATCATGTAAAATCAATATCTCCAGAAACTGATGAATTGGAGTTAACCAAAGTCATAACACTTCTTGAAATTGCTACTTCACTTCATATGATTTTTAAAATAGTCAATCACATGTATTTGACTGCAAAGAAACAAAACAATTATCCATTGATTCTACCACTCCAGATGATTTTGCCTTTTATCATGGAGGAGGCTGAAGCCATAACAAAAGCGATCCCATCTTTTAGAATGGGTCAACCTGTTGGAGATGGTATAGGCCCAATGGTAGTAGGGAAAATGATGCTTGATACCAAAAAGGAGATAATATCTTTTCAGACAGTATTTGCTGAGAAAGAATTTGAGGAACGAAAATTATTTTTGCTAAAAGCAGAGGGTCCAGGTTCTACTGTTGGAAGACCAGGGGATGCTGTAGAAATAATTGTTGCAAAAAATAAACCAGACATTATCATAATGGTTGATGCTGCATTAAAAATGGAGGGTGAGGATTCTGCTATTACTGCTCAAGGCTTTGGAGCAGCAATAGGTGGTATTGGAACTGAAAGATTTCAAATTGAAGAAATTGCCACCAAAAACAATATTCCAATTTTTGCCATTGTAATTAAACAATCTATCAAAGATGCAATTACTTTGATGAGCAAGGATATTTCAAACCAAGCAGAAAATGTACGTTCTCAAATTTATGAAATGATTCGTGACAATACAAAACCTGGACAATCAATTTTGTTAATTGGGGTTGGAAATACTATAGGAGTTCCTCAATAATGTTCTCCAAAGAAAAAATAATTGTTGCATATACCATAGAAAAATGCAAAGCCTGTGAAATGGAGAGGAAAAGAAATTTTAAACAAGGCGACTATTTGTTTGCTGAGACTTCCAAGTGTGATTCTTGTGAAGGTGTAATGCAAATCGAAAAAATCTTTGGTGAATCTATTGAGAAATAGTAGTTACCGTAACTCCTGTTTCATTTGGAATAAAGGTATGTTCTGCTTGTGCCACTCTTTGTTCGTGAATTTCTATTAGTACGGGATATGCTTGTACTGCCTTTTTTTTAATTAAAAAATCTAAGAGTTCTCTTGCTTCTTTTTCTTCCCATTGTTTTGTAATCCAACGTAATGCAAAGGGAAGCATGTTAAAATTTTCCCAAATAAAATCAACCAATTTATCTGCCTCTGGGTTTTTGGTTTTTTTTCTTGAATTTAGAGCAAAAATATTTTTTATTTTTCCATTTCTTACAAATCCTCCTCCCTCTGCAGTGGTGACAAAGGGCTCACATGCATAGGCTGAATCTCCAGATAGAGTAAATCCTCCGATGGACCAAATATTTGGAATTGTTTTTCCTGCATGTATTGTAAACTTGTCTAATGAGTGGCCACTTAGATTTGCAATGGGTTTGAATCCCATTTGTTTAATGGTGGTTTCAATGGCTCTTCCAATGTCACTTGCCTTGACACCAACTCTGGCCATCGACATGGCCTTTTCTAATGCATCTTCTGCAGCTTGAACCAACCCATCGTATTGTGGATTGTAGCAAACAGTTACTGCCGTATCTGCAATGAATCCGTTAATCTGTGCTCCGAGATCTATTTTTACCAAATCCGAATCTGTAATTGTTATTGGATCATTTGGCTCTGCTGTATAGTGTGCTGCAATCTCGTTGATACTGGTATTTACTGGAAATGCACATTTTGCACCTCGTTTGATAATTTCCTTTTCTACTTCTTCACATATTTCGTAAACAGTTTTTCCAATCCAGTCCTTTACTCGAACCATTTCTCTAACTTCAGATGCAATTTTGCCAGCCTTGAGGTAATCATCTAGATTCAACGGTTTTGTTTCCTGACTTACCTTTAAAATTATTATCTAAATATTTGACTAAAAATACAAAAATCCTTGGTTCTTATTATGGTAAAATTACAGGGGATTATGTCAGAAGAACGAAAAATGTATCCTATGAAGTGTTCCGATTGCGGCACAGACTCAGAAGTACCTTTTGAACCAAAACCAGACAGACCAGTATATTGCCGAGAATGTTTACCAAAACATCGTTCTGGCGGAAAAAGCTTTTAGGCTAAAATCGTTTAAAGTTTTTAAATCTATTTGGTTGGTTTCCTTTTTTTAATTTCTTTTTCTGAAAAATAAAATGTGAATTTTGCCATTTTTAATTAGAAATGGAGAAAAAGAGTTTGGTTTCTGATTATACCTGCTATATCATCTGGTATCTGTGAAGCTTAAATTGGGTATTTTTTATGATTCGTTGGGATCGTGGTCTAGCTTGGTATGATTCTGCGTTTGGGACGCAGAGGTCGCGCGTTCAAATCTCGCCGATCCCATCACTTTAATAATTATCTTATTATCAAATATCGTATTACTTTTAGTGCCGAGCAATGAAGAAGAGTTAGAGTAATGACTTGATATGAAGTAAACCTAATAGTTCTGAGCTCCGGCACGTTTTTATCAATTCTTGATGATGTTGATTTAATTGAATTTTGAGAGACGCGATATTGTTTTAATTGCAGGAATATTTCTTGTTGTCCTTGGAATAACACAATACGTTCCTCTACAATATTCTAGTCTTATTGGAGTTTTGATGTTTTTTGGAATTAAGTTCTATGTTTCCAGAAAAAGACAAATGATTGAAAATGATGTTGGGGAAGGCCTTTGTATGGAATGCGGTTTTAAAATTATTGAGAACAAATGCCCTAATTGTGATGATGAAAGCAAATAATTTTTAGGGAGAACGAAAAATAAAAAAGTGATAAAAATGGTTACAACAAAAAAGAAAACAAAATCATCAGAATCCGAAAAAAAGAGTAAAGCATCAAAAAAAGGATGGGTTACCAGACGGTTAAACGCAGGTAAGGCTAAATCCCCTAGTACAAAAATAACTAGAAAAATACCTTCTGAAAAATTAAAAAAACTTCAAAGAGAAGAAAAAGTTCGTAATACTTCTAGAAGAAATGCCCAAAAGAAAGGAAGAAGTCTTGCTACTGACAAACCAAAATTAAAATCTAGAAAACCTGTCCGTTTAGCACGTAGGACAAGTAAAAAACGGGTATCAATCAGATAAATCAAAACTCTTTTTTTGACTTTGAGATCAATCATACGCACTCTCTAAATACCGAAAAGTTGTAAAATACGCATGAAAAACATGCAAAAGGTAAGATTTCTGAGGTCAACTTTCACAACTAGCTCAACTTTTCCTCTATTCAATTCTAAAAAGAAGCCGTTAGTTTATTCCATATAGGAAAACGCAATGATTAGGAACATTACTATTTTATTTTCCATTTTGATTCTAGTAGGACTAGGAATTCCTGCAAGTGCCCAGTCCTCCATTGCTGACCATATTGTGATTAATGAAATCGATACCAATCCACCAGGTGATGATTCAGCAACTCCTTCTGAATGGGTGGAGATTTACAACCCCACTAACTCCGCTGTAAATATTGGTGGTTGGGAAATTGCATCTACTACTGTTCTCAAACAGACATTTACAATTCCTATTGGAACAATAATTGAACCTGGTCAATTTTACACATATTCATACAAAACAGTATGGTTTACTGATGCCAACGAAATAGTAGAACTTCGAGATGAAAATGGGGTGGTAATTGATGTAACACCGCTTTTGTCGGATATTAATAGCGACTTTAACTCTTGGCAAAGAATCTATGATGGCTTTGATCTTGATTTAACAGAAGAATGGAAGTTTGAAATTTCAACTGCAGGTTCATCAAATGGGAAAATACCTACAATTGAAGAAACTCAGGATGTCTCAATTACAATTGATTCTATAAAGCCAAGCTATGTGTTTGGAGAGATAGCTGTTCTAAATGGCCATGTGTCTGAAAAAGTTTTCAAGGAACAGCTTGGTGACTTTAAACCCGAAAAAATAATTGTTAAAATAAATGGAATGGGATATAATTCTGAAGTTTTACTTTATCCTGATTTTAATTTGAATTTTCAAACCACTCTTAATCTACAACCTGTTCTTGGAATTAACGAAGGAGATTATAATGTATCAGTAACCTATGCTGGGGCTAGCTCCACTACAAGCTTTTCAGTAGCAGAAAAAATTACTGAAATTGAAATTCCTGAAGACAGTATTTTTGCCATCATTACAGACAAATCTCAATACTTACCTGGGGAGACATTGTCTATTTCGGGGATAACTAATAAAATTATTCCATTTGAGGGATTAAATTTTGAACTAAAGGATCCTGCTGGAATTACCATTGAAACTGGAACCCTATATCCTACCGACGGTGAATTTTCTGGAACAATTTTCCTAACTACGATAAATCCAACTTATGGAACCTATGTGTTGACTGCAGAGTATTCCGATAAAACATCTACTTCTTTTGAATTAATTGAAGATGAAAAAGAGGATGTTCCAATTTCTCTTTGGACTGACAAGGAAGTCTATGGTTTGGGTGATGTCGTCACAGTAACTGGTCGATTAAATAATTTATGGATTAGCTCACTAGATTTTGAAATTCTTCAAACTAGGAATACTGCCCTTGGAGTAAATGACTTTGCAGGAGGAGATTTTGCATTTAAGATTTTAGATGTATTGCGATTAGAAGGTGACAGCTCCTTTGGATACTCGTTTCAAATTCCAAACGGGGAAGAAAGATTAGGCGATTATAGAATTAAAGTTTCTAAAGAAATAGGAACGGCAGTTAAAACCATCACAGTGGTAGATGATCCTTCCAATTATGTAGATACAAGAGAACCACTATCACTATCTACAGACAAGTCAGTCTATGATTTTGGAGATAAAATAATTATTAGTGGTTTTGTAGATGAATTGAGTCAATCTACAACTGATATACCTGTAGTAAATGTATCAATAAAGGATAAGGATGGAAATCCTCTTACTATTGTTGGAGGTACTGGAGGGGGCCGCTTGACCACTACAGGATCGAATGTCTCTTATGATTTTACTGCAATTCCAGACCCATCCGGTAGATTTTTGGTTTCAACGGAACTAAACAGAAGTATTTTTGATGAAGGTCAGTATCTTGTAACTGCAAAATATCTCAATCTTTCAAAGAATGCTTTTTTCTCAGTTTCTGACTCCCTGAAAATCGGAGATGATGCTCCAATTTCCTTGAATAAAGAAGTATATGGCTTTGGAGAAGATGTATTCCTTTCCGGATTACTTCCCTCGTCAGGCAGCTCAGCTGTGGCCATTTCTCTTACGACCCCTGACGGAAGTGTAATAAATTCAGGTGCAACTTTGGATAATCAACAATTCACCTGGAGTTGGAGAACTCCTAGTGCAGAAACACAACAGACGGTAAAATCCGATGATGATAGGTCACTTTCAACTACAAACTTGGGGGTTTACAAAATCCGTGTTTCAACTGATACATATGGAAAAGATATTTTCTTTAAAGTCTCAGAAGATCCCGCAAATGATAGTCTTTCTCTCTTACCCATAGATGTATTCACAAGCAAACCTATCTACCAAGCCGGAGAATCTCTAAAGGTACTTGGATCGGTAATTCTTCGAGAGCAAGGAAATGAAGGTCTGGTTATTCCAGAACGAGTTCAACTTATTATAACTTCTGAAAAAGCACCTACAAAGCCAATTCACCAAGCTTCTGTCTATCCAGACCAAGGTGGAAATTTCCAAAGCCTTTTTGAATTACCAATAACAATTTTCAGTGAAGGTCAATACAAAGTCAAGGCAGTATATCTGAAAAAACAAACTGATTATACTTTTGGTGTAGCAAATGACTTTTCATTTGGATCAGATGAGCCATTATCTTTACTGGTTTCATCTGATAAGAATCCATATCATCCTGGAGAGGTGGTTTTTGTAACTGGAAAACCAAACAAATTGATCTACCTGGAGGAGTATAACGTTAGTGTGTTTAAGAAAACTGGTTCCGAAATAACCTGTGGTTCCTTTACCTGTGGATCTCATGAGGGTCCAGTGACCACCATTAGACCAAGCCCCAACGGATCATTTTCTTATCAATTCTCAATTCCTAATTCAATTTCGAGTGTAGGAACGTATCAGGTAACAGTTGAATCAACTTTTGAAACTAAGACTCTATTGTTTGACGTTGTTGAGAAATCTATTGAGGAAAAACCACCTCAGACCATAATTGAAAAGGTCAATAGTATACCTGATGATAGTGTTTCAATTAATACTATGCATAAGGAATTTGGTGATGTTGAGGCTGGTGTAAGAGTTCTCTTGGGTTCACTTATTGCATCGCCACGTGGTGAAGAACCAAATGTTAACCTCAGAGTGGTTTCAGAATCTGGAGTTTGTGTTATTGGACAAGAGAGTGATTGTCTTGTTCAGGATTCAACTAGAAAACCAGGTGAGATTTATGATGTTGTACAAGTGGATGGTGTTAGTCTTAATGTGAGGTACAGTGGTCCTGATGCACGTGTAGAGAAATTCTCAATTTTACCTGTATCTGCCACTGAAATGCTCCCTGATTCGATCTGGGATATTCAAGTAGTAAAAGATGATCAAGTATCTCGTCTTTATTATAAAATTAATTATACTCCCCTAGAGTAAAATCCAAATAGAAATTTTTCTAACATTAAATATTGAAACTATACGTTTTACGATTCAACCAGGATGACCCCAAAAAATGTACAGCTGCCAAAATGGTGAAATTTAAAATTGCAAATGACATTCGAAACACCAATAAAAAGAATCTTGTGTTGGATCCTTTTTCTGATAAAATTTTACTTCCCAAAGATAAATCGCTTATCCACTCTATAGTTGGAATTGATTGCTCATGGAATCTAGCGGATCAAGCTTTCTCAAAAAATTTTGTTGGTGTAAAAAGAAAGTTACCTCCACTATTAGCTGGTAACCCTGTAAATTATTCAAAATTAAACAAGCTTACAACTGCTGAGGCAATAGCTTCTTCATTATTTATTTTAGGTTTTAAAGAAGATGCACTTGCATTGCTTGATAAATTCAAGTGGGGACATACATTTTACGATCTAAATCAAAATCTTTTGGATGAATATTCTCATGTAGAATCAGAGGATCAGGTGAAGAATATTCTAAAACAGTATGGTCTCGCTAATTAGATGATTTTCTTTTTTTAATGTAAATGCTACCTGCAATAATTATTGCAATTACAGGCAGAATAAACCAAAGTGATGTTCCTTCATTTTCTGTAAACTGAATTTTATCTGGAGCAACCTCGGGTAATTGATTCTTGTTTTCTGTAACTAGAAAGCTAGTAGAGTAAAAATCTGGTTTTAAGACAGTGTTTGACATTGCAAATATTTTAAGATCATTGGCACCTATTCCTAATCCCTTTGTTTGTTCTCCAGGAATTTTTATTTCAGTTGGGTTTTCTGAAACTACAATCGTTTCAGAAAAAACTAGATCCCCATTGTTGTTATTTAGGAAAAAAAGAATCGAATCAGTTTGAGACGTTTCGATGCTAATGTTTAATTCTCCTTCTTTTTGAATTAGATTTGCAATTTGTACTTTGGTTATTTTTGGAAATTCTGTCTTTTCAAATGCAGACCAATACCCTACTTTGAAGGGATATGATTCATCTTCAAAGGCTGAAACGCTTATTGTTCTTGACTCTGGAGAATATGAATCCAGATAAAATGGTCCATTGCTAATTACGGCATGATCGTTTTCTGTAATCCATTCAGAAGATGCAGAATATCTACTGTCAAAATATTGTAAATCTGTTTCCAATTGTTTTAACGGTGCAGGAACAAATTTTTCCTTTTTGAATTCATCTAGATAACTTTGAATCACAAGTGCATCATTTGGAATTATCAAAGAAACCCAATTGATATTTTTACTCCCAACACCTGACCTTGATAGGGAAACTTTACCGTCAATTACTGCTTGCTCGATTGCAGTAAATATTTCCCAGGGCATTGTATTCCACAAAGAGGCCCAATCTGCAATTTCTCCTTCATCAAAATGCCAATAATCAACATACACTTCAATTGTATTTTCATCAATAGGTTTTACACCAATTAATGTCTGAACAGATTGTGCAGCACGAGGAGTAAATTCATTATCAACTGTTTTGTCGTTTTCATCAGTCTGAGTTCCCCATTCAATTGTAAAATACAATGAATGCAAAACATCATTCATATCCATTTTTTGACCATTATGCCAATTGCTAAATTCAAGATCAAAGATAACTTTGCTTACTGCTTGTGAATCTGCAGGTACAGTTTTCCATGTTTGACTAATGGGATCCCATATTATAGCGTCATCTGGAAGGTCCAGCATTCCATCAGGACCAGCCGTTTCTACCTGCCAATTCCCACGTACAGGAAAAATTTCCCCAGTAAAAGGATGAGGAAAAGATACAGGATCTGATAAAATTCCCCAAATTTGTCTACTATAACTATCGCTAAATCCCATTACCGGATTCCAAGCCCCTTGATAGATTTGTTTTACTCCGATAACTAATTCATTTTTATCGCTTTGAGCATTAATTGGTGTAAACCTACTTGGGACACCGGCACCAAAATCATTAACAACTCCATGTACATTTTGGTTTACTACGTATTGATCAACCTTGCTTGCCAAAAAAATTCTAACTGATTCATTTACCCCTTCTATAGTTGCCTGTTGAATTAAATCCTCTCTTTCTTGGGATGAACTAAAATTCCCAGTATAGATTTTTTGTGATATGGCATCTATATACTCATTTTGATAATTCCAATAGTCAGGAACATTAAATCCTGGCATGTTTGAAAACCAGGGTGAATACATCTGACCCAACCCTACAGAGTCATATTTTACAAATGCAGATTTATTCCAGCCCTCAGTGTACAAATTCCATTTTAAATCTGCAGGATTCGACCCATAAACAACCACAAATGCCTTGTTTAAATCTCCGAAATCTTTTTTCACAGTAAATCCGATTCTTTCCAACTCTGACGCTAAAATTTCTCCAATTGATTTTCTAACTGGATCATCACTCCTAATGAAAAAAGTAATCTCAATTGATTCACCATCGATTTGCCATTTATCATTAACTTTAGTTGCACCTCTTTCTTTGAGATTTTTGGTAATCGTTTCTTCGGCTAGGGTTGGATTGTATCTGAAATTGAATGCCTCTAATTGCTCAATTATTGTTAGATACGCCGGATCAAATGGACCATAATTTGATATCATGGGTGCACCATACCCTGACATTAGTTCATTTACGATTAATTTCCTGTCTACGAGATAATTTAATGCAAATCTGTTCTCCTTGATGGAAAATGGATTAAATTTTTCAGTTTCAGCTGGATTTACAAGTATGCTGTAAGATCCTCCCGAAGAATCAAAAACATTCAATCCTTCTCTGGATTTGGAATTCTCCAGCCTGTCTGCTGAAATTCTATAAAAATACATATCTAGATTTCCGTTTCTTACCTCTTCTAGGGCTGTATTCTCGTCCAAATATTGAATAAATTTAACAGAATCAAAATAAGAATTTTTTTCTGCAGATATTTCCATTATTCCTGGTATGATAATAATAAAAGCTAGTATAGTTACTAGCATTAATTTCATGCTTCTGTTTTGGGCTAGTCTAAATAAAACTTATTTCATTATAACCTGACATTATATGGTCTTAAAACCTAAATTATCTTAATTATTGATGAAAATTAATTTGAAAATTACAAAAAACTTGTTAAATACATTACCTGGAATTATTCCAGGTGGGATTTCTGTTCAAGATTTTTCTGTAATTACTAAAACTGATGTTGATGAATCTAGTAAAATTTTAGAGAATTTTTTGAAAAATGGTGTTGGATCAAAGCAAGAAGATCAATACTATTTTGAGGATAGTGACAAACTAAAAGCAGCATTAATGTTAATCAAAAATGGTTTTCCTCTTGATGAAATAGCTGTTGCTCTTAACTGGAGGGACTTTGAGGGGTTGACTGCAGAAATTTTGGAGGAAAAAAATTTTGCAATTATAAAAAATCTCATGCTCACCAAACCACGTATGGAAATTGATGTGGTTGGAATAAGGTTGGGAGTTGCAATGTTAATTGATTGCAAACATTGGAAAAGATATAGTACTTCTGCGTTATCTGAGGCCGTAAGAAAACAAGTTGAGCGAACCAAACACTATATCTCAAAAACTCCTGGTGCTATAGCTGTTCCAGTTATAGTAACCCTATATCAGGATAAGATTGATTTTATTGACCGTGTTCCAATTGTTCCAATTTTTCAATTTGCATCATTTGTCGATGAATTTTACGGAAATCTAGAAGAAATGAAGATTATGGGCCTTAATTGAAACTATTTTTTGAGAATGCCAGTATTATGGGATAACATCTATTACTGTTACTTCTATAGTTTCAAAATCGGTGTCTGTACCATCAGACACTGTAACTGTAACGTCGTATATTCCCCCCTGAGTTCCATCAGGAGTCCATGAGAATACTCCTGAGCTAAGACCAATGCTTGCACCTGCTGTAATGGATGCTGCATCTATTGTATACTCCAGGGTGTCAGCTGGAACGTCACCGTCAGTTGCAGTTGCAGTAAATGTCAGTTCTTGTCCCTCATC
>Ga0224508_10001207_pt1 | contig 23433 bp, 22 predicted proteins | sample SF_Jan12_sed_USG_4_FD_170157 | JGI IMG/M metagenome (GOLD analysis project Ga0224508, IMG submission 170157) | Sediment microbial communities from San Francisco Bay, California, United States - SF_Jan12_sed_USGS_21 | ecosystem: Environmental > Aquatic > Marine > Sediment | place: USA... | reverse complement strand
GAGTGGCTCGAGCGGACGTTGCAGGCGGATATCTATGCCGGCGTGCCGCGCGGCGGTATGGACCCGGAGCTGATACACGACCTGTCGCGGCTTGCCGGTGTTGACGCCGTCAGCACCAGCCGCAGGGCGGTCATCGAAGACGCCCGGGGCCGTACGCTGATACAGGCGGTACAAATGGCGCCCGGCAGCTACGCGGGCACCGAGATCCTGGACGCTGACCCGGCCAGTGTCTGGCCCTTGTTTGACAGCACCGACGCCGTACTCGTGTCGGAGCCCTACGGTTATCGCAACGACGTCGCGCCAGGAGACCGCATTGAATTGCGGACGGCGTCCGGCGACCAGACCTTCGAGGTGGCGGCTACATTTCAGAGCTACGACATCAATGCCAGTGCGTTACTGATGAGTCGTACTACCTACGATCGGCATTTCGACGACGATGGAATTGACTCGATCGGGCTGTACCTGTCCGCTGATGCCGACGCGGATGCCGTAATGGAGCGGATGGCGTCGATCAGCGAGGGCCGGCAACAGATCCTGATGAACTCGAACCACAAGATTCGTGATCTTTCGTTGCAGATTTTCGATCGGACGTTTGTCATTACCGATGTCCTGTACTGGTTGGCCATCGGTGTCGCGTTTATCGGCATTCTCGGCGCGATGCTCGCGTTACAGCTCGAGCGTGCGCGGGACCTCGCAACGCTGCGCGCGCTGGGCATGACGCCGTTGCAGCTCGGTTCAATGATCACGCTACAGACCAGCGTCATTGGCCTGCTAAGTGGCATCGCGGCAGTCCCGCTCGGCCTGGTTATGGCCTACGTATTGATCGAGGTCATTAACCGGCGCGCGTTCGGCTGGCAAATCGACATGGCCGTTGACCCTGGCATCCTGTCGTTTGCGGTCGTGTTTGCCGTTATTGCAGCGCTGCTGGCAGGGCTGTATCCGGCATGGCGCGCGGCACAGAGCCAGCCGGCGCTGGCGATGCGCGAGGAATAGGCAGTGCGTGCCGCAATTTTGCTGTTCACCTGCGCCTGGCTCGTTGCCGCGGTGGCCGACGAGGGCGGCAACGACCGGTCGCAACTGTCGACACTGCTGGGCAGCAATGCCGACCACTTTCCAAAGGTAACCGAGCCACGCACGTTCACGTTCCCCGCCGATCATGGCCCGCACCCCGAATACCGCAACGAGTGGTGGTACATGACCGGCAACCTCGATGCGGAGAGCGGGCAACGATTCGGCTTCGAGCTGACCATTTTCCGGTTTGCATTGTCCCCGGATGCGCCGACGTCGGTATCCAACTGGCGAACGAACCAGGTCTACATCGCGCACTTCGCCGTGACGGACGCCGACGGCGGGCGGTTCTTCGTCAGCGAGCGGTTCTCGCGCGGCGCACTTGGGCTCGCCGGTGCCGAGGCCAGTCCCCTTCGCGTCTGGATCGATGACTGGGAAATCGGCGCGGGCGACGTTGCTGGAACATGGACAGTAAGAGCAGCGGACGCTGACGTTGGATTGGATCTCGAGCTTGTTGCCCGGAAATCGCCAGTTCTGAACGGCATCGATGGTCTGTCGCAAAAATCGGCGGAGCCGGGAAACGCATCCTACTACTATTCGATCCCACGCTTGCAGAGCGACGGTCGCTTGCGTATCGGCGCCAGAGAATTCACCGTGTCCGGCCTTGCATGGCTCGATCGCGAGTGGAGCAGCAGTGCGCTGGCCGCTGACCAGCAGGGATGGGACTGGTTTGCGCTGCAGCTCGCCGATGGCAGTGAGCTGATGTTCTACAATCTCCGCAAGACAGACGGCTCACAGGATAATTACAGCGCCGGAACCTGGATCGCAGCCGATGGCAAATCGCGCCACCTCGAACGCGACGACATTGTGATCACGGTGGCCGATACATGGGACAGCCCGCAGGGCGGTGCGTATCCGTCGTCCTGGGAAGTCAGCCTGCCGACGGAAAAGCTGGCACTGAGAATTACACCGTTACTGGCCGACCAGGAGTTGTTCACGACAGTTCGCTACTGGGAAGGCGCCGTGGACGTCGCAGGCAGTCGTGCGGGAAGCACAATATCCGGCCGTGGCTACGTTGAGTTGACGGGTTACGCAAAATAGTCCGTGTTCGGCAAAACGAGACGGGCGTACACGATCCACATCAACGCCTGCGAATGACTGCGAAAGATTCAAACTGGCATTTCCGATTATCCGAGCTACGCTTGAAATGAGTGAGCGTATTTACAGCGATCCACAAAATGCAGACCAAAGAGGAGTCAATGATGCCCAAAGTGATAATTACAGCTGACGTCGAGGATCTCGAGAAGTGGGAAAAAGGCTTTCGGACTCATGGCAAGCTGTTCAAGAGCCAGACGATCAACAACCCGATAAGTTTCACCGCGACCGGCAAGAACCAGGTCCTCGTCCTTTTCGAGCCCGATGACCTGGATACTTACATGCAAATTCTCGATTCGCCGGCCACGGCGGAGGCCATGACTACCGATGGCGTCAAACGCGAGACGGTTAAAGCTTTCGTACTCGACAAGGAGTTCGATCCGGGCTAATTGGCTCGGTCGGTTCGCTATCCGGTAGCTAGCCGCAGTTGGTTGGATAGGGGACTGCGCCTTGGTGAATCCGTCCTAAAGAGGTCTACACACCAGGTATCCGTCCCCTATCTGCTTACCGTACCCCTGCAGCACACGGACAGGAGTGAATTGCGTCACATTTGGTCAGTCGGCTGCTACAAGCCCTCGGAAAGCCCTGATTCACAGCGCGCGCTGACTTGGTGACCCTTTGTTCGGTGAATGGAGGGGAACGATGAAAATTGTGGTTGGCGCTGTGACTGTCATTTTCTCGCTGCTTTACGTCGGGCAACTCATTTCGGTCGTAAACCTCGGTATTGCCCAGAAGTGGGGATTGCAGGAGGACCCTGCGGGGGTCGACAGTTTGACGACATATCTCGAGGTCTGGACAGCGCGCTGGGATCTTGCCTGGCTATGGACGCTGCCGGGTGCTGGCGTGCTGATTTTGATCAGTCATCCCTGGTGGCCATTTCTTGCGCTCATTGGCGGCGGCGCCTACGTTGACGCGGGCGGCCGCGAGGCGGCCAAGTTGCGCGGCCTCGCGGAGCAGGGCATCAGGACCGGGACGCCGGGCGAGCGGCGGGCACAAACGATCGCATATGTGACGTTTATTGCGGTCGGATGCCTGGCGATCGCTCTGGCGCTGAGCGAACTGAGCTGACGGAGGCGGCATGGCAATCACAGCAATGACGTGGATCGTTGCACTCGGCGGCGTCCTGATAATGGGTGTCCTCGGGAGCCTGCAGCTGGTAGCCGTTTTGCGACCGCAAAGCGACTGGGTGGTGAAGAATGTTTACGGCGGCAGCCCCGATGACACAGACAGAACCGCTTATTTCGCGTATCACCAGGGCTGGGCGTGGGCCGATGTCCTAATCGTGGTGCCGCTGCAGCTCGCCGGCAGCATCGGTATGCTGCTCGGAACCCGATGGGGATTCCTGTTCGGGTTATTGGCTTCGGTACCGTTCTGTTACAGCGCGATTCCGCTGTTCATCTGGGACCGCGATCTGCACCTCAGGAAGCCTACGGCGTTCTACTGGTTGATTGTCTGGGGAATGTTCCCCGCGTTTGGCCTGCTCGAGGGCAGCTACTGCTTCTGGCGCCTGCTGACTGTGATGTAACGGCCAAACTCGGCCGATTACTGCACACCATCGAGATCGCCGATGGCGATCACAATCGCTCCAAGGCGTTGCTCGGTTTCAACCAGGCGATGCGCTTCCGCCGCTTCTTCCATCGGCAAAACCCTGTCGACGATGGACCCAACCTTGCCGTCCTCGATCATCGCTTTGAGTGCTAATAACTCTTCGCGGGTCTCCCGGGCAAACGCAAACCGGGCCGTCTTATCCGAAAAACGCGTCGTGAAAACCGATCGGATTATGAGCGAGAGGCGGGGATTGCCCGACAGGTAGCGGCCGTTGCGATTGAGCGAGCGGATACAAGCGGAATACGAGCTACCGGGAACCATATCGAAGATGACGTCATAACCATGACTACTACGGGCAAAATCGTCCTTCGCGTAGTCGATAAAGTGGTCCGCGCCAAGCCGGCGCAGCATGTTTTCCTTGATGGCGCTGTCAACGGCTGTGACTTCGGCGCCCATGCTTTTTGCTATCTGCACTGCGTGAGTGCCGATGCTGCCACCTGCGCCATTGATCAGGACTTTTTCTCCGGCCGCGACTTTCGCCAGGTGCATGAAATGCAGCGCGTTCAGACCGCCCAGGGGCACGGCCGCAGCTTCGGCGAAACTCATGTTGTCGGGCTTGACGACGATCGTGTAGTTGGCCGGCAACGCCACATACTCGCCATAGGCACCGAGGCGCAATCCAGCGGCGCCGAAGACCTGCTCACCGACAGCGAATTGTGTGACGTTCCTGCCCAGCGCCGCAATTTCTCCGGAAAAATACCCCCCGAGAATCTGCTGCCTGGGCTTCGTAATGCCCAGTGCAATTCGCAGCGGCAGCCAGAACCACTTCACGGAGTGATTGAAGCTACGCATCTCGCAGTCGGACTTGGTTGCCTCTGCTGCCCGCACCCGGATCAGTACCTCGTCGTCCCCGGGTTCCGGTCTGTCCACGTCCTTTAAATGCAGAACGTCAGGCGGTCCGTACATTGCGTAGGTGATGGCTTGCACCGGTGTGCGAATCCGTAACGACGTTACTGGTCAGTGAGCAACAGCGCCGGATCGACGGCGGTGCCGTTGAGGTAGGTACCGAAGTGCAGGTGTGCCCCGGTGACGCGGCCCGTCGCCCCGACCGCTCCGAGCGGATCGCCCGTGGCGACAAGCTGTCCTTTTTCGACCCCGATTTCGCTCAGGTGGCAGTACATCGTCACGTATCCCTGGCCATGATCGACGATGACCGTGTTGCCGTTGAAGTAATAGTCACCGGTAGCGGTCACGACGCCAGCGCGTGGCGCGTGTATCGGCGTGCCCGCGTTCGCCGCGATGTCCATGCCTTTGTGCGGCGAGCGCGGCTGGTCGTTGAAGAAGCGGCGCAGCCCAAAGCTCGAACTGCGCGGTCCGTCGACGGGTGCCTGCAGGCTGACGTCGGTCAGCGGCGCGTCGCGCCAGCTCGTCAGTGCGGCGTCGATGATCTTGCGCTCACGCCCGACGCGCGCCAGGTTCTCTTCACTCAATGACACGTAACTCGATGCTACCTCCAGGCGCTGTTCGCGATACGCGTGCTCGTGAACGTCGAACGACAGTGTCGATCCGTCCGCCAGGGTGATCGTTGCGCGACCGACATCGGTACCGAGCGGTACGCCGATCGCTGCCTGCCAGCGGCCGTTTTTCTCCATGACAAGCACCCGCTTGCCGCTGTATTGAACGACTGGAGCCGTTGCAGCGGCGGTGCCGAGGTCGATGAATGCAATGCCGCCCGGCCAGGCGGACTCGTCGGCCACGGAGACGATGCTGCCAGTCAGCAGCAATGTTAAGAGCAACAGTCTAGTCATCGCGGGTCGATGTCACAGTGGCAACAAGTTCTCCTTTAGAGAGGCGCGCACGTATATCAGTTCCCGCTTTCGTGTCGCTGGCACTGACCAGAACTTTGCCGGTCGATGCATCTTCAACAATCGCATATCCGCGTTCGAGTGTCGCGAGCGGGCTGACCGAGTGCAGGCCACGCATCGCGAGATCCAGACGGTGATTCGTGTTGGCGACCAGGTTGCGGCCGCTGCCCAGCAAGCGCTGTCGCAGGGATGTCAGGTGTGGCTGCTCCCTGAGTGCGCTTTGCCGAATCGCGCCTGCGAGGCGATGCTGAAATTCGCGCAACTTCGCGTGCTGGCGCAGGAGCGTCGCCTGCGGGCTGCCCTGGAACAACCGCCGGCTCAGCCAGTCGAGGGTCTGCGCCTTGTCTTCGACTGCGCGTTCGCCCAACCGGGCGACGCGTGTCGTCAGCGAATTGACGGCGCGTAGCCAGTCGCCGCGATCGGGAACGACGAGTTCGGCTGCGCCAGACGGCGTCGGTGCGCGCACGTCGGCGACAAAATCCGCGATTGTGAAATCGACTTCGTGGCCAACCGCGCTAACGATCGGTAGCGGCGAATCGAAAATTGCCCGCGCGAGTTTCTCGTCGTTGAATGCCCAGAGATCTTCGAGGGAACCGCCACCCCGGCCGATGATCAGGACGTCACACTCGTTGCGTTGGATAGCCGCGTCGAGCGCAGCGCGCAGCTCTTGCGGGGCAACGTCTCCCTGCACAGCGGCCGGGTAGATGACGACAGGCACGCTCGGAAAGCGTCGGCCGAGGACGCTGATGATGTCGCGGATGGCCGCAGCACTTGGCGACGTAATGACGCCGATGCGTGATGGGAGGTCCGGCAGGTCCTGCTTGTGTTCTGCGTCAAACAGGCCCTCGGTCGCCAGTTTCTTTTTCAGGACCTCGAACTGGCGTTTGAGCGCACCTTCGCCGGCCGGCTCGACCTGCTCGACAATCAGCTGGTAGTCACCGCGCGCCTCGTACAGGCTGACCCGGCCGTAAACCAGCACCTGGTCGCCGTTTTTGAGCCCGAGCGTCGGGCCGCGCTGCCTTTGGCGGAAAAAAGCCGCCCGGATCTGCGCCGCATCGTCTTTGAGGCTGAAATAGAGGTGCCCGGATGCGGGCCGCGCAAGGTTGGAAATCTCGCCCTCAACCCAGAGGCGCGCGAGCCCGTTTTCGAGCAACGTCCTGACCTGGCGGTTGAGCTGGCTGACTGTAATCGCGGCCGCGAAGGCGTTCGCTTGGCCCGAATTATCCATGCTCGCCAGTATATCGGAGCCCGCACAGCTTTTGCCGAAAACTTGATGCGCGTAGAATTGTCCGATTCACCTCCACCAAGGACCCCGATCAGCCCATGCGAATCGCCAAGGAAGCCCTGACCTTCGACGACGTTTTGCTGCAGCCCGGTTACTCGTCGGTACTGCCCCACGAGGTCGACCTGAGCACGCAGCTGACCCGCGACATTCGACTCAATATACCCATGCTGTCTGCCGCCATGGACACCGTTACCGAAGCGCGCCTCGCAATCGCGATCGCCCAGGAAGGCGGCATTGGCATCATTCACAAGAACATGCCGGTTGAGCAACAGGCGCGCGAAGTGTTCCAGGTCAAGAAATTCGAAAGCGGCATCGTCCGCAATCCCATCACCGTATCACCCGACATGACCATCCGCGAGGTGATCGAGCTGACGGCCGCGATGGGCATCTCCGGTGTGCCGGTCGTTGATGGCAAGCGCACGGTAGGCATCGTCACCGGGCGCGACCTGCGCTTCGAGACGCGCATGGAAGCGCCAGTGTCCGAGGTTATGACGCCGAAGGCGCGGCTCGTGACCGTGGCCGAGGGCGCCGGCGACGACGAAGTGAAATCGCTGTTGCACCAGCATCGCATCGAGAAAGTGCTCGTCGTCGATGACAACGACGAACTCAAGGGCATGATCACGGCCAAGGACTTCCAGAAGGCCAAGGACTTCCCGCAGGCCTGCAAAGACGGCAGCGGTGCACTGCGCGTCGGTGCGGCAGTCGGTACGGGCTACGATTCGGAGGAGCGGGTCGAAGCGCTAATCGAAGCTGGTGTCGACGTGATCATCGTCGACACGGCCCACGGCTTTTCGAAAGGCGTCATCGAGCGCGTTAAGCAAATCAAAACGTCGCACCCGGACATGCAAGTCATCGGCGGCAACATCGTCACCGGTGAAGCGGCTGAAACGCTGGTCAAGGCGGGCGCCGACGGCGTCAAAGTCGGTATCGGTCCGGGTTCGATCTGCACGACACGCGTCGTCGCCGGTGTTGGCGTGCCACAGATATCCGCGGTCGCCGATGTAGCAAATTCCCTCAAGAACACAGACGTGCCCTTTATCGCCGACGGCGGCATTCGCTACTCGGGCGATATCGCCAAGGCGCTCGTCGCGGGCGCACACTCGGTCATGATTGGCGGCTTGTTCGCGGGCACGGAGGAATCGCCCGGCGAAGTCGAGCTTTACCAGGGCAGGTCCTACAAGTCGTACCGTGGCATGGGTTCACTCGGTGCGATGGGCGGCTCGCACGGTTCCAAGGACCGTTACTTCCAGGATGCAACCGAGGAACTCGAGAAGCTCGTGCCGGAAGGCGTCGAGGGGCGTGTTGCCTACAAGGGCAGCCTGATTGCAATTGTGCACCAGCTGGTTGGCGGCATACGGGCCGCGATGGGCTACACCGGCAGCGGCACCATCGAGGAAATGCGTACGCGGCCGCAGTTCGTACAAATCACCGGCGCGGGTATGAAGGAAAGCCACGTGCACGACGTGACGATCACCAAAGAACCGCCGAATTACCGTACCAGCTAGGGACGCATCGCATCATGAGCCAGGCCGCAAGAGCGTCGGGTGTCGAACACCCTGACATCCATGCGCATCGACTGCTGATTCTCGACTTCGGCAGCCAGTACACGCAGCTCATTGCACGTCGCGTGCGCGAATGTGGGGTCTATTCCGAGATCCACCCCTGGGACATGGCGGACGAGGCGATACGCGATTTTGGTGCGGCCGGCGTGGTGCTGTCGGGTGGGCCCGAATCGGTTAACCTCGATGACCCGCCGCGGGCGTCGCACACGGTGTTCGAGCTTGGCGTGCCGGTCCTCGGCATCTGCTACGGCATGCAAACGATGGCGGCCGAGCTCGGCGGCAAAGTCGAAGCGTCCGCGCACCGCGAGTTCGGCTATGCTGAGGTAACACCCGGGGACTCCGGCCTGTTCGGCGACCTCAGCGACAGCGACGACGGCGAGCCACACCTCAAGGTCTGGATGAGTCACGGCGATCGCGTGGAAATGGCACCACCCGGCTTCGAGGTTACGGCGCGGAGCCCGAATTCACCGTTGGCCGCGATGGAAGACAGGGAGCGGCACTTCTACGGCGTGCAGTTTCACCCCGAGGTGACGCATACGCTGCAGGGCGACACGATTATGCGACGCTTCGTGCGCGAAATCTGCGGCTGCCCCGGCGACTGGACGGCCGGCAATATCGTCAGCGATGCGATTGCGCAGGTGCGCGAGCAGGTCGGCGACGGTCAGGTGCTGCTCGGACTCTCGGGTGGTGTCGACTCATCGGTCGTCGCCGCGTTGCTGCATGAGGCGATCGGTGACCAACTGACCTGCGTATTCGTGGATCACGGCCTGCTGCGCCATCACGAAGGCGACCAGGTCATGAAGACCTTCGCCGAGCACATGCATATCAAGGTCATTCGTGTGAATGCCGCGGACCGGTACTTCAAGGCTCTCGAGGGTGAAGCGGATCCCGAGAAGAAACGCAAAATTATCGGCGGCATGTTCATCGACGTCTTCGACGAGGAAGCCCACAAGCTCGAGAGCATCGAGTGGCTGGCACAGGGAACGATCTACCCGGACGTGATCGAATCGGCTGGCAGCAAGACCGGCAAAGCCCACGTAATCAAATCGCACCACAATGTTGGCGGGTTGCCGGACGATATGCGCATGTCGCTAATCGAACCCCTGCGCGAGTTGTTCAAGGACGAGGTTCGCAAGATCGGCCTCGAACTCGGCCTGCCGCGCGATATGGTATTTCGCCACCCGTTCCCGGGGCCGGGGCTTGGCGTACGCGTGCTGGGCGAAATCAAACCCGAATTCGTTGCGAAGTTGCAGCTTGCCGATCACATTTTCATCGAAGAGCTGCGCAGCCATGATCTCTACGACCAGGTCAGCCAGGCATTCGCCGTGTTCCTGCCCGTCAAGTCGGTCGGCGTTATGGGTGACGGCCGCCGCTACGAATACGTGATTGCTCTGCGGGCGGTGGAAACCATCGACTTCATGACCGCGCGCTGGGCACGGCTGCCGTACGAGTTTCTCGAGCACGTTAGCTTGCGGATCATCAATGAGGTCGACGGTATTTCCCGTGTGACCTACGACATTTCCGGCAAGCCGCCGGCAACCATAGAATGGGAATAGCCGAACTAAGCACCGCGAGATTGCGCCTGAAAAAACCCGGACCTGGCGATCTGGAAGCACTGGCCGCCCAGATCGGGGACTGGGAGGTGACACAGTGGTTGGCGAGGGCGCCGCATCCCTACACACTCAGCGACGCGAGAGACTGGATAGAATCAGATCAGCAGCGCGAGCTCAATTTCAATATCTACCTGGACGGGTCCCTGATCGGTGGCGTCGGTTTGACACCAGATGATGATGATTTTTTTGAGCTGGGGTACTGGCTCGGTAAAGATTTTTGGGGAAACGGCTACGCGACGGAAGCGGCGCAGTGCCTCCTCGATCACGCAAGCAATGAACTCAAACTAAGTAAGTTCAAGTCAAGTTATATGCTTGGAAACGATGACTCTGCCAACGTGCTGAGAAAATTGGGGTTTCGGGAGATCGGCAAGGGTGAGATGTTTTGTCTGTCCCACAACGAATCCCGCCCTTGCATGAAGCTACTCTTGAAGCAAGCGAAGTAGTATGAGAGCAAAGCCGCAATAATGACGGATTCTGATATTGACGACGCCATGATGCGCGCCGCAATAGGGCAGGCGCATTTGGCTCAAGCGGCGGGTGAAGTACCCGTCGGCGCCGTTGTCACCAGCGGTGGAAAAATCGTGGCAGAGGCTCACAATCGGACAGTAATCGATCACGATCCAACCGGTCACGCCGAGATCGTCGCTTTGCGCGATGCGGGCAGGGCCAGAAATAACCATCGACTAATCGGTGCGACGCTGTACGTCACACTCGAACCCTGTGCGATGTGCGTCGGTGCGCTGGTACAGGCGCGGATATCGCACCTCGTATTTGGCGCTTATGACCCGAAGGCCGGGGCCGTCGGCAGTGCGATCGATCTCAGCGACAGCAAGGCGTTGAATCACCGTTTCGAGATCAACGGGGGCGTTCTCGCCGACGAATGCGGCGAACTGTTACAGCAGTTTTTCCGACAACGTCGCTAAGTGGTCGCCGTTTCCGCCGCAGCATCCTCGTCCGCTTGGGGCGGCACGTCGAGTTCGGGAATGGATTCGGGCGTCGGGCGTCGTTCGTTCGCCGTCAGCCACTTGAGGATGTTGTAGTAGCTGCGGATGTTGTTGACGTAAAGCACCGGTTCCCAGCCGCGCGCGTAGCCGAACGGCACTTTCGTATACCACTTGCGCTGCGACAATAGTGGCAATGTTTTGCTGACATCGACCCACTTGTCCGGATCGCCGCCGTGCCACTCCACGATCTGCCGTGCGTCTTTCAGGTGGTTGAAACCGACATTGTATGCCGCCAGTGCCATCCAGGTTCGGTCCGGCTCGTCGACCGAATCCGCGACGCGCTCGGTCTGCCGGGCGTAGTATTGTGCACCGCCAAAAATACTGTTCCTTGGGTCAACGCGATCATCGATTCCAAGGTATGCTGCGGTAGCCTGAGTCAGCATCATGATGCCGCGCACCCCGGTTGGAGAGACGGCGCCCTTGCGCCAGTGCGACTCCTGGTAGCCAATCGCCGCGAGTAAGCGCCAGTCGACGCCCCACTCGCGGCCGGCTTCCTCGAACATCTCGCGGTAGCGGGGCAGGCGGCTCTCGTAATGGCGGATGAAGTTGCGTGTGCCGACGTAATCGAACTGGCCAGTGTAACCGTAGTAGCGATCCATGACCTGGGCGAGCGTGCCGTCCCGATCAACGCTGATCATGAACTCATCGGCGCGCGCCAACAGGCTGTCGCCCGCGCCGCGCGGAAAAGCCCAGGCCAGCGGATCGCCAATCTCGAGATCGAGCGCAACACGCAGGTCCGGGTAAAAGTGCCGCTGGATATTGAACTCGGTGCTGTCGGCCACGGTGAAGTCAACCTCGCCGGCGGCGACCTTGGCCAGCAGGTCGGCTACCTCGAGATCCGCGTTTTCGCTCCATTCGAGATCCGGGTAAGCCCCCTGAAGAGAGACCAGCATGTCGGCATGACTCGTGCCGGCAACGACTTCGATCGGCCGGCCGATGACTTCGTCAACGGACCGCGGTTTGCCGGTGCCCAGTTTGTAGATCAGGTGCATGTCGACCATGTCGTACGGATGGCCGAAATTAACGTACTCGCGGCGTGAGTCGGTGATCGACAAACCGGCGGCAGCTACGTGTGCGTTACCCGATATCAAATACGGAATGACTTCGGAGACACTCTGTACGGTCTCGATCGCGAGCGAGACGTCAAGATGCTCCGCAAACGCGCGCGCAAGATCGTACTCCGGACCCGACGGACCATCGGGACCGATCACGTACGATGTAGGGCTGTCACGCGTGACGACGCGCAGCTCGCCCATCTCGAGAACCTGGTCCAGTAACGGCGGCGCCGATGAACAGGTGCCAACAAGTGCGGCGATTGCAATGGTCAGGAATAAACGCAAACCTGTCCCCCAGATCTTTCCCGGTCGTCCGAGTTATCGGACCTTCCGTATTTTGACAGCTTCATTCGGCGAATGCTGTATTACTCTCCGACAGTGGGGGATAATATTCGGTCAGTCGAGAATTCAGGACTTGCCCACCTGAAGTAGCACCAGGTCCTGAGAAAAACAAATAAAATCAAGGGGAAAGACAGTGAAATTCAAGAACCTGGCATTGATTCTTGGTGTTGCGGCTGTCGCACTCGTCGCGCAAAGTGCGAGCGCCGACTACGTTGCCTATTCCGTCAGCAAAAAAGGCAATCGAGCACCGTTGCCCGAGCGGGTCGAGAAGATCGACACGAAGTACATGGTGAATATCGAATGGGGCGACTACGCTGGGCGCAAGTCGCGGCTGGGTGTTTTACCCGTCGATAACACCAGCTCGTCGCAGTCGTTCACGGTCTCAAGCTCAATGGGCGACGTCGATTACTCGAGTTCGTCGACCGGTATTCCCGTTAACGGCATCGAGGCGATGGTGATTGATGCGCTGTCACGAACCAATCGTTTTCGCCTCGTGGAACGTACTGAACTTGGCAGCGTAATCGGCGAGCAGGATCTGGCGGCGTCGGGCCGCATTGCAAAACCATCCGGCGCAGCAACAGGCAATATTCTTGGTGCGCAATACCTGGTTCAGGTAGTTGTCACCGACTACGAGTCCAACGTGTCGGGGAAAGATGCCGGGGTGGGCGGGCTGCTACGCAAGGTCCCGCTTGTCGGCGGCGTCAAGACTGGCAGCAGTAAGGGGCGGGTGGGTCTTAACATTCGCCTGATCGATGCCGAAACCAGCGAGATCACGTTTTCGAAACAAATCGAGGCCGTGCTGAAGGAAACCAGTTTTGGTCTCGCCGGTGCTGGCTGGACCAGCGACGCGATCCTGGGCGGTTTCATGTCGAACTATGCGAAAACGCCGATTGGCCAGGCTGTAATCGCTGGCATTAACCAGGGGGTATTCGAATTGATCAAGCAGGTCGGTTCTCAACCCGCCGAGGGGTCGATCGTGAAAGCAGATCCGGCGCAGATTTACACGAACCTCGGGTCCGATTCGGTGAGCGTCGGCGAGCGTCTGCAGGTCATGAAGAAAGGCGAAGAATTGATTGACCCGGAGACGGGTATTTCGCTCGGTGGCAGTATGACATCGATGGGTGAAATCGAGGTTACCCAGGTGCAGGAGAAGTTCTCGATCGCGCGGCCGGTGTCATTGTCCGGTACGCCGGATCGTGGCGATCCGGTCAAGGCGACGACTGTTGCCGCACCGCTGGAATTCGCCGCCAAGTGGAAAAAACCCAAATAGGGGCGCACAGAATCGGCTAGAATCGCGACCCGCTCGGAGAGGTGCCAGAGTGGTCGACAAAATTGCCGGGAGCAATTTTGAACCGCGAAGCGGCCCGAAGGGCGGCGGGCAGGACGCCCGCCGTTAATGGGCCTGACTCGACTAATCCGCGAAGCGGATTGGACGCACGAAGTGCGCCCGAAGGGTGAGGAGCGCAGCGACGAATCAAATCAGGTGTGCTGGCGCCGCAAGGCGCCCAGACAACTAGCAGGTCGTGTGGAGAGGTGCCAGAGTGGTCGAATGGGCCTGACTCGAAATCAGGTGTACGGTTCTCCCGTACCGTGGGTTCGAATCCCACCCTCTCCGCCAGAAAAATCAAAGGCCCCTTTACGGGGCCTTTTGTTTTTCTCGCTGAGTCTGGTTGAGGATGAGGACCCTGTTCGGCTCAAGCAGCGGCGCAGCCGCAATTGAGGGCGCGCAGCGCCCATCCCACCCTCTCCGCCAAATCAAGAACGTGGATGAATCACCTGATCGTGCCAAACGAGAGATTCGTAACCGAGTGACTGCGCTACACTGCGGGCTCGATTGCACTCTGGCTCCGAAAGCATGAACCACAGCCAATTCGAAGACGTTATCCGAGAAGCCATCGACAGGCTGCCTGATTGGGTGCATGACGCATTGGACAACGTCGAGGTGCTGGTGATCGACGAGCCCGACGAGGAGCATGACCCCGAAGGGCAGGGCCTGCTCGGTCTTTACATTGGTCTGCCGCTACCGGAGCGCGGTATGGACTATGCGGGCGAGTTGCCGGACGTCATCTATATTTTCCGTCGCCCACACCTGGAACTGGGCCTTCCCCCGAATCAACTTCGCGACGAAATCGTCAGGACGCTGATTCATGAAATCGCCCATTACTTCGGCATCGATGACGAGCATCTCGACAAGATCGGGTGGGGCTAGTCGACGGCTGTTAAGCGGAGCATGGTCAGCCCATGACTCGCTACACCGCCAGTAAGTCAGGCATTCGATGAGTCCCCAAGCGGAGATTGTCGAATGCCTTCTATTTTCCGCTGCTATTAGTGTTGTTCCCGCATCTATCCCGACCGTCATAGGCGGTTCAGGCGCGCATCTCGCGCGTAATTGAGACAAGTCTCCGCGGCGCTTTTTGGCGGCACGGGATCAGGCTTCGGGAAAGCCCAAATAGTCGCGTTGGCCGGACCAGTCCATTGGCAGATCAAGCATGCGGACAAGCCGTTTGGCCGATAGATTCGAAGGCTGGCGTCCGGTGACAATCGCTTCGACGATGTCCGGTGTATTATGCAACTGCAAATCTGACAGAAATGCGACTTATGGTGCTGATGGCCAATGTCGGCAGTCGTAGGCGCAACGGACTGACATCATCCAGAGCAAGCAAGCTTCAGCTGAGGAAGACGTACGCTACCACGCGATTGACAATCTGCGTGCGGGAATGATTTCGGTCGTGATGTTTGGACACGCGCTGCTGCCTTACGTCACCGTGCCGCGGCGATTCAAGGATCCGCAGACCCATCTGGGATTCGATGTCACGGCGATATTCCTGTACGGCTTCGCGATGCCCGTGTTCTTCGTGACGGCCGGTTTCACGGCAGCGCTGTTGTACCGGCGAAAAGGCGTGCGTGGCCTGGCCCGAAGCCGGTTCCGGTCGATCTTTCTGCCGCTTATTGCGGCGTACCTACTGATTTCGCCGTTGACACGCGGAGCCTATGCTTTTGCCAATGAAGTCTCTGTCTCCGGGTCGCTCCAGGCCGGTGTCCACCTGCTTCTACAGGGCGACTGGATTCGCTGGAGCAAGGCCTATCACTTGTGGTTTCTGGTGTCGCTGTTGTTGTATTCAGCGCTCGCCGTTTGCCTGAATTGGGTACTACGCCGCATTCTCCGCGGCCGGGTGAGTCGCATACGTGCCGCAACGCGACGACTTTTCACCAGCCGCTGGCGGTCGTCGCTGCTGACGCTAATCGTTGCCTGTACGATGATCCCCGCCTACGTCTTTTACGACGGCGATGCGACCACCCTGCCGATGCAGGCGATGTTGTTTGGTTTTTTCGTATTTGGATGGCTCCTGTATCTACACCGCGACCTGCTCCCAACGTTTCGGCATGTTGCGTGGCGGCCGATCGCCGTCGCCCTTGCCGTGCTGCCGGTGGCGGTGTGGTCCACGCGCGAGCGCTTGTTTTTTCCGGATGACCTGCAACTACTCGCGGGTGTCGTGGCGGGAATCAGCAACAGCGTACTTGCCGCGTATATGACGTTCGGGCTGCTGGGCATCTTCCACGGGCGTTTCGACCGGCGACCGTCGCCGCTCGGTCAGTATATTAGCGATGCCTCGTACTGGATCTTCCTGATCCATCTGCCTTTGCTTATTGCCGTCGCCGGCACGTTGTCGGCGAGCCCCTTTTCGGCACCGACAAAATACCTGCTGACTGTTGCCGTGGTCATTCCGGTCGTTTTCTCGAGCTATCACGTCCTGGTGCGCTCCACGCGTTTCGGGCGTTTCCTAAAAGGCCGCGAAAGCCGACCTTCTGCCGTGTGAATTATGGGCGCCCGACGAGGCGACCGGCACAAACATGCCTGGTCCCTATTTCGCCGCGCCTTGGATCAATCTGTGTATCACTGCTGGCAGTTCATCCATCCGAAAGGGCTTCCTCAGAATCTCCACGACGTTCGCAGGACCTGATTGGTCAATCTTGAACTCCTGCAGGAGGCCGGTTGCCAAAACAACGGGCAAACCGGAATTTAGCAAGTGAATCTCACGAGCCAGGTCGAGGCCCGTCATCCCCCGCATCGTGTAGTCGATAATTGCAATGCCATAAGCTGTGGGATCCGTCGCAAATGTTTCCAGAGCCTTGTCACAATCATCGAACGCATCCACCGTAAACCCCGGCTTTCAAGCATGACTCGGGTCAGCCTCACGATGCACACCGCAAATACATCCGCCAATAGGCTTCATCGTCTCCTGACGGAGTACAGCTAACGCTTTCTATTCCTTTCGTCCTGGTCGGCGACCAGATCGGACAGCATGTAGGCTACCAGCCACTTGCACTCTTTGTTGGTCGGCACTCTGAAGTCCGTTCCTGCTATCCGTTTGACGGATTTGGACATATGGTTGCTGATGGCTTGAATCGAGAATGCGCAGAGGTTCGTTGTTCGGTCACCGAGTAAGCCCAACGAATCACAGTTTCCCCGCTTGTCGCACTGCTCCTGCAAATGAACTAGCTTCGGCGACTGACGAAACTCGTCGATCTTCCCGGGGACAATGACGTGCACCAGTGCATGGTCGCGCAACAATTTCGGATCTTCGTCGAGCCCGCGGAAGAAGAGCGGGTGATCTTTCTTGAGGCCGGCAATACTTCTTTGGGTACTTACAAGTTAACTTCGTTGGATAAATGGAATTCGACTATTCATCATCAGGCTGCTACCACTACCCATTCATTGAGCGCACTTATCCTGAGATTTCGGTAATGCTCAGCTCCAACGAGATGTCTCCCGAGATTAAATGGATTGTAAACAGCGGCATGTGCGCTCAGGCATCAGTTCTCGATGCGCCACCCCGTAACTTCTCAGCTTATCCGTCACGATCTTTCTGGGCTCGCCACCGGAACTCTGCATAAGTCGCCTGAAAAAACGCTTTGCTGCGGCACCATCTCCGCGAGCCTGTAGATAGACATCAACCACTTCCCCGTCCTGATCCACAGCGCGCCACAGATATTGCTGCTTGCCATTGATCTTCACAAAAACCTCATCGATGTAGAACGTATCGCGATAACCACGGTCACGATGGCTTAGGTTGAATCGATGGTAGAGCCAAACCGCCTAACTGATGATATCGGGAGGAAATCGGTGACGCTTGTAGGTATTCATGGCACGATTATCGATCAGCGGCGCTTACTTTGTCAGCACCATTACTATACCTTTACAGTTAGAAGTGGACGATATCTAATCAATTTCTAAATAAAGATCCAACTTCCCAAAACCTAGAAAGGTAATCTTTATGAGCGTGATGAAACTTAGTATTACAGAAAAACTAGGGTTTGGTGCAGGTGACATGGCAGTGAACATTGTCATGATCACAATGCAACTTATCATTGCATATTTTTATACCGATATTTATGGATTAGATCCTGCAGATATGGGTGTCTTGTTTATCGTAGTGCGTTTGATCGATGCGTTTTCGGACCCAGTAATGGGAATGATCACAGACAAGTGTAATAGTAAGCATGGTCACTACAGACCGTTTATGTTGTGGTTTGCCATACCTTTCGGTGTGGCGGTCTATCTTGCGTTTATCACCCCAGATGTCGCTTATTCGTACAAACTAGCCTGGGCTTACTTTAGTTATATCCTTCTTACCTTACTCTTCACTATTGTCACGATTCCATATATTTCATTAATTGGTGTTATTACAGATGACCCGGCCGAACGCTTAAGTGCTAATGGTTACCGTTTTGTTCTTGTTAAAGTAGCCGCATTCCTTGTAACCATAGTTGTTCCCGCTTTAGCTCTGTATTTGGGCGATGGGAACATACGTGATGGTTATCAACCTGCTATGGGCCTAATGGGGATTCTGGGGTCAATATTATTTCTGGTTTGCTTTTTTACTACAAAAGAACGGATAAAACCTGTCATTGAAAAAACGAAACTGAAAGAGCAGGCCAAATTGCTATTGAGGAATGATCAGTGGCTTCTCTTGTGTGTTGCTTTGGTTTTGTTGATGTGTGGCATTGTAATCAGAGGCTCTGTGGGGGCTTACTACGCTAAATACTATTTGAATGGCGGAGATATATTGATCTCACCATTCTTGGCAACTGGTGTTACCGCCTCTATCTTGGCAATGATAGCGAGCACCTGGATTACTAAGTTCTACTGCAAAGTCAAACTGTTCAGGTACAGCCAAATATTGACTTTTGTACTATGTATTGCCATGTACCTAATCGTTGGTCAGGACGATATTGTCCTAGCCTTTGTATTTACGTTCCTGATTTGGTTCGCTGCAGATCTTTACATGCCAATTTTCTGGTCATCAATTGCAGAAGCCGTTGATTACGGGCACAGAAAAACCGGTACTCGAGTATCGGGGTTGGCGTTTGGCGGCATTTCATTTTGCCAAAAATTTGGTATGGGTGTTGCGGGTGGCTTATTAGGTTATCTATTGAGTTACTTTAATTACCAAGCCGACGTAGAACAAAGCGAATTTACGCTAAATGGAATTGCATTATTGGTCACAATCATTCCTGCAATCTTTCACTTGGCAATCGGTTTGATCATGTATAAATACTTTATTAGTAATAAGTACTACGATGAGATCGCATCCGACCTGAAATTGGCAAACAACCTATAGGACGCGATATGCCACAATGCTGGGTGATAGGTGATGCTGCCGTTGACTTGATACCGGAAGGAAACAAGTACTTAAAGCTCCCTGGAGGCACAGGGGCTAACGTTGCAGTGGCATTGTCAAGATTGGGCGTTAGAAGTGCCTTGGTTACTAAACTTGGCAACGATCCTCTTGCTGCGTTTTTAGCAGATATACTTGAACGTGAAAAAGTGAATACACAGCATGTGTATTTTAGTGAGCGCCATAAGACAGGCTTAATCATAGTCTCATTGAATAGTTCAGGTGAGAGACATTTTACCCATATGGTGAAACCGAGCGCTGATTCGCAGATGAAGAATTCAGATATACCTGCGTTTGAACAGGGTGATTGGCTTTGCGTTAGTGCTTTCATATTCGCTCAGCGTGCATCGAGAGAAGCTACTTTCTTTGCGATGCAGCAAGCAAAAATGGCGGGCTCTCTCGTTTGTGTTGACGCGAATATTCGCGTTGATATGTGGGACGATGAGTCGCTGCTAATCCCAAAAACTCTGGAGGCACTTAAGTCAGCGGATATAGCCAAAATGTCTGAAGATGAGCTGTTGCTACTAACCAATACAGACTCCATTAGAGAAGGTATAGAAAAAGCTAAGCAGTGGCCGGCAGAGATCAAGATTATTACGCTAGCCGAAAAAGGTGCAATCCTATTGTCCGAACAATCTGAGTTTCATATTAAAGGGTACAACGTTCCTGTTGTTGATATGACAGGAGCCGGGGATGCATTTTTTGCAGCTTTGATTAGTAAACTTATGCCCTTGGCAAGTTGGACTGATGATCAACTGATTGACGCTATCGAGTTTTCCAATGCCTGTGGTGCATTGGTTGTCGGAAAAAAGGGGGCAATGTCTGCATTGCCTGATTTGGGCACAGTGAATGAGTTTATGTTGGAGAAAAAGTCAGAATGTCGACATTAGAAAGTAAGGTTTTGGGCAGTCTGGTTGGCGCTGCGGCTGGCGATGCAATTGGTGCGGCAACAGAGTTAAGAACAATTGAGCAGATAAAAACGGATTTTAATGGGTGGGTTACTACATTCATCGCACCGCCACAGGATACTTTTGGACGCTGCAATGAAGCGGGTATGGTTACCGACGACTTTACTCAGGGAAAGTATATTTTGGAAGCAGCTTTGGACCAAAACGGTGAAATTAGTGATGAAGTAATGCGCAATGCTTTTAAGCGCTGGATGGACTACCCTTTCTATCCGAATTTTACGGGTCCAACGACCCGTGCGGCAATGCAACGCATTTTCGATGATACTCGTCAATCTTTGCAGGGCAATGCAGAACCAGGCGAGCCAGCGCAGGATATTGTTCTGATAAACAATGGCAATGCATCGGCTACTAATGGAGCAGCAATGAAAGCCTGGTCCGCTTCAATGCTTTCATTAGGAACACCCGACGATTTAGTAGCTACGACGTACGAAATAGCGCATTTTACGCATAATAATGTGATTTCAATATCTGGGGCATGCGCCATTTCAACGGCGGTAAATGTTGCACTTTCAGATGGAACGACACTAGATGATGTAATGGCAGCTGCAATCAAAGGTGCCGATCAAGGTTATGCCCATGCAGAGCGACAGGGTGCGAAGATGATGGCTGGTCCAAGTGTTGCCAGAAGAATTGAATTAGCGATTCAAATTGGAGAGAAGCACGCTTCCTGGGAATCAGCAGTGTCAGAACTTGCCGATATCATAGGTACAGGTCTTCATGCCAGTGAGGCCGTGCCTGCAGTGTTTGGAATATTAGCGTGCTGCGGAAATGATCCTGAGGAGGCAATTTTGGCAGGAGTTAATATTGGTAACGATACTGATACGGTTGCAACGATGGTTGGCTCTATCGTCGGTGCCCTGCATGGCATTGACGCATTACCCAAGAATTATCTACCGGTGTTAAATGAAGCCAACAAATTTAAACTGGAAGATTTGGCGGCTCGTGTAATGCAACTGCATAATTTGGACAATGCAGGAAACAACTTTATTCCAAAAACGATGCTGCAATAACAGACTTAAAGAACACGTTTCAACGAGGATTTCTATGGATAGCTTTTCCGCCACTCAAAGCGCACAGCAGAATGTCTCACTGAGACCCGACACCACAGCAATGCTGATCGTGGACATGCTGCATGACTTTTGCGATCCGGCGGGAGCCATGTGTTTGCCGGGAGCCGAACAGCTCTATCCCATTCAAAACGACCTTATACAAAGTGCTCGGCGTGCGGACATGATGATTGGCTGGATCGTGGACGCGCACCGCCCAGGCGTCAAACGTGACCGCGAGTTTTTGAAGCGTGCGCCGCATTGCCTGGAAGGCACCAGCGGCGTGAATGTCGTGACGGAGCTTGATAAGCAGGACGATGATTTGGTGTTCCTCAAACGGCGCTACAGCGCATTTTTCGGCACCGATCTGGATCTGACGCTACGAGACAACCTCATTGATACGCTGGTCGTGTTCGGCGTTGTTACCAATATTTGCGTGCGCTCAACCGTCCATGATGCCTTTTTCAATGGCTACCAGGTGGTGGTGCCGCGTGATGCTTGTGCAGCAACAGGCCCACGCGAACAGGAATCGTCGCTCTATGATATTGCAACCCATTTCGGCGTCGTTGCCGAGTCGCGGGACGTGCTTGACCATCTTGCTGGCAAGGGCCCGCTGAAAATCTGGGAGCCCGAAGAATGAGACTTGCAAACCGTGCCGCCGTCCTGACAGGGGCCGCAAATGGGATTGGGGCTGCCACTGCCCGCCGCTTCTCAGAGGAAGGCGCCAGTGTTGTAGTCGCCGATCTGGATGAAGCGGCAGGTACTGCGCTTGTGTCTGAAATCGTCGAATCAGGCGGCAAGGCTGTTTTTGCCAACTGCGATGTGTCCGAACGCGCCGATCTCGAGGCGGCATTTGACCATTGCAGCAGCCGTTTTGGACGCTTTGATGTACTGTTCAACAACGCCGCCATACAGGACACCCGCGGCATTCTCGACGCCACAGATGAAGATTTTGACACGCTCGTCCGCGTCAACCTGCGCTCGGTATTTATCGGCATACGCGAAGCTGCGCGCCGGATGATCGATCACGGCAATGGTGGCTCGATAGTCAATACGTCGTCGACTTTCGCTATCGTTGGTTCTCCGGGCTATGCTGCCTATCACGCGACCAAGGGGGGCGTATCCTCGCTCACCCGTGCTGCAGCGATCGGTTTGATGGAGCATGGTATACGCGTTAATGCGATTTGCCCCGGCACGATCGACACGCCGGGACTGCGGCTCGGCGCCGCAAAAACCGCTGCCGACCCTGAAGCTGCAATGCGCAGTTATCTTTCGCTGCAGCCGATGAAACGGTTCGGCACGCCCAAAGAGATCGCCAACACGGTTCTTTTTCTGGCCAGCGACGAGGCAAGCTTTGTGACGGGAGAAAACCTCGTCGCAGATGGAGGCTACACAGTGGTGTAGCGGAAGGGATAGTTATATGAATACGACCCAAGTTACGACAGGAACGATAAACCGAAGAGAGGTTCTACGTGGTGGCGCGGCGATTGTCGGCTCGGTGGCGCTGGGGGCCCCGGCACTTGCACAAGCAAAAACGGTAAAACTAGGCGTGCTGATGCCGTTATCGGGCGGGCTGGAACTGTTTGGCGCGCAGGCAATCCAGGGCATCGAGATGCTGGTGGACGAAGTCAACGGCGCTGGTGGCGTATTGGGTCGCCAGGTTGAAATCCTCACGGCCGATAACCGCACCGATCCCAAGACTTCGGTGGAGCGTGCACAGCAATTGATCCGACGCGATAAGGTCGATGCAGTGATCGGGCCGATTACAAGTTCGGCGCGCGACGCTATCAAATCATCGATCCAACGGGGCCGCAAACCGCTGCTCTATGCCACCGACTACGAGGGTGGCGTGTGCAGCAATTACATCGCTTGTTACAGCGCCCTTCCCGCGCATTATGTCGATCCGCTGATTCCCTACCTGATGGAGACCGTCGGCAAGAAAGTCTATCTATTCGGCGCGGACTACGCCTGGCCGCAAAAGATGAATGTGGCGATCCGTACAGCCGTGGAAGGCGCCGGTGGCGATGTGGTGGGTGAAGAATACACCCCATTCGGCGTCAAGGATTTTGCCACTACGATCCGCAAGATCGAAGAGTCAGGTGCCGAAGCGATCATCCTGACCCTTCCGGGTGCGGATGGTGTGACCTTCATCAAACAATTCACGGCGGCGGGCATGAAGGAAAAGTCGCGCCTTGCGTTCCTGGGTTTCAACGAAAACTACTTGCCTGGACTCAGCGCTGCCGAGTCCGAAGGCATTATCGGCGTTTCGCATTTCATTCAGACGCTTGACCGGCCCGAATCC
>Ga0224508_10001206_pt1 | contig 23445 bp, 24 predicted proteins | sample SF_Jan12_sed_USG_4_FD_170157 | JGI IMG/M metagenome (GOLD analysis project Ga0224508, IMG submission 170157) | Sediment microbial communities from San Francisco Bay, California, United States - SF_Jan12_sed_USGS_21 | ecosystem: Environmental > Aquatic > Marine > Sediment | place: USA... | reverse complement strand
GACGCTGACGGATTTGCCAAAGTAGTTTTCTTCCTCGGCGGTGCTGAGCCCGGTATGGCTGTCCGTTGCTCCGACCATGCCGAATTTGTACGGGTTGGTACCGAGCTTTGCCTCGAGCATGAGCCCGCGTTTCAAAGCCTCGCGCGCATATTCGCCGGCCAGCATTTCGTCTTTCTTCAGTTCGGTGATGTCGAGGTTGCCCACGTCCCAGTTCTCGTAGTCGGCGAATTCGTCGTCGGGCGAAAGAAAGGGGTGTGTTTCACCGTCACCCTTTATTTGTGTCACTTCGTACAGCGGTTCCCAGCGCGCGCGCTGCTCGACGTAGTTTTTGTCGACCTTGCCGCCGGCGTAGGTCTTGTCGATCGGGAACATCCAGCCGTTGGACAGGTTACCGTTATGCGCAATCGCCATGGCCTGGCCGTTGGTTTTACTTTCGTAGTCCTCCAGCCATTTGTACAGATCCAGCGGATCGGTGGTACCGAGCGGCGGTTGCGTGGTCAGCGGCACGATCTGCTTCGCGCGCATCCCGCCATCGCGCAGGATTACGTTGCGGTGAAGGTTGAATCCCTTCGGCACCGAGGTCCACTCGTAGCCAATGAAAGCGGTGAAACGGCCTGGCTCGTTGTATTTTTCGGCCGCTTCGACGATCCGTTCCCAGACATTGTTGGATACCCGTGATCCCGGCGCGTAGTCCTGTAGCATTTTTTCGGGCAACTTCATCTGTGCGAAATGTGTGATCAGGTCGAACGCCGCCTCGCCCGCGGCCTTGCCACCTTTCTTGAAACCCTCGTGCCATTCCTTGCCCTTGGGAACTGCGACGATGTTCGGCGCGCCCTTCTGAACGTCGATAGCGATGCCCATTAAATCGGTATGGTCGGTTAATACCATCCAGTCGAGCGGGCGGCCGAGCTTGACCGGCAGCCCGGTAGAGGACGTGACTTCCTCGCCGCGCGCAAAGCGCCAGGCTTCGTCGGGACCGAGGATGTTGCCGAACAGGCCGGCGTCCAGCGACAGCCCGGTGTGCAGGTGGGTTTCGCCCCAGTAGACGCGGCTCGGGAACGAACGTTGCGCGTAGGGGGAGTAGGTTGCGCCGGGATATACGCCCTCGAGAACCGTGTTATCGGGCGTCCCGATATCCGAGGCCAGGGCAGGTGTCGCTGACGCCAATGCGTAGCACAGCATCACCAACGTGTTCCGTATTCCAGTCTTCATGGAGAATCCCTTTGTAGTTCTTGATTGCTTCGTGAAACGAATGTATCCGATCTCAGGAGGCCCAGTCAGTCTAAGTGATGGTCTTCCGTCACACACTATCCACCAGATCTTCTGAGAAAAACGTTGAATTCTAATACAGATTGATACGCCACCCTTTTCAAGTGGCGCAATACGGATAGAGATAACCGAGCCTCCCTCAACTGCTTCAATGTTTACTGTGAGTTAGTTGCACGATGAAGCATCCGGTGCTTGGATAGCGCGCGCCGGAAACCGGTGGCCCCTGCTTATTTCTTGCCGGGTCGAATTGCCAGCATCTCACGTGGTGACTTGCCGAAGCGCCGCCGGAAATCGACGGAGAAACGCCCAAGGTGTTTACAACCATGACGCATGGCGACCGACGCGACCGAGGTTTCCTTCCGAACAGCCGTGACCAGTTCACGCCTCGCCGAATCCAGCCGGACGGTCTTGACGTACTCCGATATCGAGGTGTCGAAGTACTCGCGAAAACACCGCTGCAGGGTCCGCGCACTTGAGTGGGTCGCGAGACAAAGATCCTCGATGCGTATGGCCTCGCTGTATCGCGATTCGATGTAGTCTCGTGCGGATCTGGCAACTCGAACGCGGGTTCTTGCGCGGCTAATTACTGCGGGCTCGCGCTGATTCATCGAGTCGTCCATCCAGCCGATGATCTGCGCAATGAGAGCCGCAGACCTTTCATTGATTGTTGTGGAATCGGCGCACGCGACAAGGTTCGCCACGGCGCGCCGCAACACGCGTAGCCGTGCGGTATCGCCCTTGACGATCGCCGTATCCTCCGGCATTTCCCACGCCGGGAACAGGGTCTCTGAGATTTCCCGAAGCCGTGTTTCCGGTATCGTGATCGCCTCGGAGCCCACGAGCGCCGGTCCGATGATGTCGACACCCGATGAATGCGTGAATAACACGAGCCTGTCGTTACGGATATTCTCGCCCGCGACCCAGAATTCGCCGCTGGCGGTGCGGGGAAAAAGAAGGCCCACGCTTCCTGGTGGCGCGGCGAGATGCAGCGCCACGCGCTGATTGTAGCGATCTGAAAAAAACTCAGCGTCGGGTGTCGCCAGCATCGCAATGCTCGCACGAAGCGGACCCGTCCCAAGTTGCCGCATCGGCTGATCGACGCCTGCTTCGGCCAGGAATTCCTCCACCTGCTCGACCGAGGTAAACCGCATCGTTCGGTCAGAGGGTAGGTTGGCGGAGAATTGCGCGAAATTCATGGTCGCTGGCCCTTTTTCGGTCTAGTTCGCCGCATTTTGGCACGAAGAGGATAGACTCTTTAATCGCCTCATTGTTTGATACCCAATTTTAATCTACTGCAACTCTAACTCGTTCGACTGTATCAGTCGCAACGCGGCAATACCTAGGATTACGTCGATGAATCCGGCAAGAATCTTCTTTGCAGTCCTTCTTTGTCTCTCCACGCCTGTCGTCAATGCACAAGACAAGCCCAACATCGTTCTGGTGTTCATGGATAACTTCGGTTGGGGCGAGCCGGGCTTCAACGGCGGTGGTATTGTTCGTGGCGCACCCACACCACGGCTCGATACGCTGGCATCCGAAGGTCTGCGCCTGACCAACTTCAATGTCGAAGTGCAATGCACGCCGTCACGCTCAGCGATCATGACGGGCCGCTACGCGGTCCGCAGCGGTAACGGCACGGTGCCGCTCGGCGAAGGCGTCTACGGCCTGGTGCAATGGGAAGTAACGATGGCGGAGATGCTCGCGGAGGCGGGATACGCGACGGGCATGTACGGCAAGTGGCACCTCGGGCGCACGGAGGGGCGATTCCCAACGGACCAGGGATTCGACGAATGGTACGGCGTTCCCAATTCTACAGATGAGTCTGTTTATTCGTCCGTACAGGGTTTCAACGAGAGCGGACTCTCGGAAACATTCGTGATGGAAGGGACTAAAGGCAGCGTTCCGAAAAAAGTCCGCCCCTACCGTCTGGACTACCGGCCGGTGATCGATCGCGATCTGACCAACCGCGCCATCAGTTTCATGGAGCGGCAGGCCAAGGCCGAAAAGCCGTTCTTCGTGTATTTGCCCTACACGGCAACGCACTTCCCGACCATGCCCCATCCCGATTTCATCGGGAAATCCGGCAAGGGTTCGTGGGGCGATCTCCTGATGCAGATTGACGGCTACGTCGGCGAGTTGCTCGACACGATTGATGCATTGGACATCGCGGACAATACGATTTTCATCTTCACGGCCGATAACGGCCCCGAGGCATTGAGTGCGGGCGAAACGTCGCTCACGGTGGAAACCGCTTTGCACGGCTCGGCGGGTCCGTGGCGCTCGAGTCTGTTTACCGGGTACGAAGGGGCGCTGCGTGTTCCTTTTGCTGTACGTTGGCCGGGTAAGATCGAGGCCGGCCGCGTGAGCGACGAGATCGTGCACGCAATGGATCTCTTTCCGACCCTTGCCAGTATCGTGGGCGGGAAAGTGCCCGCAGACCGCGTCATCGACGGCATCGATACCTCGGATTTCTTACTCGGACAGAAAGGGAAATCCGGTAGAGAAGGTTTTATCGTCTATATGGGGAACGAGGTATTCGGGGTGAAATGGCGGGACTGGAAACTGCATTTCAAGGAACAGACAGGGTGGAACGGCGAGTTGCGCGAATACACCATGCCGCGCGCCTACAACCTGATCAACGATCCCCAGGAGCGTGACAATGTGCTCTTTCCCCACACGTGGGTGCCGAAGGCTGCACTGCCTCAATTGGAAGAGCATGTGGCATCGTTGAAGAAATACCCGCCGATTCCAACAGGAGCCCCGGATCCGTACGAACCGCCGAAGTGAATGTGGCACCAGCGAACGGCTGGCGCCAAGTCAGTTCGGGATTTGGATCCAATTTGCAGGATAAGCTGACATGGGATTTTATGCTGGTCAGGGGCAGAACAAATCGTCGGGAACGATTTATCGCGAAGCCCGCAAGGGTGAGGCCCAGGGAGGGCCGAACAATCTAACCACACAATTATGTGATCGATTCCGCGTTGAGTCAGAGCGCAAGGTGTCGTACTGGCTACGATGCTTGAGACGGCGTTGATCAATGGTGGCCAGGGGCGGAATCGAACCACCGACACGGGGATTTTCAGTCCCCTGCTCTACCGACTGAGCTACCTGGCCGCAGGAAGGAAATTGCACAAAGACACATTGTTTTTTTTGGGATTGCTGAGGGGTGCGTCGTCCCTGACGCCTCAGGTAATCGGGGCGCAATTTAAGCGGGTAGCAACGCCGAGTCAAGCGACGCGCGTCACGTCTTGTCGGGTGCGACGAAGCCCTCCGGTGCGTCGGAGCCGCCACCGAAGAAGAATTTTTCCATCTCCTCCTCTAGGAACGCGCGGGCTTTCGGTTCAATCGGAACCAGGCGGTATTCGTTGATCAGCATGGTCTGATGCTGCAGCCACAGTTGCCACGCTTCTTTGCTGACGTTTTCCAGGATGCGCTGACCGAGATCTCCGGGGTAGGGCGCGCGCTCCAGGCCTTCGGCGTCTTTGTCGAGTTTCACGCAGTGCACGGTGTTTGGCATGGAAAGTCCAGTTCGTTCAACAAGTTAGTAATCGGCCTGGGCAATCCGCCCGGGGGCGGGCCGCCGTTATACCAGACCCGCGGTTCGCCTTCCATCACCGCATCGGGCGTAACGAGCAGCCTCACCAGCAGCGGTTGTACATCGAAATGGAAGTGGCTGAATGTGTGCCGGAACGGCTCGAGGTCGCTGGCGGAGGTCTCGTTGCTGTATTCGCCTGCCACCCAGTCCAGCGCCTGTTCGCGGCTGGCAAATTCGGGAAAGCTCCATAAACCGCCCCAGCGGCCGCTGCCTGCGCGGCGTTCCAGCAGCACGCCCTGTTGCGCATCGCGCAGCACCAGCATGCAGGCTTCGCGCACTGGAAGGGGTCGCCTGTCGCGGCGACCTGGGTAGCGTGCCACCGACTGCGTGGCGTAGGCTGCGCAGCCAGCTTGCACGGGACACTCTCCGCAGCGCGGCCGAGAGCGGCTGCAGAGCGTAGCGCCGAGATCCATCATCGCCTGGTTGTATGCGCCGGCCCGCTTGTCCGGCAGCGTCGCTTCGGAAATCTCCCACAGGCGTCTGGCGACCGCGGATGTTCCCGGCCAGCCTTCCACTGCGTGGTAGCGCGCCAGCACTCGCTTCACATTACCGTCCAGAACGGCGTGGGGTGCGTCGCGAGAAAGGCTCAGGATCGCGCCGGCGGTCGAGCGGCCGATGCCAGGCAAGGTCTGCAGGATATCCAGCGTGCCGGGGAATGCGCCTGCGTACTGCTCCACGAGATATTGCGCGGCGTGATGCAGGTTGCGCGCACGGGCGTAGTACCCGAGCCCGCTCCACAATGCGAGCACGTCGTCCTGCTGCGCCGCCGCCAGCGCCGCAACGTCCGGAAAGCGTTGCATGAAGCGCTCAAAGTACGGAATCACCTTTGCGACTTGCGTCTGCTGCAGCATGATCTCCGACACCCACACGCGATACGGCGTCGCTGGATTCTGCCACGGCAGATCGCGGCGGCCGTGGCTGTCGAACCAGGCAAGTACCTTGTGCGCGAACCCGTCGTTCATTCGAAAAGTTTTTTCAGTTTCTCTTCGGCCTTCTTCTTCAGTTCCTCCTCGGCTTGCTCTCGCTCTTCTTCCGCTTTCTGTTCGGCGCGGGATTTTTCCTCTTCCGCCTTTTTCGCCAGTTCCGATTTGGCCTGGTCGGCTTTGAGCTGCAGACGTGCTTTTTCCGCAGCGGTTTTCTTTTTCAGTTCCGCGCGTGCCTTGGCCTCCAGTGCTTTCGCCAGTTCCAGCTTTATCGTCGGGTCGTCGAACGCGCCTGTGACCCGAACCGGAATCGGCAGTCCCTTCAGGTCCTCGCCTGCCGCGCCGCCCTGGCCGGTCTTTTCACCCGTAAAAGTCACGGTGGCGAGGTAGTCCATGGTTTCAGCGGCGACGTCGATCTGACCCTCACCACCGACCCGCAGCAGCGGTGAGCGCAGATCCAGGTCGCTGGTATGCAGGACGCCATTCTTGAACCGGCCACTCACAGTTGCCGAGGAAAAATCGGTGGGTTGGGTGCCGGCGCTTCTGTAGTCCTGCTTTTTGAGCTTGGCTTCGGCTCTGCGCAACTCTTCGGCGAGATTGAAATCTTTGATTGCGCCATCCTGAAACGCCACCGCCACCGTACCGTTGAGCGCTTTCTTAAGCGCGCCGACAGTTTCGCCACGCGTGGTAATGGCCAGATTCGCGTCGCTGCGCCCGTGCACCTTGTCGTCGCCCATGAAATCCGCGAGCAGCGGTCCGGCCTGCACACCGGCGAGCTGTGCCCGTACATCGAACTTCGGTTGCGCGCCGCGCACGTCGATGATGGTTCTGCCCTTGAACAAACCGTCGTACAGCGACAGCGACAGCGGGTCCAGCCGCACGACACCGTCCCGGGCGCTAAGCACCAGTGCGACGTCGCTGATGTTGAGTTTCTTCACCGTTACGGCACCGAGTTTCACCTCGGCCCGGGCGTTCAGTGTGCGTAACAACTCGATGGGCAGTCCGATAGGTGTGTCGTCGGCGGTGGGCGCGGCGCTGCCGCCGCCTGCTCCGGTCTGTGCCGCTGGTTGCTCGGGCTCGGACGGCAGGTAGCGATCCAGATCGATTTTCGAGATGTTCGCTTGCGCGGTGATGCGCGGCAACTGCTTGGGATCGCCCAGGTTGCGCAGTTCGGCGGCCGCCTCGATCTGCGTATCGTCCAATGCGATGGCCAGCAGTTTCACGTCGACTGCCAGCGGCGATCCTGCCGCCTGCGCTTGCACGGCGACTTCGCGCAAAACGTCGGCATCCGCCGTATTGAGTGGTGGCAGCGCCAGCTCCTGCATCAGCTGGCGGGCGTCAAACGTTGGAATATCCAGTTTGATATCGAACTGTGGTGTCGCGTCGAGTTGCTTCACCTCACCGTCGAGTTGTGCGGTCAGGGCGCCGGCTGTTACCTCCAGCGCAAAGATGCGCGCTACCTGTGCTGCGAGGTCCGCCTCCGCGCCGCCGGTGAGAGTGAGGCTCATGGCGCCCGCCGGCACGGGATCGCCGGCCAGGTCCGCGGCGAAGTCCAGATCGGCAATCGTATAGCGTTGCGCATCAAGGTTCGCGGTCAGCCTGGCGGTCATGCGTAATGCCGCCGTGAGGTTGGGTTCGTTCACCGCCGCTTTGGCGTTCAATTCGACATCGAAGGGTTTACTGAGCACAACTTTTCCGGTCAGCAGCGACACCTCATTCAACGTGATGTCCTGGCCGCTCTGGGCGTCACGGTAACGCACGGCCGCGTCCTCGATTTTCAACCCGCCGAGCGACAGCGCCGCTAAAACCGGTGCCGCGCCGCCGCTTTCGCCCGTGCCGCCGGAATCCGTCTGCCCACCTTCGTCACCGGCACCGGCCAGGTCATCCCAGTTGCTGGCGCCGTCGCGGCTTTTTTGCAGATCCAGGCGCAGACCGATCAGTTCTACCACGTCGATGCTCAGCACCCGGCGCAGCAAGGGGAGGACTTCGACCTTGACCTTGACTGCAGAGATCTGTGCAAACGGCGTCTCGCCAAACCCCTGGGCATTACCCAGTGTCACGCCACCCGTTTCAAACCCCAGCCAGGGGAAATACGACAGGCGCACGTCGCCGGGAATCGACAGGTCGCGGCCGGTTTGTTGCTTCACGGTAGCGGCAAGTTCGGATTTGTAGCTGTTGGGATCGAACGTGGCGAGAAACGACACCACCAGCACGATAGCCAGCACCAGCAGTCCGCCGACGCCAAGTAAAATCCATTTAATCCATTTCATCGATCATTATCCTGTTGCGGGGTTTGCGGTCGCTGACCGCCCGTCAGGAATCAGCGCGATTATTGCGACAATATCGGGGATGCTCGTGCAATGTACCGGCTTATCGGGTTAGAGTTCCCAATTCTACCCCGGAACTTCGTTGCCGGACGTGAAATAAACGTTAGGAAAGACACAGCTTGCAGATCGATTTCAGTCAATGGTTGGAGAAAGCGGGTCTCAAGAACCTGCGCATGCCGATACGCGAAAGCGACGGTGAGGGTTGGATAAAGACCGTGGCCGGTTCGCTGACCGGCATGCTGGCAATCGCAGTGCTGCTCGTGCTGCTGCTCGGCTGGTGGTGGAGCATTGAGCCGGACATGTTCGACGTGCGGGAAGTCGCAACCGAGCGCGCCCAGGAAGACTCGCAGCAGCTGGTGGTTGGCTACGTCACAGCGTCGACCCTGATAGAAGTTGCGGAAACGCTGCTCGATAGAACTGGTGGGTACCTCACCAACGACATACTGCCGCCCGGCGTGATCCTGGACAACATGCCCAGTTGGGAGTTCGGGGTGCTGGTGCAGATCCGCGACCTGGCACGCGCCATGCGTAACGACATGAGCCGCTCGCAATCGCAGTCCATTGAAGACCCGGACCTGGCGATCGCCGAACCGCAGTTAAATTTCGATTCGGACTCCTGGCTGTTTCCACCGACCGAATCTGAATATCGCACGGCAATCGATGCATTGTATGCTTACGTGCGACGCCTGGCGGATCCGCAGCAGCAGGACGCGCAGTTTTTTGCGCGTGCCGACAATCTGCGCGAATGGTTGTCGCTGGTGGAGAAACGCCTGGGCGGCTATTCGCAGCAGTTGAGTGCCAGCGTCGGGCAGGTGCGCATCAACACCGACCTGGCGGGCGACGCCGACGCCGAGCAATCCACCACCAAACCCGGTCAGCTGGAAGTGCGCACGCCCTGGCTGGAAATCGACGACCGTTTTTACGAAGCGCGCGGCGCAGCCTGGGCGCTGGTGCATTTTCTGCATGCCGCCGAGATCGATTTTCGCGGTGTGCTGGAAAAGAAGAATGCGCTGGTGAGCCTGCGCCAGATCATCCGCGAACTCGAAGCGACACAGGACGCGGTGTGGAGCCCGATCGTTCTCAACGGCAGCGGTTTCGGTATCGTGGCCAACCACTCGCTGGTGATGGCGTCTTACATTTCGCGCGCCAACGCCGCACTGATCGATTTACGCAATCTGCTGGAGCAGGGGTAGGACTTCACCCCCGGCACCTCTACCGGCGAGAGATAGCTACAAGTTACTACTTCGTTTCCCTTCTTCCCCGCGGGAGAAGGGTTGGGATTAGGCGGCTTGCGTACCCGTGACCCGCTTTCACAAACGCTGCGTGAGCAGTACCAAAAGGCCTTCGCCCCCCCCTCTACCAGGGGGTGGGGGGAGTGATTGTCATTCACTCAACTTTAAAGTGACCGGACTTGCCGCCCGCTTTTTCCAGCAGCCGGATGTCGCTTATGCGCATGCCGCGGTCGACAGCCTTGCACATATCGTAGATCGTCAACAACGCAACCTGCACCGCGGTGAGCGCTTCCATTTCGACGCCGGTCTTGCCGCGTGTTTCGGCGCGTGCACGGCACGTCACACGATTGTTTTCGGCGTCCGCTTCCAGTTCGACTTCCAGGTGAGTGAGTCCGATGGGATGACAAAGCGGAATGAGTTCGGACGTCTTCTTTGCGCCCATGATGCCGGCTACGCGTGCTATTCCCAGAACGTCGCCCTTCTTGTGCTCGCCGGCGACAATCAATTTCAGCGTCTCGGGCAACATGTGGATCTCACCGCCCGCCACCGCGAAGCGATGGGTCACGTCCTTGTCGCCGATGTCCACCATGTGCACATCGCCTTGACGATTGAAGTGCGTGAGTTTGGCCATAGGGGCTAGTTTAACGCGTTCGCTCACTGCAGCAGCACGAACAGGGCCGAGTTACCGCGCTGGATATTCAGCAACAGCAGGTCCTCGCTGAGACCTGTCGCCGCACGCAGCTCGTCCAGATCGTGGATTTTCCGGCGATTGGCCGAAAGTATCAGATCGCCGGGGCGTAAACCCGCCTGCCACGCTTCGCTGTTGGCTCGCACGTCGTCGATGCGGATCACCGGACGACCGCTGCTGAAAAACTGCTGCGACAACAGCGCGCCGCGCAGGTGACGGCTGAAATCGCCGCCCTCGGCCTGCACGTTGGCAGTTTCCTCGATAGTTGCCTCCAGCGTTTGTTCCGTGCCGTCGCGGATGATGTGCACTGTGATCTTTTGACCGACCCGCAGCAGGCCTATGGCGTTACGCATCGCATCACTGTCACGAATTCTGCGCCCATTGACCTCCAGTACGACATCGCCCGGAAGCAGGCCGGCACGTTCGGCCGGCGAGTCGGTTTCCACCCTGGAAATCACCACGCCGCTGGTCGAGTCCAGTTTGAACGCGCGTGCCAGCTCGGGCGTCACCTCCTGTACGCTGACCCCCAGACGACCCCTGCGTACTTCCCCGTGCGCCACCAGCTGCTCCATGATCTGCATGGCCATGTTGCTGGGGATCGCGAAACCAATGCCGATGTTGCCGCCGTTGGGGCCGAGGATAGCCGTATTGATGCCGATCAGGCGGCCGTCGAGGCTGACCAGTGCACCGCCCGAATTGCCGGGATTGATCGATGCGTCGGTTTGAATGAAATCCTCGAAATCCTCGATGCCCAGACCGCTGCGCCCCAGCGCGCTGACGATACCGGAGGTCACGGTTTGCCCCAGCCCGAACGGATTGCCGATGGCAACGACAAAATCGCCGACCCGCAGTTCCGCCGAGTCGCCGATCGACAATGCGGTCAATCCCTGCGCGGGAATTTTCACCACCGCAATATCCGAATCGGGATCGCTGCCGATCAATTCCCCGTCCAGCTCGCGCCCGTCCGTAAGCGTCACCGTAATCGTTTGTGCGCCGTCGATGACGTGATGATTGGTCAGCAGATACCCGCGTTGCGAGTCGACGATGACGCCGGAACCCAGGCTGCGCGTCTCGCGCTCGCGACGGCGCTGCGGGAGATCGAAGAAACGTTGGAAAAAAGGATCGTTGAACAGCGGGCTATTAAACAAGTCCTGCTGCTGCACGACCACTTTACCGCGCGTGGCAATATTCACCACTGCAGGCGTCACGCGCTCCAGCATGGGAGCGAGTGTGGGCACGCTGGAAGGCAGCGAAGCGATTGCGGGTGAGGTAAAAACCACGCCCAGTATGCAAGCTGCTGCGAGACGGATATGCAGTTTTGCCAAGTTTCTGCGTTCCATCCTCGAGAACGAATACGGAGCGGGTGGTCCCGCTCCGTGTGTGGGTTGCCAGTTTCGGTCTTAGTGTTTGATTTCGATGCGCCGTGGCTGCACTTTCTCGAGCTTCGGAATTTCGACCGTTAACACGCCGTCTTTGGCTTTCGCTTTGATGTTGTTGCCGTCGACTGTCTCGGGCAGCGAGAAACGCCGGTAGAAACTTCCATAGGAGCGTTCCACGCGCCGGAAGTTCTTGCGCTCTTCGACATTCTGCAACTCGCGTTTGCCTCTCAACGACAGCACCCCGTCTTCCATCGTGATGTCGATGTCTTTCGGATCAACGCCGGGTACATCGGCGTCCAGCACGAACTTGTCGTCGTATTCCTTGATATCCACGCGCGGCGCCCAGTCGCTGGTAACCACATCGGAACGCTCGTCGAAGAATCGGGAGAGTTCCCGCTGAAACTGCGAAAACGGACGGTTTTCATAACGAATTAGCGACATATCTGCAACTCCTTGAACTGTGTGTTTAGCAACATGGGCTGTTAGATAGGGACGACAATTTAGATTTCAAGAGCCCTCTGGTAGGGTTGCCTGATTCAGGTCAAATTCGCCGGGGAGCCGCGTTTGATTCCATTGCACGACGACAATCCGACACGCCATTTCCCGTTCGTAACGGTGGCTATCATCGTCGCTTGCGTGCTGACTTTCGTGTGGCAGATATCGCTGCCGGAGCCGGAGCAGAAGCGCGTTGTCTATGCCCTGGGTGTGATTCCGGCAGTGCTGTTCCAGGAACGCCTGCTGCCCGATTCGGTCGCCATGGTGCGCGTCGAGCTCACGCTGTTTACCTCGATGTTTCTGCACGGCGGCTGGTGGCACCTGGCCGGCAACATGCTTTACTTGTGGATCTTCGGTAACAACGTAGAGGACCGGCTGGGCGTACCATTATTCATCCTGTTCTATGTGCTGTGCGGGATCGCCGCGGCGTTCACCCAGGCGTTGCCCGACTCGGCCTCGGTGGTCCCGATGATAGGTGCCAGCGGCGCCATTTCGGGTGTGCTCGGCGCCTACCTGCTGCTGTATCCGCGGGCCCGGGTCCTGGTGGCGGTGCCACTGGGGCTCATCGTCACCACCTGGCGGCTCCCGGCGCTCGTGGTGCTGGGGTTCTGGTTTGTGCTGCAGCTCGCCAATAACGTGCTGGTGCCGCAGGGCCAGGGCGGGGTCGCCTGGGGAGCGCATGTCGGCGGCTTTGTCGCCGGGATGGTACTCATTGTGCTTCTAAAGGGTCGTTATGTACGTCTGTTCCGCACGAACTGAGCTCACCGGCAGCGGCCTGTACGTCTGCCTGGTCTGCCTGGTCTGCCTGATGCTGCTGGTCGCGTGTGGCGATTCCGTTGTTGAAGATCCCCAGCCGCGCACGGTAGGCATCAATTACCTCGAAACCGGCGATCTGGACGCTATCGTCAAGCGCGGCCGGCTGCGCATCCTGTTGCTCAACGACGCGGCAGACCACTCTTTCCTGCCGCGCGCCGGTTCCATGCGGGACTTCGAGTTGCGTACCGCCTCGGCGTTCGCCCTCAGCCTCGGCCTCGAGCCGGTCATCGTTTACGTCGACCGGGTCAGTGAATTCATCCCCGCATTGCGCGAGGGCCGTGGTGACCTGATTGCCGCGAATCTGTCAGTAACCGACGAACGTAAGGCGTTTATAGAATTTACAGTACCGCTGCTGCATGCCCGCCAGGTAGTGCTCAGGCGCAAAGGCGATGGGCTGACCAAGCGCAAACAACTCAACGGCCGCAGCATAGCAATCCGCGAGTCCACCCCGTACTGGACGACCGCCGCCAGCCTCACCCAGCGATACAATGAGCTGAAAATCGAACTGTTGGAAGAGGGTCTGACCGACGATCAGAAATTCGAGATGCTGGCCGACGGCGCCATCGATCTGACAATTCACGACGACGTTGGCTTCGCGGTCGCTGCCCACTATCACGACGAGATCGAAATGGCGTTTCCGGTGACCCGCGAGCAACCGGTCGCCTGGGGCATCCGCAAACAGGCGGTGCTGTTGAAGGAAGCGCTGGATCGATTTCTTACTCTCGAACAACTCACCCGCGCGCAGGGTGAAAAGCACAGCGACGATTTCGCCGGCATCAAGCAACGCCGCACACTGCGCGTGGTGACGCGTAACAACGCCGCCTCCTATTTCCTTTGGCGGGGCGAATTGCTCGGCTTCGAATACGAGATGGCAAAGGCCTTTGCCAGGCAACATCGCTTGCGCCTGGAAGTGCTGGTGGCGCCGTCATGGGAACGCATGCTGCCGATGCTGTTGGAAGGGGAGGCAGATATCGCCGCGGCGTTTCTTACCCCGACCGACAACCGCCGGGCTCTCGGGGTGCAGTTCTCGCGACCATACAGCACTGCGTCCGAGGTCGTCGTTACGCGCAGTGACGACAAACAACTGCAGACGCTCGAAGACCTGGCAGGCCGGGTGTTCACCGTGCACGAAAGCAGTTCCTACTGGCAAACGCTCGAGCCCCTGGCCAGGCAGTATGGTTTCATGTTGCACGCCGCGCCCGAAGACGAGGAGACGGAAGCCATTATCGGGCGCGTGGCCAATGGCGAATACGACCTCACGTTGGCGGACAGCAACATTCTGGACATCGAGCTCACCTGGCGCAGCGATGTGCGTGCCGCGATGCCCATCGGCGATCCGATTCATCATGGCTGGGCGGTGCGCGCGCAAAACGATGAACTGCTGGCGGAAATCAACCGGTTTCTGAAAAAGCAACACCGCAGCGCGTTTTACAACCTCACCTACGCCAAATACTTCACCAGCGAAAACCGTATTCGTCAGCACAAGCAAGAGCGCATCGATCTCAACGCAGAGGGTCAATTTTCACCCTATGACGACATCGTCAAGCGCTACGCGGAGCAATACGGTTTCGACTGGCGTTTGCTGGTGGCTCAGATGTACCAGGAGAGTCGTTTCGATCCGCAGGCGCGCTCCTGGGCGGGCGCCCGCGGGCTGATGCAGGTAATGCCGCGTACCGCCAAACAGATGGGTTTCGAGGGCGATTTGACTGACCCCGAGCATGGCATTCATGCGGGGATCAAGTATTTGGCCTGGATGCGCGAGCGTTTCGATCCGGAGTTGCCGGTGCTCGACCGCATGTGGCTCACGCTGGCCGCGTACAACGCTGGGCGGGAACACCTTCGCGACGCGCGGGTGCTAGCGCGACGCATGGGCTGGAAGAGTAATCGTTGGTTCGGCAACGTCGAGCAGGCGATGCTGCTGCTGTCGAACAAGAAATACGCTCGTAAAGCGCGCTTCGGCTACGTGCGTGGTCACGAGCCGGTCAATTACGTACTTGACATCAAGCAGCGGTACGAGGCTTATGTGCGGTACGAACAAACCCTCGCCTGCCGGACGCGAACCTGCTCGCAGTCGAAGTAACTCTCCCCGACAGCTGCTCCGGCGTCCCCCGAGCGGAGTGAAGGGCCGGATATCGAGACACCGTTCACAACTGCGCCAAGATATTCGCAATTAGCCGCTGAATTCCAGTACGCTATGGTCAAAGCGCCGTAACAAATAGTCGTCTTCCGAATGGCGCTGCAGCTGGAGTTTGGAGTTGCACCGAAAACAGCAATGCCAGGAATGATACGAATCCGCGGCGCCAACATGGACGACGCGAAGCCCTTGATCGCGATGTGCGAATACATCGTCGATACCTGCTACCGCTCATTTCTCGGCGATGAGCTGGTAGACAGCTTCATTCGCCGCGAGGCCTTGAACAGGTACATTGCCCTGCACCTGGGTTATTTCCAGTTGTTGACGCTGGGCGACGAAATCGTCGGCTGCACCGTGTGCAAGGAGAATCAGATCGATCTGATGATGATCGATCCGCGGGTGGCGGGATTCGGCCTGGGTACCCAGTTGTTGCAGTACTCCGAGAAGCGCCTGTTCAGATCCAGCCCGGTGCTCGGCCTGAGGAGCTTCGCGGGCAACCATCAGGCAAACACCTTCTATCGCAAGCACGGTTGGGAGGACATGGTGGCGCACACGGACAGGGTGTCACAAGTACGCGAAATCCTGTTCCGCAAGCTCGATCCCATGCACGTCGCGCTGAGCGGTGACCTGACGTGGAGATTGACCGACTCGGGCAACTGGCGCAGCTGCTAGCCTGGTTCTCTGCATTTCGATCAAGAACCCCTCACCCTGAACCTCTACCCTCGGTTCGGGGGCCAGGGTTTAGTGGGCGCGGGGTTTGTGAAACCGGTTGCTCAGTTCGTCGCTTAATTTTTCCGCCCAGAACGTTTTGTCGGCGTGTTGTTCGCAGAGCACTTCGGCTTTTGCTTTCGCCTGCGCATACGTCATGACTTCCTCGGCGTATCTGCCGGCAATATGTTCGTACTTGTCCCGCCAGGCCACAACGTAGCCCGGATCGTCGGCTTTTCGAATGAACGTCTCCCCCATCTCTCGTCCCCTTAAAGCGCGCCGCGTTTTTCGTGCAGGCGGCCGATCAGATCGTCGGCCGCTTCCTGCAATTCCGGCTGCAGCGCTTCATAAACCCTTTCCAGATCGTCTAGCAGTTCATCGATCTGGTTCTTGTCCTCAACGGCATCGAAAGAAACCGTGGCTTTGTGCAGGTGTTCCTCCGGACTCATGGCGCCTCTCCTGTGGCCGGGTGGCTGTACTCGTACTCGACGTGGCAAACACGTAAATTGTAGCTCGCATACCAGCGCTCACGCCCGTTTTTCTGTGCGATCAGATGTTCCGCGTTCGCTTTCCACGCGCGAATCGCCTCCTGCGATTTCCAGTACGAAATTGTAATACCGAAACCGTTAGAGTCGCGGGTCGCCTCGATGCCCAGATACCCGGGCTGTTGTGCGGCGAGTTCCTTCATACGCTGCGCCATGTCGTCGTAACCTTCGGTATCGGACGACTGCCGGGAGGAAAAAATCACCGCGTAGCAGTCACGTGTTTTCAAGCGTCACCTCCGCAGAAAAGTCACCATCCATCTGGCCACATCCAGGTCGTGCACGGGTGTTCGCAGCGACTCCATGCCGGCCGCGGTGCGTTTCTCACCGACGACATCCTGCCGCCATTCCATCAGAGTGCGCGATAACTCGTGGCCGAATTCCGGATGCCCCTGGAACGTCAGCACGTTATCGTCGATCGTCAGCGCGGCGTACGCGCAGAAATCGCTGCTCGCAATGCACTGCGCGCCCGGCGGAAGTTCGGTCACCTGGTCCTGATGGCTGACAACCAGCGAAAACTCCTCACGTACCGGATTCATCCATGACGGCTGTTCGTGTACTTTTACCGTGGCCACGCCAACGCCCCAACCCTTGTGCGATTTCTCCGCATGGCCGCCCAGCGCCAGCGAAATCAATTGATGGCCGAAACAGATGCCGACCATGCGGCGGCGCTCGCTGTGCAGCTTGCGAATGTAGTCGGCGAGCAGCGGTATCCAGCGCTGGTCGTCGTAAACGCCCCACCGGCTGCCGGTCACCAGGTAGGCGTCGCAGGCATCAGTCGTGGGCGGATAGTCGTCGTTGCACACGTCGTACACCGTATAGGACAAATCCGCATCCACGCCGTCGAGCAGCGTCCTGAACATGCCCGGGTAGTCGCCAAAACGGGGAAGAAACTCGTCGCGCACAGTGTCGCATTTCAGAATCCCGACATGCATCTCGTTTCGACCGTCACTATCAGCATCAACCGTTCAGCTCATGGCGACGGGCAGCGGCGCCATGCGCAAATTATCAACATCGGCAAGCAAACCCGATACCACCGCGGCAACGAACTGTTTGCCTTTTTCAGCCGTTGCCAGGGTTGCGTCGCCGTACACGCCGCTGGGCGAATAGGCCTTGCCGGGAACGCGCGAGCGGCCCAGACCGCGCCCCGGGTGATAATCGCAAACGGCACTTTGCATGTCGACCCGTTGCGGTGCGATATGCAACATCATCGACGTTTCCACTTCGTCCGCGTGGGTGCCGCCTGGCTGCTCAGCGATTTGCGCGGCTACCGGATCAAGCAGTAACGCCAGATCGGTGTAAGTAAACAGAAGACCGCTGCCGGCCGGCCGCTGACGTACCAACTCGAGTGGCTGCAGGGTTGAAAAAACGGTGTTCAGGCAATAGAACCGGCGTGCTCCGAAGCTTGCGAGCGACTCGCAGATCTCCGCCGTCAACGCCGCCGCCGTGTTGCAACTCAAGGTAACCGAGCCCGGAAAGTCCGTGAACGCCGGATAGAAGTGATAGTTGAGCGCAGGCGCTATCAGCACTGCGCTCGCCTCGCACACACGCTACGCGAAGTAATCGGCCAGCACCCTGTCGTTATCCAGACGCAGATGCGGGCCATGCTCTTTGCTCGCCGCGCCCAGCGGAACAACCACCACCTGCTCGAGTGTCAACAAAAGCTCCTCCTGTTGCCAGGTCAGGTCGGCGAGGAAACGGCTACGGGCCATGGCGCTCAACAGTCTTGCAGTGCGTCGGACATCAGCTGTGCCAGCTCCTCGTGACCGCTGTTACGCACTGCGTTGATTGCGCCTTCGCGATCGACCAGACTGCGGTTCTGATTGAGTTTGTATTTGCCTTCCAGACGCTCGATGGGCAGCTCGAAGCCAGTTATCGCGCCACGCATTTTGCGCAGCCGGTCCGCGGGCAGCAATGCGCTGCGCCAGGGCTCGCCGTCAGTCTCGTAGCTGGCGGTGAGCCGTTCCAGCAGGTCCGCCAATCCGTCGTCGTCGAGTCTGGTCGCGCACCCGTATGCGTGCACGGCGACATAGTTCCAGGTGGGAACGTTAGGGCTTGCGTACCAGCGTGGCGAAATGTACGCGTGCGGACCCTGGAATACCGCCAGTGTCTGCCGGCCGTCGAACAGTGAATCGACCTGCGGATTGGCATTTGCAAGGTGGCCAAGCAGTGTCTGGCGTTCTCGATCCAGCAGTAACGGCAGGTGCGTTATCAGCGGTGCGCCATCAACTACGCTCACCAGAACAGCGAAAGAGTACTTCTCCACCATGGCGAACAGCCGCTGCGTGTCGGTTTCCTGGAAATGTCTGGGAATATACAAAAGTGCTACCCCTAACCGGCAATTCATTTGAGCGCGCGATGATAGCGCGATTCGACCCTCCGATCGCATTGCCTGGGTCGCGTAAATCGCATGCAACCCTGAATGTGCGCCCGCTGTCTTATACACTGTCAACGTTTGCAGCCGAGTCAGCCGTGGAGCTTGATCGTTTGAGCGCAACCCCGCAGTCAGCAGACATGGGCGCGGACCCGGAGCAGTCCGGGCCGTCGCCGGTGATCGTCTATATGTCCGGGCGTCTGCGCGGCACTGTGGAGCCGTTGACCGACAGCACGGTGCTCATCGTGCGCGAAGGACAAAGTGGTGTGCGGGTTCGAGCGCCTGAGGAAACTGCCGATGGCGACGTACCGGTGCGGCTGCACCGCGCGGGGGAGAGCTACGAGCTTGAAGTTATGCCGGAGGAATCGGTGTGGGTGAACGCCGAGCGCACCGAAAACAGCAGGTTGCTGGAATCGGGCGATGTGCTCGAAATCGGCCGCAACGGCCCGATGTTGCGCTATCGCCTGTATGCCGACGGGGTCGTGCCGAAGCGTTCGGTGGCGGAGGCGTTCGCCGATTGTTTCGATGTCGCACGCTATGACCACCGAGATGTAGTAAGGCGTACAGGCCGGCTGCTCGGGGAAATGACCAGTGAACTGGTGGTGCGTACCACACTATGGTTTCGCGTTGGTGTGATGATCCTGCTGGCGGCGCTGGTGGCCAGCACCGCGTACCTGATTTACGAAAATCGACAGCTGGCGGAGCGTGTCGCGCGCAGCGAGGCGCAGATGGCGGGTATGTCCGTAATTCTACAGCAGACACAGAGCAAGGCTATCACGGAAGAAGATCTGCTGGCGCTGCGCAGTTCGCTGGAGGTCGGCCTGTCGACGGCCGTTGAGCGCGTCGGTGCGCTGGAAGCGCGTTTCGGGGCCAGTGCGCGCATCATTTCCGCCGCGTCGCGATCCGTGCTGTTCCTGCAGGGTGCTTACGGTTTCGTGGATCAGGAGTCCGGAAAACCATTGCGCTACGTCGCGGTCGGGCCTGACGGTACGCCGTTCGGCGCGCCGCTTGGCGGTCCCGCCGTGACCCTGGACGGCGACGGACCGTTGGTGGAAGTGCAATTCACCGGTACCGCTTTCATAGCGAGCGGCAATGGCCTGTTGCTCACCAACCGTCATGTCGCAATGCCCTGGGAAGAGGAGGAATCCGATGCGGTGGCGGAGATGGGGCTGCAGCCGGTGATCCAGCGGTTCATCGGTTATTTGCCCGGTGTCACACAAAGTTTCGAGGTGAGTCTGGTGAGTGCCAGCGAGGATTCCGATCTCGCCATTCTGCGCTGCACCGAACTGACCGGTGAAATCAAACCCTTGACACTCAGCACTGTGCCTCCGCAACCTGGCGACGTGGTTATCGTGCTGGGCTACCCGACTGGCATACGCGCCATGCTGGCGCGTACCGACGAAAACCTCCTGGACGATCTGCGCGCCCGCGACGACCTCGATTTCTGGACCGTGGTGGCACACCTGGCGAAATCCGGTCACATCACACCCATCGCCACCAGCGGCATCGTCGGACAGGTGACGGAAAGCGCCATCGTTTACGACGCCGAAACCACCCATGGTGGCAGCGGCGGGCCGGTGATCAACCTCGACGGCGAGGTAATCGCGGTCAACGCAGCCATTCTGCCGGAGTTCGGCGGCTCCAACATCGGTGTACCGGTGGCTCGAACGCGGGCGCTGCTCGAAGGAGTGAATTAGGGTGCGCTGGACGGCGGTTGTAATCCGCGTCACAACCAGACCATTGCGAGCCGAATTCCCAACGCCGAGCTGGTCATACTGGACGGCGTGAAACACTCGATACTGATCGAAGCGCCGGATCGCGTTGCGGCGCAGTGCGTGAGTTTCTGTTACGGATGCCCTAGCAGATTTCACGCTGCTTGCGTACCTGGCGCGTCTGCCGTGGCATAGCTCGGCCTATGGCTTAAGCGCGTGACGCCCGTGGTCGCGGCAGCAATCCGGGGGACTTTTGTGATGTGCGTAACAGATTCGCCGTCGGCTGTCAGCAAAACACACTCACTGCTGACCTGTATCAACTGACAATGCGGTTGCCGTGATATCGAATGGATAAACAGAGGTTATCGGGGAGTTTCTATGAATCACACCGTCGAAGAATGGATGTTCGTGGCCATGCACCGCGATGTGGCGCCCGAGTTTCGCACCCTTCATGACTTGCTTGACGAAGCCTACTCGGGCCCCGAACAACGGCGGCTGCGGCAAGACCGGCTGAGTGACGATCCTGGCCGCAGAATAACCCGTGCACACAAACCAGCAGGATACGGCTCTAGCAGCGTAAACGAGCGTATCCTGCAAGCCGTTACTCGGGATGCTGAGTCTGCTCGAGCGTTGTTTCGTAGCGCCTCGTAACAAGATCAGAGATCTGTTCCGCCTGACGTACTCGTTATGCCAGCGAACGCGCCGGAAACGGGTGCGCGCGGCGTGACTGCGGAGACTTGCCGGAGGCATGATTTGAACCTCCACCGAAGGAGTGCGTTATGCTGCAGGTTCCCCGGTAACGGGAGATTTCCGTGCGTATTTCCACTTATCTATCTGCAACGGGGTGGTTGCTTGCCAGTTCTGCCGCTGAGGCCGAGTTACGCGGGTTTTTCACTACCGGAGCGGGATTCGTGCGGTTCGACGACGGTCAGGGCGACATCACGCCACCAATATCTACGTCCGCTTGGGCGCAGCGGTGAGCCGCTATGTCGAGGTTGGATTGGAAGCCGGATTCACGCTGCCGGCGGACGAGGTGAATGCCGTGGATTTAGACGTAGATGCCAGGATGTTGTACATATAGGGCAATCTGCCAATAGGCGATACCATGAAGCTGTACTTGCTCGCCGGCCCGGCGGAGACGAAGTTGACCGGGACAGCGGGTGACAATTCGGCCAGCGCGAAGGACGAGGATATAACCGCAGGTGTCGGGTTGCAGTTCGAAGTCCGTGAGGACTACTACTTCCTGGTGGACTACATCAAGTACTTCGATAGCGATAAATTCGACCAGTTCACCGGTGATATCTCCTCAGCCGCGATCAACATCGGGGTGGGTGGATATTTCTAATTTGGTTCCAGCTGGAATCCGCTGACAAAGATTTACCATTACTTCTCCCGGAGAAGAATGGCTGTCCGCGGCAATGCACCGCGATAAGCAACCGGCGTTTCGCATTGGCCACAGGATTCGCCCTAGACAGGATTACGGCTCCGGCAACTTAATCGAACGGCCAGCAGGCGTACACGGAGAGGGCTGGAGCTCGCAGTCTGGTGCGTGTTACCACCTTTTTCCGGCGCGACCTGAAATGCTTCCTGATTGCCTGAATCGTTGGTTTGGCTGTCCGGTCGCCGGAAATATGACAACAAGGCGGAGCACAAAGACGTGAGTGAAAACCACCGGTTTCGCGCCCAAACGGCTGATGGACTGGCACAATCGCCGATCAGACAGACTGCCAAGGAGGCCGCCATTTGATACCCAGAATTCGGGATGCTGCTGCCGAGTATGTAAAAAGACGTTTTTTCTATGGCTGGACCGTCGTCGGTGTGGCGGGGCTTGGCATATTTGCCAGTGGTCCGGGGCAGTCGCACACGTTCAGCGTCTTCGTCGAGCCCATCAGTCGGGATCTCGGCGTCTCCAGCGCCACGATTGCCACCGCCTATGGACTGGCGACACTGATCGCGGCGCTGCTTCTGCCGCAGGCGGGCCGTGCCGTAGATCGTTTTGGACCGCGGCGTGCTCTGCTGGTCATTGTCGTGTTACTCGGACTGGCCTGCGTATTTTTCGGCGCGGCGGCGAATTTCGTCTGGCTGGCGCTGGGCTTTGGGTTGTTGCGGTTTTTAGGCCAGGGTTCGCTGATGCTTGGCTGTGCCAATCTGGTATCGCACTGGTTCAGCCGCCGGCGCGGGTTCGCGATGAGCCTGATGGCGTTGGGTTTTGGTTTGTCGATGGCAGTGCATCCGCCGCTCGCCCAGTTTCTGGTCGTAGAACTTGGCTGGCGTCAGGCATGGGGCGTGCTTGGGGTTATCACCTGGTTGATTATGCTGCCGCCGTTGCTGTTGCTGGCGTACGACAAAGCCGAGGACCTGGGTTTGCGTCCAGATGGCGCGTCTGAACAGCTCACCCAGTCCGCGGCGGGCGGTTCGGACACGACCGGCCTGACACTCGCCGAGGCGCTGCGCACCCGCAGCTTCTATGTGCTGGCCGTAGGCTGGTTCGCGATCGCAATGCTGGTGACCACGTTGCATTTCTACCAGGTCAAGCTGCTCACCTCGCAGGGCGTCGCCGTCGCGATAGCAGCCAGCGCCTTCACCATTTCGGCACTGACCATGGCTGTCACGATGCCGCTGGTCGGCAGACTGTTCGACAGTGTGAAAACCCGCTACGTGTTCGTCATCGGCCTTGCAGTCACCGCTACTTCGCTCCTCACGATCACCTTCGCGGACAGCCTTGTCAGTACGGTGATTTACGCATTGATATTCGGACTCAACAACGCTTTCAGCATGACCATGTTCGGCTATATGTGGCCGCGCTACTTCGGCCGCCGCCACCTGGGTGCCATTCAGGGCACCGGTCAGATGGTTGGTGTGGTGGGTGCGTCGCTGGGGCCGCTGCCGGTCGGTATTGCATTCGATCTTATCGGTGATCCGACCTGGACCATCCGGCTGCTGGCAATCATTCCGGTGGCGGCGGCAATCCTGGCGTTTTTCATGTTGCACACTCACGCGGCGATTCGCGGCGACTACGAGCATCTCGAATGACGTGTGCATGACAGTTGCTGTCGGCGAAATCCATGCCGATGGCAATTGCTAATCCACTAATGTCGGCCGGTTTTACGTTTCACAGCACAATGCGTAGTTGATTCGACGTAACTCATTGAAATTACCAGCGGCTCGAGAAATTGCACGATTCTTGCCACTAAGTCGTATCCGACGGTAACAGGAGACTGCTCGTGACACTTCGTGGATCCTGCCTGCTG
>Ga0224508_10001205_pt1 | contig 23461 bp, 21 predicted proteins | sample SF_Jan12_sed_USG_4_FD_170157 | JGI IMG/M metagenome (GOLD analysis project Ga0224508, IMG submission 170157) | Sediment microbial communities from San Francisco Bay, California, United States - SF_Jan12_sed_USGS_21 | ecosystem: Environmental > Aquatic > Marine > Sediment | place: USA... | reverse complement strand
GCCGAAGCGCTGAACACGAGGGCGGTGGCTGGGCGGCCGGCTTGGGACAGCCTTTGGGCGACTTCGTAGCCCAAGACCGCGCCCATGCTGTGACCGAAGATCACTGTCGGGAGGGCTCGCCGGGCCAACCACTCACCGGCGATCGCATCCGCCACCGCTGGCAGGTTTTCAGCAGGCTGTTCGTCGATCCGCTCCTCGCGGCCCGGCAATTGTGCCGACGAAACCGAGACGTAAGGCGGCAAACCCTCGGCCCAGCCCCGGAACACGGAGGCCCCCGCCCCTGCGCCGGGAAAGCAAAGCAACGAGGCAAGTGGCGCGACCCGCGCGGGCCAGTCGACCAGCCAGCGGCTCATCGCCGGATCACGCGGACTGTGCGCATTCGCGCATCAGGACCTCCTCGATCCGGCCGCGGATGAAGTCGAAATCCTCGACGATGGCGAAATGACCGGTGTCGCGGGTGAAGACCTCGAAACGGCGCGAGGTGAATTTGCGCCAGATCCGGGCATCGACCGCGCGGAAATAGACGTCGCGCACACCCCGGAATACCGTGATCGGGATCGGGAACGGGTCTTCCGGGGCGTAAGCGTAGTCGCTCGCCATGGCGAATTCCGCCCTCACGGTGGGCAAGACCAAGGCGCGAAGCTCGGCCTCCTCCAGCATCCGCGCGCTGTCGGAAATGCCGAAGGAACGGACGATCTCGGCGAAGACCGCGTCGGATTGCTTGTAAAGGGGTCTGCCTGGCCGGTAGTCGGCGAAACTCTCCAACCGCTTCTCTAGCGCGGCTTCAAACGAGCCAGGCGCGTTCAGAACGCTGGGGGGCCGGGCGCCGGAGATGAAGATATGCACCGGCATCGGCCGCTTGCGCGCCTTCAGGAAACGCAGAGACTCGTAGAGCGTCAACCCGCCCAAGCAGTGGCCCAGCACCGCGTAGGGCTGGTCGAGCTTGTCGTAGAGCTGGGGCAGCAGGCCACGCGCAAAGTCCTCGACACTGGCGACCGGGGCCTCGTTGATGCGGCTGAGGCGTCCCGGCGGCTCGACGGCGACGACCTCGATCTCTGGGTCGAAGGCGTCGCCCCAGCTGTCGAAGGCTGCCGAACCACCCCCGGCGAACGGGAAGCAGAAGAGCCGCGCCCGCGCCTGCGACCGAGGCCGGCGGGTAACCAGCCAGGCGCCGGACTTGCCACCTGTCTCGGCTGCACGGTTCGGCATCGGAACGGGTTCCGCTACGTCGCCATCGGGAAGGCCAGGGATCTCCACAAGGACCATCGCCGCCAGTTCTGTCACCGAGGGTCCCTGGAGAAGCGCCCGCGCGGGCAGGCGCACCCCGAAGACCCCCTCGATCTCGTTGATCACCGTGATCGACATCAGCGAGTCGAGCCCAACCTCGCGGAGCGAAACGTCAGGGTCGGGTGCGCCATCGAGTTCAAGCGCCGCGCCGCAGATTTGGCCGAGCGCACCGGCGACAAGTTCGGTCCGCCCGGACGGTGGCGCACTTCTAAGCGCGTCCATGATCTGCGCCCGGTCGACCGTTGCAGTCTTGCGCGTGGCGCCTTTGCCGCCGCCAAGACGCGCATAGAGCCGGGGCACGTCCGAAAACTGCCCGGTAAAGGCCGACCAGTCGGTGATGGTCACGCCAAGATGGTCGAAACCGTGAGCGAGCGCATGGCCGAGGATCTCGATCCCGGCATCGGCCGGAATGAACCGCGTGCCGCGGGCCCGCCAGATCGCCCGGCCGCGCTCGCCGGATTCGGTAGCGAGCCCCGCGTCCTCCCAGGGCCCCCAATTCATCGCCAATGCGGGCAGGCCCAGCCGTCGGCGGTGGGCGACGACCGCGTCCTGGAAGGCATTGCCTGCCACATAGTTGAGCTGCCCCATCGACCCGATCAGGCTGAGGATCGACGAGAAGAGCACAAAATGGTCGAGGTCGAGATCCTGCGCGGCCCGGTGCAGCGCCCAGGTGCCCTCGATTTTCGGGGCGGTCACCCGGTGATACTGTGCCCAGTCCATCGAGGCCATGATCCCGTCGTCCAGCAATCCGGCGCAATGGAATATGCCGGCGAGCGGGGGACCTTGCTCGCCGAGGGCATCGATCAGCGTGCTCACCTGATCCGGGTCGGTGATATCGGCCGAGCGGATCGTAACGGTGGCGCCCATGCCCTCGATCTCGGCAATGGTCCGTTGCTGCTCGGCGCCGGGTGCGCGGCGGCTGACGAGCGTCAGGTGCCGGGCACCCTCATCCGTTAACCATCTTGCGAGCTTCAGCCCCAGGACGCCCAGCCCGCCTGTGATCAGGTAGGACCGGTCGGGCCGGATAGGCGGCGTGACGGGCAAGTCCAGACCATCCAGCTCGCGGCGCGCAAGACGCGGGGCGAAACGGCGGCCATCGCGCAGTGCCGCTTGATCCTCGTCGTCGGCTGACAGAACCTCACGCGCCGCGGCGGTGAGATCGGTTCCGTGATCGAGGTCGATCAGCCCTCCCCAGACATTCGGGTGCTCGAGCGCGATGACGCGGCCGTGGCCCCAAAGTGTCGCTTGGACTGCCTCGCCCCCCAGCCGGCCGTCGCGCGGCGCCTGGGCGCCCCGAGTGATGACCCAGAGCCGGGGCTGTCCCCAGCCATCCGGCAGTGCGTCCGTGACCAGGTTCAACGCGGCCTGGCTAAGCGCGAATTGCCGCTCCGAGAGCGCGGCCAACTCCGCCGGCGCGATCCGCATCATTGGCGCCGCCGACAGTGCGGTTGCGAGCAGCACGCCTTTGATGGGCCCGGCAACGGTCGGAGCAGGCACTCCCAATTGCAGTGCCTCCGCATTCAGGAACCCGACCGTCGCTCCGGCATCACGCAACGCGGCGGTCAAATCAGAGACCTCGGCTTCGTCCTCGGCGATCACGATCCAGGCCCCGGCCTCGGCTGGATCCGGCTCGGGCAGAGCCGGGCGCTCCTCCCACTCGATGGCATAGAGCCAGTTCTCGACCGGCGCGCGTTCGCGCGGAGTGAATTCCTCGCGGGTCAAGAGCTTGACGGTCAGACCCTCGATCACCGCGACCGGAGCGCCGCCGGTGCCGAAGATGCGCACATCCAGCGTGTAGCGCCCCTCGGCGGGGTCCTCGCCCTCGCGCAGGGTGCAGTGCGACCAGACTTCGGTGACGCCCGGTGCGAAGATCGCGAACCGCTCGACCGTGGTCGGAAGAAAGGTAATTTGATCCTTCTCAAATACATTCAGGAAATCATCGTAAAGCCCTGACAGGACTGGAAACAAATGCAAACACGCATCGATCAGCGCAGGATGGAGCGAGGCATCCGCTTCAACGGTTTCCGGGTCCAGGGAAACCCGGCCGAGCGCGGTCCCAGGCCCGGTCCATATTTCCTTTAGGTTCCGGAAGCTGGGGCCATAGTTGAGCCCAAGGTGATCGAGCGCCGCGTAGTAGCGGACGGCATCTACCGGATCGAGGCAGGCTTGCCGCAGAGCGTCTATATCCGTGGATTCTGGCGGTTCGGCGCCAATCCGGGCCGCGGCTTTTATATGTGCCTGCCAGGCGCCCTTGCCGCCGCTGGCAAGGCTGCCGAGTGCAAGATCGCCCTCGACTCCATCGCCCGGCAGTTCGATATCCATCAGCCGTTCCTCCCCCTCGGACAGGACGCAGGCTTGGGCGTAGGTGAGGTTGTGAATCGCTATGGATTGCGCACCCGCCTCGCCGCAGGCATCCGCCATGGCGATCAAAGCGGCGGCGGCCGGCAGGGTGACCTGGCCGTAGACCCGATGGTCGGCCAGCCAGGGATGGCGGGCGACAGAAAGGCGCGCCTGGAAATGGCGCCGCGCACCGGGCACACGGATCTCGGTGCCATGAAGCGCCCCGGCGTCATCCTGATGCGCCGGCTCGTCGTCGATCCAGAACCGGGTTCGTTCGAAGGGATAAAGCGGCGCCGGTTTGGCTGGCGCCCCGCAGCCTGGGTAGAACGGCGCGGGATCGACGGCGCAGCCGCGCTGCCAGAGACGCGCCAGCGTCGCGGTCGATACGGACCAGTCATCGCCCTCACCGTCGAGCAGCCCATGTGCCTCGATCTCTGCGCCAAGGCTTGCAAGCGCGAAGCCGCGAAGCGCGCGCCCTGGGCCCACTTCGACAAAATCGGTGCAACCGAGCGCGGCGAGGCGCGCCAGCCCGTCGGCGAACCGGACCGGGCTAAGCAGGTGGTCGGAAAAATAGCGCCCGTTGGGTGGTGCCTCCACGACCTCTCCGGTCAAATCCGAGACAAACGGCAGGGCCGGCTTGCCGGCGCCCAGCGCATCGGCGAAATCGGCCAGCGGCTGGGCGGCCTCTGCCATGAGCGGCGAGTGGAAGGCATGGGAGACGGTTAAGCGCCGGGCCGCGAGCCCGGCCTGCTCGGCCTTCGCGACGACCGAATCTACCGCCGACGCAGGGCCAGAAACGACTGTGTTTTCGGGGCTGTTGAGCGCCGCGACCACCGCTTCAGTGTCCGCGCAAATCGGCTCGACGGTTGCTGCGTCAGCAAAGACCGCCGCCATGGCGCCGCCTTCCGGCAGGGCACCCATCAACGCCGCGCGGCGCGCGATCAGGTCGGCGGCATCCTCGGGCTGGTAGATGCCCGCGGCCGCCATCGCCGCGAAGGCACCGACGCTGTGGCCCAGCACCGCGTCCGGGCGAACCGCCCAAGCATCGAGCATTCGGGCCAGCGCCCACTCGACGGCGAAGATCGCCGGCTGCTGCAGGCCGGTATGGGCCAGCGCCTGCGGCTCGTCCGTGCCGAAGACCGCCCGTTCGATGGCAAGACCGGACGCGGCGAGGCGCGCCGCGACCGTGTCGAAGGCTGCACGAAACGCGGGCTCGCCGTCATAGAACGCGCGGGCCATGCCCGGATATTGCGACCCCTGACCCGGAAAAAGAAACGCGACCTTGCGGTCGGAATTTGCCTGACCGGCCTCCGCGCCGATCAGCGCGCGGGACAACCCAGCCGCATCGGTGCCGGTGACCGCGATCCGGTAGCGGAGCGCCGGGCGGCGGGCGGCGGCAGCACAGGCGTTGGGCAGGGCGCGCTGATCGGTGCCCACGAGATGATCGCGCCAGAGGTCGGTCAGCCGGCCAAGCGCCTGGGGGCTCTCGGCGCTTAAACACAGCATCTGCCGCGCCGGTAACTGTACCTGCGCGTCGGCCGGTATTGGCGCCTCCTCGAGGATCGCGAAGGCATTCGTCCCGCCCAGACCCAACGAGTTGACGGCAGCCCGGCGAGGATGGCTGTCGGGCGTCCACTCGGTCAGTTCCGTGGCCACCCGGAAGATTCCGTTCTCCAGGTCGATCCGGGGATTGGGCGTCTCGAAGTTCAGGCTGGGCGGAACCTGCCGGTGATGCAGCGCCAAGGCTGATTTTATTAGCGAGGCCACACCCGCCGCCTGTTCCAGATGGCCGATATTGGTCTTGACCGAGCCGAGCCAGCACCCGCCAGGTTGCGCCATTTGGTCGGTGGCGAAGCAGCGCTGCAGGGCCTCGACCTCCAAGGGATCGCCGACCACCGTGCCGGTGCCGTGCCCCTCGACCAAGCCGATGGTCGAGGGATCAACCTCGGCCGCGGCGAAGGCGGCCGCCATGGCGCGCGCCTGGCCCGGCGTGCTGGAGGCGGTGAAGCTGGTCTTTTCGGCGCCGTCATTGTTGATCGCCGAGCCAAGGATCACCGCATAGATCCGGTCGCCGGCCGCGATCGCGTCCTCGACATGCTTCAACACGACGACACCGCTGCCGCTGCCGAAGACCGTTCCCTCGGCCTCGGCGTCATAGGCCCGGCAGCGGCCATCGGGCGACATGATATCGCCCGCGCGGTGCAGATAGCCCTGGACCTGCGGCACCCTGACCGTCGCGGCGCCGGCCAGGGCCATCTCGCACTCGCCATCCAGGATTGCCTGACAGGCCAGATGGACCGCGACCATCGAGGTCGAGCAGGCGGTCTGAACGTTGATCGCTGGGCCGGTCAGGTTGAGTTTGTAAGCGAGCTTCGTCGCCAGGAAATCCTTGTCGTTCGCCAAATGCTCGAGCCCGCCGGTGGCGCCCGCCTGAAGTGAGGGATGGGCAAGCAGATAGCTGGTGACCACCCCACCCGCGCCCATATAGGCGCCGATGCGGCTGTCTGGCGCGCGGCCCGGATCAACGCCCGCATCTTCGAGCGCGTGCCAAGCCTCCTCCAGCAGGATGCGCTGTTGCGGGTCCATCATCCGCGCCTCGCGGGGCGAATACTCGAAGAAGCGGGCGTCGAACCGATCGAAATTGTCGATGACCGGCGCGGCCTTCACATAGTCCGGGCGCTTCAGCGTCTTCTCCGGCACACCAGCGCGCAGAAGCTCATCGTCGGAAAAATGGCGGATGCAATCCTTGCCCGCGGTCAGGTTGGCCCAGAATTCCCGCCAGTCATTGGCGCCCGGGAAGCGGCAGGCGATCCCGATGATCGCCACGCCCCGTGGGGCCGAGCCGCCGGTGCCCGAGCCATCCATCGCCTCAGCGCCGCCGCCGCCGGGCGCGCGCGGCGGCCATTTCGGCGTCCATGTCCTGGGCTCCAGCACCGGGCGCAACCGCCAGACCCAGCGCCGCGAGATAGGCTTGGGTCAGGTTGCCCACGGTCCTGATCGAGGTGATGGGGATCTCCTGGAACGGATCGGTCTCCAGATCGTCTTCCAGCGTCAGCACGATCTGCGCCAGGTCCATCGAGCGCAGGCCGAGGGTTTCGCTGAGTTTCGCTTCGGCGCTGATCAGCGCCGGATCCAGATCACGCTGGGCCATCACATCGGCGATGGTCTCCTCGACCGTCGCGCGGACACGATCCTGGTCCGGGGTGGATTCTAGCATGACAAACCTCCATCGACGACAAGCACCTGGCCCGAGACGAACGAGCCCTGCTCGGACGCCAGAAAGTATACCGCCTCGGCGATCTCCGCGGGCTCGGCGAAGCGCCCGAGCGGGGTGCGCCGCTTGATCCGGCCGGTCGCCTTCTCATCGAGCTCGGCCACCATGTCACTGGCGAAATAGCCCGGCGCCACCGAGTTGACGCGGATGTTGCGCGGCCCCAGCTCGCGGGCCAGCGACCGGGTCATGCCGTCCAGCGCCGCCTTGGTCGCGCTGTAGACTGAAACCCCGGAATGGCCCGCGACCCCGTTGACCGAGGAGATATTCACGACACTGCCCGAGCCGCGCTTGATCATGGTCTTGGCACAGGCCTGGGTCAGCAGGATCGCGCCGCGCAGGTTCACGTCCAGGACCCGGTCGATCTCGCCCTCGCGCATGAACGTCAGGAGACCGTCGAAGCCGACGCCGGCATTGTTGATCAGCGCATCGATCCGGCCCCATCTTTGGACCACATCGCGCGTCGCCGCGCGCAGTTCATCGCCGTCGCTGCCATCGGCGGCCTGCCAATGGAACCGCTCACCATGGCTGGTCTGACGGTCGGCGACCGCATCTGTCGAAGACCTGCTGAAGGTCGCGACCCGCCAATCGCGCGACAGGAACAAATCGACCAGAGCCAGGCCCAAACCCCGGCTGCCGCCGCTGATCAGCGCAACCGGTATGCCCGCCGATATATCTGGGGCCTCGGTCATGCGGGCAGCCGGATCTTCTTGAACCGGGCAGAATGCAGCGGCTGATCGGCGATCTTGAACATGACCGGCACCTTATGCGGCTCGAGCCAGTCGCGGCAGAACCGGTCGAGCCGGCGCTTGAGATCGCGGGGGTCCTCGTCCTCGATCAGCTTCACCATGGCCACCGCCACGGCGCCAGTCACCGGGTTCGCCCGGGCCGAGACGGTGGCATCGGCGATATTGCCAGCGCGTAGTATCACGCTCTCCACTTCGGCCGGGTGCACTTTCTCACCGCCCACATTGATTAGTTCGGTCTCGCGGCCGAGGATCTTCAAATAGTCACCATCGACCTCGACCCGGTCCTGGGTGTCGAGCCAGCCATCCGCATCGAAGGGGCTCGGTGCGTTCAGATAGCCCAGCATCGCGGTCGGTGCACGCACCCAGAGGACGCCGTCGATCACCTTGTGCTCGACCGTGCCGCCGATCTGAACCCAGAGGCTGTCGGGCGCGCGTGAGCGCGTCGGCACGATGCCGATCTCGCTCAGCCCGTATGTCTGTTTCAGGGTCACGCCCGGGAAGGCCGCAACCAGCCCCTCCAGCGTCGCCTGGGGCATGACCTCGGTGCCATAGGTGATCAGCTTCAGGCTGGAGAGGTCGTAGCGCGATGCCGCATCCGAGATCAGCAGCATTTTCAGGAAGGTGGGGCTGGTCGGCAGCAACTCGGCACCGGTGGCCTCGATCGCCCGCCCGACCGTCTCGACCGAACGGTCGCGGATTACCACCGCCGTGCCTCCGTGGCCCAACACGTTGATCAGCGTGTTGATCCCGCCGATATGATCGAAGAGCAGAAAGACAAGGGTGATGAATCCCGGCCGCTCGCGCTTGGCGGATTCCATCAGGCGGTCCAGATCCAATAGACAGGCTTTCGGCTCGCCCGACGAGCCCGAGCTGAAAAGGATCAGCCCCGCCGCGCCTCGGTCGCGCAGCGTTTCGACCAAAGGCGGGGTCGCCTGCCGTTCACAGCGTGAGAAGATCGCCTCGTCCGCATGATCGATCCCAATCACCCAATCAGCGCCGGCCGTCTCACAGCGCTGATCCAACACCGCCGGCGGCATCGGGGTCAGTGGCACGACGATGGCACGCAATGCCGCCAGGGCAAAGACCAGGGCACATGACGACGGGCCGTAATCGGCATGAATGACCACCACGTCGCCCGGGCACACACCTTCGGCGCCCAGGCGCGCGCGCCAAGCGTCGGCCAGGGCCGCGAGGTCCTGGTGCGTGACCGTCCGGCCGTCGTGGATCAGCGCCGGTCGCTCACCCCAGCCAGCGATTTTCTCAAGGAACCAATGGGGCAACACGGCCTCCCCAAGCAGAATGCCACATGCGGGGCCAAGCGGGTCCCGCGCTTGCTCGAGAGGCGCGTGCCTAGTCTTCCTTCGCCGTTTCCTTGCGCCGCTCTTCCTTGAGCGCGCTGGCGGTGTCGGACATGTTCTTGCTGACGATGTTCATCATCGTCACGGGGTCGTCCAGACCCTCGCGCATGACCTTGAGATAGTTCATCCGCATATCGACGAAAGCCTGCATTGTCTTCGTGCACGAGGACATCATCGAATACATGGCCGAGCGCATCTCGAGCATGTTCTCCTCGATCGCGTCGATCATCTTGTTTTCGTCTTTTTGTTCTTGCTTTCCGGTATCGTCGCTCATCTGGCGCCCTCCCTGGCTTATAACTTGACTCTACTTTCGTCGTCTCCGTCGTTGCGGGTTTCTCCACCCTCGACCTTCGCATCGCAAATCGTGGCGATTTCCGCCATCATGTTCTGCGTATCCTCGAGCATCAGCATCTGCAACCGCAAGGCGCTGGCCATCACCTCGGACATGCCTTCGTTCATCGCCTCGGCCGCGGCCATGAACTCGCGAAGTTGATCCTTGCCGTCGGTCTGGTCGTCGCCCGCCATAGGCGCTCCTCACGCTTCCGCCGCCACCGGCTCGCGGGGAGTTTTCGGGGGCTTGCCCATGCTCCGCTCCAGCCGAGCGCGGTGGGTCTCGACAAAGGCACGTCCGGTTTCGACCCCGATGTCGAACAATTTCGACATGTTCGAATAGGTCCAGTCCAGCACTTCCGGCCAACGGTCTTCCGGGATGTGATCACGGAACGGCATGCGCAGCAATTCCGTGCGCGACGAATGGGCCAGGTCGTCGTCCCGGTCCCCCATCACTGCTTCTTCGAACGCGCGCATATGTTTATAGCGAATCTCTCTGAACCTTTCCGGATCGCGTTTCGCGAGTCCTACATAATCCTTCAGATTAATCCTCTTATTCTCCAGCTCCAACTCCAGCTCCGGATTCGCCTTCAAGAACTCGTTGACGCACTCCTCGAACTCGTCGACGTCATGCTCGCCGAGCCCGAGCACATTGACTAGGTCGTGGAAATCGCGCTTTTTCTTGATGTCATCGCGCCGGAGCTTGAACTTCTCCCAATCGGTGTCCGCCAGATCGAGGATCTTTTCCAACTCCTCAATCTCACGCTCGCGCTGATGCAATTCGCGCCCATCCTTGAACGTTTTCAGTCCCTGCTCGGCCAGCCGGGTCAATGGCGCGATAATTGACTTGCCCCAGGCATCGATTAGCCAGCGTGGTTCGCCAATCAGGTGCCGATTACCCATGATGTCGAAGAAGATGACCGTATCGACATCGTTCTCGACCATCACGTCTTCAGGGTTTAGCGCCAGCGTATTGAAGGCCGACCCCTCCAGATAAGTCTTCTTCTCGCCAGATTCGGGATCGGTCAGGTGATAGGGCGCGTAGATGAAGGGCATTGCCAGCGCCGCCTTGAAATGCTCGGCGGTGATCTCGTGGCGATGGAAGGTTTTTTCCTCACCATCCTCGATACAATAGGCGGAAAGTCGGAACTTGGTGTCGTTCGAGGCCATATTTGGCTCGAGCGAGTTGAAATCCACCAGCATCTCGATCCAGGGCGGCGGCTGGCAGAGCCCCTGGCTGCGCGGGTTCAGGTTCGTCGGGCTCATCATCGTCGCCATCAACGCCAACCCATCGCCCAACAGCCGCTGGCGGCGCGACTCCCGCGGGATCGACCAGAGGAACGGGTTGGTCGCATTCGAGAAGGCGCGGGCCATCGCGCCCGGTTTTTGGAAAATCTTGTAGTTGACCGGCACCATCTCGTAGATGGCGTCGTCAATGCCCCAGTCGCGGGTCGCCCTCAGCGCCGCGCGACGGGTTTTCTTCCAACTCAAGCCGGGGTCTTGCTTGCGCGGCGCGGCGTAAAGCAGTCCGACAACCATGCCGGCGCCCGTGGTCGTGATCACCTTGAAGTCGATACCGGCCTCGTCCAGGGCCAAAAGCGCCCCGGTCATCAGCGGCAGGTTTGGCGCTCCACCCCCCAGTACGAGCCCAATAGGCATTTATGCTGCTCCGACTGTAAACACTTGTTCTATCATCAACGGAAAAGCCGAGAACGCCAATCACATAGGTCGAGGATGTCACCTCGGGAGACCGAATGCAAGCAGTGCTGGTCAGCGCCTCAGGGTCATCCTATCGGCCTCGATCTCGAAGCTGCGGAAGCGTTCCAAATACGACATTCCGAGGAGTGAATCGGAGAGCTGGCCGCCATTGACGACAGCACGCACATCGCGGTCGACGAAATCGCCGAGCTCGATCCGGTCGAGCGTCACGCCGGCCCCCATGACCCGGCCATTCGCGGTATTGGCGGGCAGGATATAACTTAGGCCGTTGACGTCGAAGCCGATCCGGGCCGCGTCCTCTTGGCTAAGCACGATATTGGTCGCGCCCGTATCGATCAGGAACCGGATCGGCGTGCCTTCGACCCGCGCTTGAGCATAGAAATGCCCGTCATCGGCGCGGCGGAAGACGATTGCCTCGGCGCCCTGCATCAGACCCTGGTCCGGGAAGAGCTGCGAGGCCAGTTGGTCCTTGAACCCGTAGGCGATGGTGAATCCCACGAAGATCAACACCCAGATCGCGGCGTGCTGCATCGCCGCGCCGAACCGGCCCCGATAGCGGACAAAGAGACCGATCGCGATCGCGCTGCCTAGGATCGCCAGGTAGAAGAACCGGGCCTGGGCGTCGGGATCTTCTGGCAGCATCGCGTTTCCTTCCTGATGATCCGGTCGAAGATGGCTGCGGCGGGGCGCATCCGCAAGTCTTGACCGGTTAGGACGCGGCCTTTGCCGCCTCCAATGCCTCCTCCGCCGCAAGCCACAGGGCCTCGGCCCTCGCCTGGGCGTCAAGGATTTCGCCACGCTTGATCTGCAGGCTCTCGATCTTCTCGGACGGGCCGCCGTAAAGGTCAGGATCGGCGAGGCGTTGATCGATCTTGGCCAACATGCCCTCGATCTTTGCCAGGCGCTCCTCGCAGGCCTTGACCTCGGCTTTGAGCGGCGCGAGCGTCTGGATTGCATCAGCCGCCTCGCGGCGTTGCACCTTGCGCTGGTTCGGCTGCGCTGCCCTGCTGCCCTTCGGCATATCCTTTGCCAGCAAGAGCTTGCGATAGGCCGCCAGATCGTCGTCGAACGGCGTCACCCGGCCGCCCTTCACCAGCCACAGCCGGTCCGCCACCAGCTCGATCAGGTGGGCGTCGTGGGTGATCAGGATGACCGCGCCGGAATAGGCGTTGAGCGCGGTGACAAGCGCCTCGCGGCTTTCGATATCCAGGTGGTTGGTCGGCTCGTCGAGGATCAGAAGATGCGGAGCGTCCAGGGTTGCCAGCGTCAGAAGAAGCCGCGCCTTTTGCCCGCCCGAGAGCTTCGCGACCGCCGTCTCGGCAATCTCGGCGCCGGTCCCGCCATTGGCCAGGATCGCCCGCAGCTTTTGCGGCTCAAGCGCCGGGCGCAGACGGCGGATATGGTCCAAGGGCGTCTCGCCGGCCACCAGTTCGTCCGCCTGGTGCTGGGCGAAATAGCCGATCCTGAGCTTGGTAGAGGCCTGGCGCTGTCCGCCCATCGGCACGAGCTTGCCCGAGATCAGCTTGGCCAGCGTCGATTTGCCCTCGCCATTGGCGCCTAGCAGCGCGATCCGGTCGTCCTGGTCGATGCGCAGCGAGAGCTTCGAGAGCACCGAACGGCCGTCATAGCCCACGCTCGCGTCCTCGATCGTCATCAGAGGCGGGGCCAGTTCCTCCGGTTCGGGCAGCATGATCGGCGGTACGGAATTCTCGATCGCCGAGGCGATCGGCTCCATCCGCTCGATCATCTTCAGCCGGGACTGGGCCTGGCGGGCCTTGGTGGCCTTGTAGCGGAACCGGTCGACGAAGGCCTGCATGTGGGCCCGGGCCGCCGCCTGTTTCTTGGCCATCGCCGCCTGCAACGCCAGTTTCTCGCGCCTGACCCGGTCGAACGTATCGTACCCACCAGAATAGAGGGTCAGCTTGCGGTCATGCAGGTGCAAGATGCCCTGCACCGCCCGGTTCAATAGGCCCCGGTCGTGGCTGATCACCAGCATTGTATGGGGATAGCGGGCAAGGAAGCCTTCGAGCCAGGTCGCCCCTTCCAGGTCCAGGTAATTTGTCGGCTCGTCCAACAGCAACAGATCGGGCGCGGAGAACAGGACGGCGGCCAGGGCGACACGCATCCGCCAGCCGCCTGAGAATTCGCGGCTGGGCCGGGCCTGGGCCGCATGGTCGAAGCCGAGGCCCGCCAGGATCGTGGCGGCACGTGCCTCGGCCGAATGGGCCTGGATATCCGCGAGGCGGGTCTGGATCTCGGCGATCCGCGCCGGATCGGCGGCGGTATCGGCTTCGGCCAGCAGGGCGGCGCGCTCGGTGTCGGCGGCCAGCACGGTCTCGATCAGCGAGCGGTCCTCGGCCGGCGCCTCCTGGGCGACACCACCGATCCGGGCGCGCGGCGGCAGGGAGATCTCGCCGCCATCGAGCGCCAATTCCCCGCGGATCAGCCGGAAGAGCGTGGTCTTGCCGCTGCCGTTGCGCCCGACCAGCCCGATCCGCGCGCCCGCCGGAATCTGCGCCGAGGCCCCCTGGAACAGGGGCTTGCCGGCGATTGAAAATGTGACGTCGCTCAGCGTCAGCATCGGTCAGACGGGCCGGCGTTTCAGGATATGGATGATCTGATAGGTCATCACCACCTCGTCCACCTGGTTCAGGACCCGGTACATGATCCCTGTCCGGCCCCGATCGTCCCGCGAGCGCGAGGGCTTCGAGCTCACCACCACGGCCTTGACCCTCAGCGTATCGCCTGGGCGCACCGGGCGGATCCAGCGGACCTGATCCATCCCCGGCGAGCCCATCGAGGCCTCGTTCCAGATGCCGACCTCCAGAGTCAGATCGAAGCCAATGGCCATGGTCTGGAGTCCACTGGCGATCAGCCCGCCATAGGCAGAGGCTTTCGCCGCCTCCGGGTCGGTGTGGAACGGCTGTTTGTCGTATTGCCTGGCGAAGGACAAAATCTCGTCCTCGCTCAGGCTCCGGCTTCCGGTCTCGAAGGCAAAACCGACGGGCAGGTCGTCGAAATACATCGATCAGGCGGCCTCGCGCTGGAAATAGACCAGGTCGAGCGGCGGGGCCTTGCCGGTCAGCCGTGTAAGCAGCGCATGGACCTGGCCTCGGTGATGGGTCTGGTGGTTGAAGAAATGGGCCAGCGCATGGACGAGCGGCTGGGTCACGATCTCGTCGCGGGCCACCATGGAATAGGTCAGGCCGCCGGCCAGATCGGCCTCGCCGAGCCCGCCGATGTAGCGAACGATATCTGCGTCCAGCACCCGGCGCGCGGCCCAGAGCTCTTCGCGGTCGTCATGCGGAATCGCGTCAAGGCTGAACGGTGGCCTGGGCTGCCGCCGGAACCGCGCCAGCCACAGCAGGTCGGCCACAACGATATGGTTCAGCGTGCCGTGGATCGAGCCGAAGAACGCCCCCAGATCGGCCCGGTAGTCCGCATCGCCAAGCTCAGAGACGGCACCGTAGACCATCTCATTGGCCCAACCGTTATATGCCGCCATCATTTCAAAATGTGCTTTCATCCCCGGCCTCTTTTCTCCCTCGCACTCGCATGCTATCCCGCGCCCGGAATTTCCGCCGGCCGCGCCTCGCCGCGGCCGCTCCCCGGACCGAGAGAGGAACCAAGCCATGGCCGTAACCCGCACGCTGTCGATCATCAAGCCCGACGCGACCAACCGCAATCTGACCGGCAAGATCAATGCTAAGTTCGAGGAGGCGGGTCTGCGCATCGTGGCGCAAAAGCGGATCCGGCTGACCAAGGAGCAGGCGGGCAAGTTCTACGAGGTGCACAAGGAGCGCCCGTTCTATGACGAACTGACCACCTTCATGTCCTCGGCCCCGGTCGTCGTGCAGGTGCTGGAGGGCGAAAATGCGGTCGCCGAGAACCGCCGGGTGATGGGCGCGACCAACCCGGCCGATGCAGATCCGGGCACGATCCGCAAGGAATTCGCCCTCTCGATGGGCGAGAACTCGGTCCATGGATCGGACTCGGACGAGAACGCGGCGATCGAAATCGCGTTCTTCTTCGCCGATACCGAGATCGTCGGCTGAATCGAATTTACCGGTGTCCGCGCAAAGCGCGGACACGAGATACCGCGCGCGGCCTTCCTGCGGAGGCCGCGCTCGCATTCTTTCCTCAGGGGTCCGGGAAGAGCGCGATCGGATTGCGTCTGGCGGCGTCCGGGTCCTGCAGGAAGGCGGCGAGAACCCTCGGGTAGAGCAGATGCTCTCGCGCCAGCACGCGCGCGGCCAAGGTTTCAGCCGTGTCGCCGCCCATGACCGGCACCACCGCCTGGCCCAAAATCGATCCTGAATCCAGGTCGGCCGTCACTTCATGCACCGTGCAGCCGTGGATCGCGACTCCCGCCTCTAACGCACGGGTATGAGTATCTAGCCCGGGAAATGACGGCAGAAGCGACGGGTGAATGTTGAGCATCCGGCCAGACCATGCATCCGTCAGAACCGGGGTCATGATACGCATGAAGCCCGCGCAGGCGACGATGCCAGCGCCTGCTTTCCTCAAGGCGCCATCGACGGCTTGGTCGAAGGCCGCACGGTCGCCTTTGAAGGATCGATGCTCGATGACCGCAGTCTCGACGCCGAGCGCGCGCGCCTTTTCGAGTCCGGCCGCCGACGGATTGTTTGAGATGACGATCACCGGCTTTCCAGGCGCCGTGCCCGCCTGCATCGCCTCGGCCAGCGCCACCATGTTCGAACCGGAGCCCGAGATCAGGATGCCGACAGGCGTCAGGCTCATCCGAGCCCGCCCACGTAGTGAACACCGGGCCGGTCATCCTCGATCAGCTCGCCGATTTGCAGAACCGTCTCGCCATGCTCCGTCAGCAGCGCGCTGAGAGGCGCGACCGCTTCGCGATCGACAACCAGGACTATACCGATGCCGCAATTAAAGGTCTTGAGCGCCTCGGATTCGCGCAGGCCCGCGCGCTCGATCAGCCAATGGAACACAGGCGGCAGGTTCCAGGCATCGAGCTCGATCTGCGCCGCGGTATCGCCTTCGAGCACCCTGGGAAGATTTTCGGTCAGCCCGCCCCCGGTGATGTGGGCGATCGCGCGCACGCCGCCACCCGCGAGCGCCGCACGCAGCGGCTTCACGTAGATCCTGGTCGGCGCCAACAACGCCTCGCCCAAGGTCCCGTCGCCGAACGGACTGGACGTCTCCCAATCGAGGCCGCTGTCGCCGACGATCCGGTGCACCAGGGAATAGCCGTTGGAATGGATGCCCGACGAGGCGAGGCCCAGCAGCACGTCGCCAGGCCGCGTCGCCATCGGCAGGGCCTGACCGCGCTCCATCGCGCCGATGGCAAAGCCCGCCAGATCGAAATCACCCTCCGCATACATGCCGGGCATCTCGGCGGTCTCGCCACCGATCAACGCGCAGCCCGCCTGGCGGCAGCCCTCGGCGATGCCTTCGATGACCTGGGCGGCGTGGTCGACCGACAGCTTCCCGGTCGCGAAATAATCGAGGAACATCAACGGCTCGGCACCTTGGCACACGAGGTCGTTGACGCACATGGCGACCAGATCGATGCCCACCGTGTCCAAGCGCCCGGTATCGATCGCGATCCGCAGCTTGGTGCCGACGCCATCGGTGGCGGCGACGAGGACTGGGTCGCTGTAGCCCGCCGCCTTCAGGTCGAATAGCCCGCCGAATCCGCCGAGACCCGCCATCACGCCCGGGCGATCGGTGGACTTGGCCGCGGGCTTGATCCGCTCGACCAGCGCGTTCCCGGCATCAATGTCGACACCGGCATCCTTGTAGGTCAGCGTGTTCGGGCGGTCGGTCATGCTGATATGCTCCGGTCGGGCGCTCTGGCCTGGTCCGTTTAGCGCAACCATATGCACTTGGAAACCGGCGCATGGTCGTTGACCATAGGCGGTGCGGACCGTAATCAGCATCACGGCCGGGCCCGTAGCTCAATTGGTTAGAGCAGACCGCTCATAACGGTTTGGTTGCAGGTTCGAGTCCTGCCGGGCCTACCAACCCCAATCTGTTCCCATTCAGCGTCAACTACTTATCACCTTTTTTGGCGAACCTTTTAGGGTGGTTCGCCAATGTTTGTTCCCGTTTCGACCAACTATCGAGCTTTTCGAAGCCCGCGTCCGCGAGCCCAGAGCGCTGCGCGGCGCGGGTGTATCGTTCAACCTCGCTTAGAGTCGCGTGGCCGGTCACGGCCTGGATTTCGTGGGTGGTCGCCCCAGCCTCGGCCAAGCGGCGCGCGCAAGCTTTTCGAAGCCCGTGTGACGTGCATTGCGGCAGCCCCGCGGCATCGCACCATTTCCGCATCAAGTTCCCGAGCCCGTCCGGCGACCGCGACTTGCCCTGTTCTGTCTGCAAGAAGGTGAAGGCGCTGCGGGGTAGAAAGTCGAGCGCGGCGGCGAGGTCAGGGTGAAGCGGGATATCCACCACAATATTGGATTGGCGCCGGGTCTTGCGGCGACGATAGCTCAAGCGGCCATGGTTGACATTGCCCCAGCCGAGCTTCACAGCGTCTGCACGGGCGGCACCTGTGCACAGCATCAGGGTCATGGCCAGGTGAGCCGTGGTGCCGAGCGGGTGCGCCTCATAGAAGCGCGCGATCTCAGTCTCATCCCAAGCGTGGTATCCACTGCCGTCCAGCTTGAATGGCTTCACGCCAAGCGTCGGGTTGTCTGGGCGTATTTCCAGATCGACCGCGTGGGCCATGATCGAACGCAGCAACTTCAAAAGCCGGTTTGCGGCTGTGGGCGTTTCAGCTCGCTCGGCCATTAGGTCCATGACGTGGCGGCGTTGAAGGTGCGCGACACGCTTGCGGCCATGCTCGCGCCGGAAGCGGTCGAGGATGTTCGAATATGTGCTGCGTGTGAGCGGCGCGAGGTCGCGGAATTTCGGCGACCTGAAATAGGCGACGACCAGGGCGTCGATGGTTCCGGACTTCGTCCGTGAGGCGCCGACCCGGCCTTCGACTTTCTGAAGTTTCAGAGCAGCCTCATAGCGCCGTTCGAATTCGGGCGAGCCGTAGTCCGTGCCAAGCTCGGCGGCGAAGCCCTTCCGCCGGAAACGCCAGCGGCGCTTCCCGTGACGATCAAAATATGCCGTGGCGCCGGGATATTGCCTGCGGTGCTTGGTCATGGCTTATCCCAATCGTTTGCTCCGCTCGCCTGCGCGTCCTTTTCATCCGAAATCACGATCACCTTGCCATCTGGCGTCACCTCGACACGCTTCACAGGCAGGCCCGCCTCGCAGACACCCTTCACGGCCCTCTTGATCGCTTCTCGGGTGACGGCGGCCTTAGGCATGACACCACCTCCGCGCCTTAGCGCGGTTCCTCACCGCCCACAGTTTAGAGGTAGACTTTTCAAAATCAGGTTGCGTCAAGAGACCTTCCTCTGCGCGCGGTTCCTCCCAGGCCGCGCAGTGGTACGGTTCCTCCCTCATTTTTCTGATTGGTTCGCATTTTCGCGCGGCATCAACCCCCAGTCAACAGCGGGCGCAGCGTTCTCCCGCAAGAAATATTCGTCTCACCGAAGCAACACTCTTCGCTATTGTCGTGGTCTTGATCGAACTCAGGTAATTCAGCGCAACCCATTGCTACTCGACCCCTGGCCGCGGAAGATACATACGCAATTGAACCGGGTGCCTTCCGTCGAGTGCGTTCACCTGATCTCTTAGGTCGGTCATGGTTTCGCACGTCTTAGCCATTCCGATGATCATCCAGATATGCTCGACCAGCTTCTTCAGTCCGTACTGGCTGCTAAGCCACTGATGATAGTTCTGGCCGTGCTTGGGCTTCGGAGCATGTTCCTTTAGCCATTTTGCGACATCCGGGTCGAGTTTCTCGTAGACTAGTTCCATCACGAGTTTGCCCCAGTACTTTGGTCGCTTCGTGATCTGACCCTTCCAGTTTGTCAGTCGGCCGAACTCGATCCAAAGGTCATCGGGGAACGTCTTCTCCCACTTGCGCATGTCTTCCTCTAGGAAGGCGGCCAACTTTAAGCTTAGCGCATCGGTCTCTCGCTCATATTGATATCCCGTTGCCTCGTCGATCAAAGCCTCGAGGCCAACCTTAGCGCACGCGGAAAGGAACATACTCGCGGCGACTGCCATCTGTTGCTGCCGCGCCGTAAGCTTCGGATGGATTGAGTCTGAACTGTAGTGATGCTCGAGGGCGTTCACAAACCCCTGGCAGATGTCAATGAACAGATCGGCCGGAAGCCCTTTGACCGCCTTTTCCAAACCCTCAACCTCTGGGAGACGGAATGGTACCATTCTCTCGAGCACTAAGTGTGTGGGAATAAAGGGTTCTAACGCCTTTACCGCGATATACTTCTCGAGTGCTCCACCGCCCTTGATGCCAGTAAGCACCTCCGTCGCCGACGTTCGCCCAATGACTCTGACATCGTTGTCGAGCACGTAGCAGGGGACATCCATGCCCATGATGTTCAAGTTTCCACGATGAATGGCCACGGGCATCGTTTCATTAGGAACAACATCCTCTGTGACCTTTGCTAAGTCGAACTCATCAATTGTTGGTCCCTCTGATAGGGCTTCACTGGACTTTTCCCAGCGCACCCTTGCCGCTTCGCGTGCAATCTCACGACGCCGTTCGCTCGATAGTGCCTCTGCGCGGGCTTGGGCTGCGGCCACCTTCTTCGGGTCAGACTTAGTCATTGGTAGACTCCTTGCTTGCACGTATCTGCTAGCATATGCTTGCATATAAGACAAGTATGCTTGCAGTGATCTCGAGATTTAGCCTGACACCATGCACAAGAGTTCACAAACAAGGGGCATCGGACAGTTACCCCTAGAGCAGCGCGTGATCATCCTGAGCATGCTGGTCGAAGGCAGGTCTAGCGTCGTGCACAAGAGCCGACATTTTGGTGTGGGCGCCTTCGTCCCGCGATGCCGTCTTTCATATGGCGTGCGCAAATGATCATATCAGTCCAACTTGACCTCTTCGCTAACGCCAAAGCCCAGCGAACGCCTTAGCAGAGACCCGTGTGTAAAGCGCGGTGCTCTCGGCGCTTGCATGGCCAAGATAGTCTTGGATGACGCGCTGGTTTTGCCCTTGCTCTGTCAGGTAGAAGCCACACGAGTGCCGGAGCATGTGCGGGTGCACGTGCCTGAGCCCAGCCGCCGCCGCGCCGTTCTTCACGATCACTCGTACGCTGCGATCAGAAAGCTGCTGCATCCGCTCTGAGATGAAGAGCCACGGCAGATCATCGTCACGAGTGCGCAGATACTTTCGGATCATGCGAAGCTCGTCACCGGCAATTGGGTGGTAGCGGGACATGCCCTTCTTCAATCGCTCGACCCAGATCACCGCCTTGTTGAGATCAATCCAATCGCGACGTGCCATGATCGCTTCACTCTCGCGGTAGCCGTGCCGGAACAGCATGAAGATCAAGAGCCGATCACGCTCGGGGTTGCGGGACTGCTTTGCACCAGCAACAAGTTTGCGTACTTCGGCCTCGGTCAAATAGTCGATTGGCCGCTCGTGCACGTCCACCGGCTCGTCCGGTTTAAATCTTTGCCGAAAACTGGGATTGGTGCTGTCGGGTGACGATCTCTTAGATGATTGTTTTATTTGATTCCTCATACCGCAACTTTGCCGGAAATACATAAAACCGGCAATGTTTATGATTTTCGCTTAGCGTCTCAGTCCGAGTTTGAAGAGCTCTCTAAATCTTGGAACATAATCAGGTCTTCATTTGATTCCAGCCAGCGAGTCCCGCCAGCGCAGCAATGAAACCCCGTTGCTCCTTTTTTAAGAACGCCGGTTATGTGAAAATTTGGGCATGCTCACACCCGAACAGATCGTCAGACAGAAGATTGACCGGTTTCCTCCTTCTCAAAGCCGGTTGCAGTGCATGCAACCGGACTAGGCCTCGCCAAGCGGATGATCTGCGCGCAATCGCGGGTTCCGGGCGCCTCAGTGAGCCAGGTTGCGCGGCGCTATGACGTGAACGCGATTCTGGTGTTCACGTGGTTGCGGGATCAACGCTTTGTTGGCGAGCCATCGATCGACGAGGTTGCACACTTCCTGCCTGTCGAGGTTGCGGATGGGGCTGTGAAGTGAACTTGACGACCTTCACTTAAGACTGCCCCCAGTTCAAAATCTGCGCCCCTGATGCTGGCTCCGCATCCGTTCAGAAATCAAAACCATCATCAGGGAAGACGCGCCTTGCAACGAAGATGCCGATGATTTCGGCGTCAGGGAACCGCTCAGAAAGAACCGTGTGCACCGCGCGATAATGTGTGCCAGCAGTTAACACATCATCAACAATTCCGATCTTGAGGGGCTCCGGTGCGGCCAGCTCTTCATCAATTGCGTAGGCTTCCAGGAGTTCGTCGAGCGAAATCCTATCATCTGGCCCTCGTTCATGAGAGGCCAGCATCGACGTGTTTTGGGCTACAAGATCACGCACATCGACCGACGGATCGATGCCACGGCAAATCCGCTCCATGCGGTCATCATACTCTCGATGATTTTTCGCCTTTGAAGGAGGCACCGGGACCAGCACCGCGTCCTTTAGCCAATCTGGGTCGAACGCTTGTTTCAGCGCCCACGAGCACTTTCCTATGTCTCGTCGCTTGTAGAAAAGCTCTCCTTCATTGCTGGTTGCGGGGTTCTTTTTGATGTTCGCAATAAGCTGATTTTGTGCACTGAAGCTGTAATCGCGATGAGACGTCTTTTCGATAAGGAACAAACACACGTCGTCATCGGTCAGGTAGTAGTGATCAGACCGTGTCAGCTCATCAATCTTGCGAAATCGGATCCTGTTAGCCAAGTGCGCTCCAGATGTCGTCTGGATCGCGGACACGAACAGCACCCTGGGCTTCATAGTGCGCGGGCCAAGAAATATCTTTACGATGGAAACAGTTTTCCAAAATGAAGAGCTTCCGTCCCTGAAACATCGCGGCGCGGGCCTGAGTTAGTGTCCCAGACGTGTCCCCGGCCTCCACAATGATCGTGCCTTCGGTCAGTGCCGACATCGTGGCATTGCGCTCTGGAAAATAGTTGCGTTTGTGCCGAAACGGCTCTTGTGCGTATCGAAGAACGGGCACTTGTGAAATCAGTAAATGTTCTTTGGCGATCCTGTCTTGCAGTTCTCGGTTCTCTTTTGGGTAGTAATGCCCAAGTGGGGTTCCGATCACAGCAATGGTGTGCCCTCCAGCTTCCAAAGCCGCTGTGTGAGCTGCAGTGTCAATTCCAGTTGCTAAGCCTGAGACTACAGCGAAATCTCGCGAAACCAATTCGCGCGCGAGACGGGCTGCACGACGTTGTCCATCTTCGGACGCTTTTCGGCTTCCTACGATGCATAAGCCACGCTTTTCAGACAGCTCCCACGTGCCTTGATAATAGAGCAGTTCAACAGGGTTCTTTGCGTCCCGGAGCTTCGACGGGTAGTCGCCCGCCTTGTTGATCCGAACACCGAAACGTTCCACACCCGCGCCATTTAGCGCCTCAAGCACCTTCTTTGCGCATTCAAGAGCGGTCGTTCGATCAATGAGGTCGGAAGGAAGGGCTGACGGATCGGCTCTGAAGCGATCCGCTAACCTTTTAAACGTAGCACCGTGCTCCAGCCAGATCGCTTCGTAAGCACCAAGTTCAATCAGCGGAGATATGGCGTCGAATTTGCTGTCGGATAAGGCCAGCTGGTTCATGTTGATGTGCCCGACATGCCGCGAAGCCTCCCATAGTCGTTGGTATTGTTGATTGGTTGAGTCTTAGCCTGGAGTTCGGTGTTCTCGCAAGATTGGTCTAGGGGGTATGGCTTTAGCTCTGAAGGGCTTAGCGCCAATGAACTCGGGTCCGATCCGTGGTATTGTCGTCGGGCCGTCGCACCCTGGAAGAGGTGGCGCCAACATAGTTCGAACTGATCGCGCTGCGCTCAGGAGGATCAATCTATGCAGAAAATCGTGATGACGGGAATCGCAGTTAGCATCATTGGTCTGGTTATTATTTTGGGCGCCGACGACGCGATCGCCTACACGATGCAAGCTTACGACGATGAACTGAAAGCCAGCCGTGAAACTCGAGGCAGCGAGTTCTCGTGGTTTTGGACCGTGATTTTGCCAATCGTGACCGGCACCCATCTTCGCAGCCACCCTTTATGTAACACCGAATGGGTCGTTTGAGGAAGATGGGCGTTGCCGGAGGCCCCATGAGGCGTAGGCCGCGGCCGCCGGTTTGGCTGACGCAACTGTTTCGGGTATTGGCGGTCTCCATCCAAGAGCGGAGTGCGGCCGGACTGCGTTGTAATGACGGCGCCAGCGTCCAATGAGGACCTGCGCCTCGCGGAGCGTGTCGAAGATCTCGGTGTTGAGCAGCTCGTCTCTGAGCTTTCCGTTGAAACTTTCACAGTATCCGTTCTCCCAAGGTGAGCCGGGCTCGATGAAGA
>Ga0224508_10001204_pt1 | contig 23462 bp, 24 predicted proteins | sample SF_Jan12_sed_USG_4_FD_170157 | JGI IMG/M metagenome (GOLD analysis project Ga0224508, IMG submission 170157) | Sediment microbial communities from San Francisco Bay, California, United States - SF_Jan12_sed_USGS_21 | ecosystem: Environmental > Aquatic > Marine > Sediment | place: USA... | reverse complement strand
CAAAGACCTCTTGTGGTAATATCGTAGCTACAGCAAACACTACAAGTCCTGCAATTAAAATTACAGTTAGTGTGTTTTCTGTTATATCTGATGTTAGTCGGTTTTGTTTGTTGTTTTTTTGTACTGTCTTTTGTTTCAAAGGAACAATCTGTCTCCTGAAATTTCATACAGCTGCTCTTCCAGCCTTTCAATTCTTTGTTGTTGTAGTTTTGTCATCTGGAAGAGGGATTGATTCTCTTCTTCCAGCTGTGTAATGATTTTCTGATTGACTCCATCGATTTTGCAAATTGATTCTAAATTTTGATATCTGTCTTTAGAATTTGCTTTCTCTGATGAATCGCTCAGATTATTTTTTTCATCCCATTTTGTGGGATGATTATTTGGAATTGTCAGACCATCTTTGTAGAAAAATGGATGGCTGACAATCTCTTTTTGTAAATTTTTGTTTGCCATTAATTGACATAATTGAATTTATTTTAATTAACGAAAACGAACTTTATGATATGTGTTTACAAATAGGTATTATGTGGTACTTTATGTTTTAATTTCTTACAAATTTTGAAATTATAAAATAATATTTTCTGTTGTTAATCTAATTACTTTTAATTTATAATGATAATAAAATAAACTGTATCGCATCTGCAACATCTACTATGAATATTGAAATATAAAAAAAGTATGTTTAGATATGTATTTTGTAATATTATCTTTGAAAATAAAAGAATTAGATATGAAGAATTTTATTCATCTTCTTCTTTTTTTATCATAATTTTTATTGTTTTTATTATCTTTATTTTGTTTAGAAAAATGATTTTGTAGAAATTTGCAAGCTTCCCTTCCTTCTTCAGTTATGATGATTGGAGGCAACATTCTTTTATCTTGTCGTGACTTTCTACTCAATCCAACCAAATCCTCTCATCAAATCAAGAATCTCTCGTCCTCTTACAAAATTCAAATTTGTTTTATTAAGTAAAGTAGATCTGCGTTGGTTACCTTGTTCTATTAATATCTCTAAAATATCTCTGAACATCTCAGTTTCAGTTCGTCTATTCAATTATTTGACACCTCTTGAAAAAAGTCTCTTGATTCTGTATTTTTTACATAGTCAGGATACTTGATTTGAAAAGATATCTTTTCGTATAATTTTTGTAACGCACTTGAGATTTGAGCCAGCTCCATTTCGTATTTTGAAGCAGGATGAATCCTGTGAATGGACTCCAATATTCTCATATAGTAGATGTGGTCACTGTAGATTTTTGATAGTATTTCTTGCGGATAGTTTGATCTGACCATGTGTTTACTATTCTGATACTCAAAACTAGTATTCACTAGAATTTACCTCCATTTTTTTTATTTTGATTCCACAGGAATCAGAGAGGCCATGATAGCCTTTTGTTTGATTGGTTTGAAATTTATCCATATTGTTGATAAGAATTTTATGGGTATTGTATTGGCAAGTTGAAAAATAACTGGAAAATGATTGCAGTTTGATTGCAATAGGGTTTCAATACAATAATCTTTTTTACATTTTAAAGAAAAGCCTCTATGTGAATGACGATACTGAAAGAATAGAAAATTTGATTAAATATACCAGACCTGCACTAAACAATGAAAAAACAGTTTGGAACAAAGATGGTGTTTTTGCAAATTGTGCATATCTGAGATATATGTTGGTATTGTATTGGGTTGCAATAAACCCAATATATGTGGAAAAATGTTTGACGATATATAGTCTGAACAATGCTGCCAAACAACATTCACTTGATTTTGACAAGACAAAAAGAGCCAAAATATTTTATGATGATTTTATAAAAAGAAAAGAGATCACATTCAATACAAAAGATAACATTACCTGTTATGAAATCACAAAAAAAGGAATGAAACTGTGTGAAGAACGTCTTGTTTTTTTATCCAAAATAGTAAAAGACTTGAAAGATAGGTATGAAAGTGATGAAGAAGGTAAATTTAGCAAGGGAATATCCATTTCAGGGATTCCAAAAGGGATTTTACACAAGATACAGATTATCTCCAGAGAGATTCCTAATTGAATGATTCATTTTCAGTATTTACTGGTGAGAAAAGTAATGTTTTGTGGTTTGTATCTTTTAGATGCATACAACATTGTAACAAGATTATTTTGACTTTGTGATTGGAACTAAACCATAGAATTATCCAAACAACAAAAACACAAATGACTTATCACAAAATGTCTAATTTTAAAAAAAATTCCACAAATCAATAGTAATCATAAAGAGAATTTTTGTACCATTATGTTATCCTGTCAAGTAATGTTAATTTAGATAATTTATCACTATGATAACATTGTCGGCAAACAAGGGCAAGAAAAAGGCCCTCATTATTGCAGTTTCTGAATATGACCACTATGATTCTCTAGAATTTTGCAAAAACGATGGTCAATCCATGTATGATACTTTGTCAAAACTAGGCTATGAGATTCCCCCGGAACGAAAGATTATTGGTCAAGTCAGCAAATACGAGTTTGAAGCAGCCATAATTGATTTCTTTAGAGGAGAACATGTAAATCCTGATGATACATTGCTTTTTTACTATTCTGGTCATGGTAGTCCATATGGTGAACATGACTATTATTTTGTTACCTCCGAGACGGAACTTGACAAGCCAGATGTCAAGGGTTTTGATTATGACGAATTGACAAAGTTGTCTCGCAATAGCAAATCTGACAAAATTGTAAAAGTTGTTGATTGCTGTTATAGCGGAGCACTAGGGACGTCGGAAAAAAGTAATGATAATGCTCAGGCCATATTGGGAAGAGAGGCCATCGAGGATAAATTTGCAAAAGAAGGAAAAGGAAACTATGTGATTGCGTCATCATTGAGCACACAAAAGTCATTTCCAAGAAAAGACCGCGAATGTAGTGAATTTACATTTCATGTTATTAATGGTTTGAATGGTTCAGATAAGGACTCAGTAGACAAAGACGGCTTTGTCACATCACACAGTCTAGGAAATTATATATGGAAAAAGATGAAAGATTTTGAGAAAAACCAGCAACCAATCAACAACGCACAGGCAACAGGGGACATTTTTCTTGCACACTATCCAGAACATGCTACAATACAACCCACATTAAGAGTGGGACAGCACTCAGATGAGGACATAAAAAAAATAAAACGCCGATCAAATGTTACCTTGATTACAATTGCAGCAATAGTCTCTATTGCCATTTTGGTTGGTTTGACATATTCTCCTCCTGATTTACAGGCATATTCTTTTGTTGCAAAGTGGGGTAATGAAAGTACGGATGACGGGCAGTTTGATAACCCATCTGACATAGCAGTTGATTCCTCAGGTAATGTGTATGTGGCTGATATTGAGAATAATCGCATTCAAAAGTTTGACAGCAACGGTGTGTTTATCACAAAGTGGGATAGTAAAGGTACTGGTGATGGACAGTTTAGTGCTCCATCGGGCATAGCAGTTGATTCCTCAGGTAATGTGTATGTGGCTGATTCTAGGAATAATCGCATTCAAAAGTTTGACAGCAACGGTGTGTTTATCACAAAGTGGGGTAATGTAGGTACAGATGATGGACAATTCAAATTTCCATCGGGCATAGCAGTTGATTCCTCAGGTAATGTGTATGTGAATGACTTATGGGATAATCGCATTCAAAAGTTTGACAGCAACGGTGTGTTTATCACAAAGTGGGGTAGTGAAGGGACAGATGACGGGCAGTTTAGTGATCCATCGGGCATAGCAGTTGATTCCTCAGGTAATGTGTATGTGGCTGATTCTAGGAATAATCGCATTCAAAAGTTTGACAGCAACGGTGTGTTTATCACAAAGTGGGATAGTAAAGGTACTGGTGATGGACAGTTTAATAAGCCATCGGGCATAGCAGTTGATTCCTCAGGTAATGTGTATGTGAATGATTCTGGAAATGTACGCATTCAAAAGTTTGACAGCAACGGTGTGTTTATCACAAAGTGGGGTAATGGAGGTACGAATGACGAGCTGTACAAACATCTATCGGGCATAGCAGTTGATTCCTCAGGTAATGTGTATGTGGCTGATACTAAGAATAATCGCATTCAAAAGTTTGACAGCAACGGTGTGTTTATCACAAAGTGGGGTAATGGAAGTACGGATGATGGACAGTTTGATGAGCCATCGGGCATAGCAGTTGATTCCTCAGGTAATGTGTATGTGGCTGATTCTAGGAATAATCGCATTCAAAAGTTTGACAGCAACGGTGTGTTTATCACAAAGTGGGGTAATGTAGGTACAGATGATGGACAGTTTGATAAGCCATCGGGCATAGCAGTTGATTCCTCAGGTAATGTGTATGTGAATGACTTATGGGATAATCGCATTCAAAAGTTTGACAGCAACGGTGTGTTTATCACAAAGTGGGGCAATTTTGGTACGGATGACGGGCAGTTTAGTGCTCCATATGGCATAGCAGTTGATTCCTCAGGTAATGTGTATGTGGCTGATATTGGGAATAATCGCATTCAAAAGTTTGACAGCAACGGTGTGTTTATCACAAAGTGGGGTAGTGAAGGGACGGATGACAGGCAGTTCAAATTTCCATCGGGCATAGCAGTTGATTCCTCAGGTAATGTGTATGTGGCTGATATTGGGAATAATCGCATTCAAAAGTTTGACAGCAACGGTGTGTTTATCACAAAGTGGGGTAGTGAAGGGACGGATGACAGGCAGTTCAAATTTCCATCGGGCATAGCAGTTGATTCCTCAGGTAATGTGTATGTGAATGACTTATGGAATAATCGCATTCAAAAGTTTGACAGCAACGGTGTGTTTATCACAAAGTGGGGTAGTGAAGGTACGTATGACTCGCAGTTTAGTTTTCCATCTGGCATAGCTGTTGATTCATCTAAAAAAGTATACGTAACAGACTCGAACCGAAATATAATTCAACTTTTTGTTCCTGCGGCTAGCTAGACATCATCAAAACTTCGCTCATTTGTAGATCAGAACAGATCATTTGGATCAATCAGAAATAATATCCTCATCACAATATGAAAAACAAGTACCAACGCATGATTGCACTCATGCGCCAGATTCTTCAATTAACTGTGTAATATCTTTTACATTTTCTTTTAGATGATTACTTGAATCTGTGTCATAAATTTGCGGATTTAGAGTTATGTGATTACCAGTAAACTTTGAAAAAGAGCAGACTACTGTTTTCAAAAAATCTCCTGCCCAACCTGTTTCTCAGTTTGATACCATCCTATGAATTCTGTACACTAGGATTAGTTTTTGTTTGAAAGGTGATCCTAAATCGATATTTTCATTATTAGGAACTAAATCTAAAATGACTCTGAACGGCCGCGTTCAAATCTCCCCCCAGTTCCAGACTCAAGCGTTTAGAGCCGTTATAAAATAAAATACTTGTCTAATTTTTCATTGCTTTTAAAATAAACCGGAAATAATTTTTTTTGAAATCGTATATCGTTGTTACTGTTCATCTAAAAAATAAGATTTGATGTTTGATGGATTGTAGATATCTTCCCTTTTAAGCAAATTAAAATACCATTTTGTGAAAAAAACTGTTCTGGTTCTCTTTACAATATTGATAATGATAACGAGTATCAGTATTGCTCCATCTTTTGCAACAACTCCTCCTCACAAGGATATCGATTACAGTCAGAAGTTAGCATGGCAGCAAGAGCATCTGTGGAATGTGGGAAAAAGTCTCACCATTGGGGATTCGTACACCTACAAAATTTGTGATCCTGATGCGATTCTGAACTATTCTGCAGAAAACTATCACTTTTTTACAAAGAACCTGGAGCATAACGGCTCTCTATGCTATACCATACAGATGGACTTTGTCAATCTGATTGCAACTGACCAGAATCAGATTAGCAGTTACATTTGGGTGGTTCAGGCACAAATTACTGATGATTCTACGGGAGAGACAAGAAATTCAGTCTTTCATGTGGATTCAGAATCATTTGAGGTAAGATCCGCTGATACTATTCATCCTGATACTATACGATATGCCGACTCTATTGAAGATACGATATTTTCAATCCACAAGTATACTGCAATCCAATCAAAGCTGCTGCAACCTGGAGTCAACTGGGGTGAGGTGACAGAGTACAATGACAGGGGACAAAATCCATACATGCTGGTTTTGGATAAAATGAAATGGAGTGTAAATTCATATCACTTTGAGATACTACAACAAAAAGCAATAACAGGGCAAAAGGAACTTGACGTGTTTTCAGTTGGATACGAGGTTGATATTGTCGATGTTTCTAACTTGACATTGGATGAAAAGAAAAAGAAAATAAAAAATGATGTCGTAGAAGATGAAGATACCAACAACGTCACAAACCACTATCTTGTCAATTCTCATTTGCCATTTCCAGTTTCAGGATTGTACTACAATCCTTCATACAACATTGAACCTCACAAGGAGTACGAGTTTGAATTGATCACATATCTTGAGACAAGCTCAAACAGACCGCCGCAAGTTCCAGTGGACAATGATGATGTAATGGTTGATGTTATTATTCCAGATGATGACTTGCCAATAACAGAAAGAGGTACAATCAAGTTGACATTACCAGACGATGATGATGTTGTTGTCATTCCAGATGATACAATTATTGATGATCCTATTCCAGATGATACTAACAACAACAACAATGATGAAGATCCTGATGTAATAATTAATCCAGATGATAATAACATCACTACTGTCATAGATGATCCTGTTCCAGACAATGATGTTACAACAAACAATAACACCCAGTCGATTCAGAATGATTCTGCAATACCGGTGATTGCAGTATTGGCAATAGTTCTTGTTGTCGCAGGAATTGTTCTCTGGAAAAGACCCTCGTTCCAATGGAAGAAGAAGAGTCAGAACGTCACAAGAAAGAAGGTGACATTTACAGACAAGATAAGGCTGGAGATTGACACTGAACAATAGTTTACCGCCTTTTAAGCAAAATGGAATGATGATGTTAATGGATGAGATGACATAGCAATGGAGCAAAACGAGCTTGTAGTCTTTGAGAACTTTTCAATTTTAAACCAAAAGGCCATGGCCCTGCCGATAGGCAAGGTCTCAATCAGGCAGGTTCTCCTGATTACCATGGGATTCTTTATTGCCACAATCATGTATCTGGCAACATCTGATCTGATATACGCAGGGGTATCATTTGCACCGTTTGTAGTGCTGGCAATGATTAACACAAAGATCGTATCACTTGACCAGATTATCAGAAGCAACCTCTCGTTTTTAATCAGGGGAACGTCACTTTCAAAGAAATATCTGAATTTACTAAAATCAAAAAATAGAAACAGTAATTCAGACAAAAAAGCAGAGGAGTCTAAGATAACACCAATCAAAGAAGAAAAGAAGAATCTGTTCTCTTTGGAAGGAATGATAAAGTCAATGGAATCACTGTTCTCAAAGAAATCAAAAAGCAAGGGAAATAATATTGGAGGAAAAGAAAACTCTATAGATGATAATGCAAATACAAAAATCAAAAACCATTCAGTGGTGTTGACCATACATCATGATGACAATTCTGTAACCTTGTCAAATCTAAAAGGCAAAAAAAGTAACGGCAGCGGCAATAAATTTCTATCAAAGAAAGAAAAGATATTGGATTACCTGGAATCATCCCTTGACGGCATCTTACTTGAAGAGTCCGACTACTCCATCAAGAAAGGAACCATTACGATTCCATTGCACAAGTCAAAGAATTATTCCATAAAGGTAAATGATGAAAAAGTGGAATTGTCATAGGGCTAATCACATCAGTTTTTCCCTTTTATGCAATTAGTAATGATTCCTCAATGATAAAGTCCAGAAGCCAGGACAGCAAGGGTGACGAAGGCGGGGTAGGCAAGTTCATTGCTTTGCTTATTGCGGGAATATTCGCACTGATACTCATAACGATTATCGTGCCAAACGTTCTCGGAGTAAGCGTAAACTATCTCTGTATCGGACCCGAGTCTGTTCTTAACGGAATGACTACAAACTACTGTTCAGTGGACGGTGCGGGTGTCATTGACGGACCTGCTGCAGACAACGTGTTTTTGCCTGATGAGGTAAGGACGACTGTAGGTGATCTTGTCAGTACCGCATTCATTGCAGTATCAATCGGTATCATATTGATTGGTGCAGTAAAGATCCTCCAATACAGAATTGTAGCATCTCCAAGATCTGAGAAATCAGATACAACAGTGGTAGCAATAGCAGCATAGAGAGAGACCATACAAAGTGATGATACCAATGCATGAGATTTGGACAACCCTGAGGGAGAAAAGAGAGAAAATTCATGCCGGTGTCAAGTTGGTCCTGCTATTCTCCCCCCTATTTTTTTATCTTTTCTTGGAAAGACCGGAGTTGCCTTTGTTCACGCTTGGACTGTTCTTCTTCTGGGGTGTAGCACTGTTTTTGGACATGAGAATAACAATGTCCCTCAAAGGTCTGGTGAGCAGACACGAGGCAAACGATATCTTTCGCAGCCTGTATCAAAAGTTTGGCAGAAAGGCGATTGCAATCCAGCTTGGCATAGAGGGAGTCTTTGTAATATTTTTCCCAATCATTGCAACGATTAGACAACCCGGTCAGCCATTTGAGATTGACGTGATGGGTTCTGCAATTCTAGCGGGAATCATCGGTGTATTACATGTGTTTGCGTGGCGTTCAAACAAAAAAGAGATTAAAATAATTCACAATCGGAGTACAGATTCTCTGTAAAAATAAATTAATTGGCGAATATAAAATTAATCTATGAAACACAAGTGTCCACGTTGTAAAATCATCTTTGAGTGTCCAATTACCAATTGTGATGGAAATCAATATCATTTTTGTTCTAGAATATGTAAGGATGTATCTGAAAAGAAAAGAGAAATTCAAACAGAACTAACAGATAAACTCTTTCCAGATGGAAGATGGTCATGACAAGAATTATTTAATTTTCTCATTCTTTTTTTTCATCGTATAAAATGTGATGAGCATACCAATTCCAAATCCGAACAGTCCCGCAATGATATGAGTCAGCGATATCAGTACCATGATTCATCATTACATTTTGCTTTTAAGCAAATGATTATGACATATCATGAATCTATTGGGAGTGGGAGGAAGAGGAAAGTCATCAGACAGAAAACTCACTCCTCACTTTGAGTACGGCTACATCATCACCCCGGGAAACTTTTTGAATCTGTCAGAGGAAAACAAGCAGAAAAAACTAGGGCAGTTCTTTGATGTGCTGAGAATAATCGAAAAGACAGTGCGCATCACAATGTCAAAGAAGATCATGCTGATCACAATTGAGGGCAAGGAAAAGCCGATGCCTGTCATGCAGGTACACATCGAATCAAACGAGCCGCTGTCAGACATTCTAAACCAGATAAAGTTTGACTTTGAGGCAGAACAAAAACCTCCAAATCTAGTTGTAAAAAAAGAATACCTAAAGTCAATGATGCTGGCAGAAATGATTACTGGCAATGATGATGATGATCATGATAAAATAATAGAATCAGACCCAATCTATTCCTCCACATTTTGCCTGGAATCACTGCCTGCAAGACTGTCATACGCATGGATTACATCCATCTTTAACGCATGCTCCCACATACAGATGTGGCTTGCGCCAATTGATGACAATGATGCGGAAATCAGATTAAACAGATTCATTCATTTTGTAGAAGAGGATGCCAAGACCAGCTCGCAATCAAAAGAGTTACTTGAAAAGGCAGCAAGCACAAGAAATTTGCTGAATAGAAGCGAGACCAAGCTCTTTGAGATTATAGTAAACTGCACCGTCATGACACCGGACAAAAGCCAGCTAAAGGCAGAAGAAAAGAGATTCATCGAAAAGGCAAGGCAGCAAAAAGGTTCGTTTCATTTACTGGCAGCACAGCAGGCCCAGGTTTTCTTTGAGGGGTTTGGCCAAAAGCTGACCTTTGATCTTGGGTCCTGCTCGATTCTGTATGCGTTTGCATCAGCTGACATGCTGGAATTACCAAACGGAATACCAGTGGGACGAAACATCATAACAAAGGGTCCGGTAATATTTGACATTCTAAAGAGAACTAATTTGAACGTTGGAATCATTGGAACGTCAGGTTCGGGAAAATCATTTACAACAAAGCTGCTGATCTACAGGTTATCACAAAAGTATCCGGACTCTCACATCTACATAATCGATCCGACTGATGAGTACGGCTCCATCGCATCGTTTCTCGGGATGGAAAAGCTTGACATTACCGGAGAGGACGAGCTGGGCCTTGACCCATTCCAGATTCTGAAACCAGTTGATGCAGCTGACATTCTTGGTGAAATCACGCATGCACCGAACACGACAAAATTCCAGTTCCAAAAGTATTCCAACAAGGCAAAGAGTCTTGCAGAGTTTCATGAAATGCTTGATGCAGAAGACAAATCATACCTTGAGCATTTGATAGACGGTCCATTATCAAAGATAATGTCTGGCACTCCAAAGATTACCACGCAAAAGAAGATAATCTTGTCCATGGGAAAAGGCAGCACCGCATCTGAATCAGAAGCCATGATACTCGTACTACTGCTAAACAAGATCTACAAGATATGCAACGACCTGCCAGTAAAAACCCGAAAGATAATTGTGATAGATGAGGCATGGAGAATGTTCAAGATGCCACGTACTGCAAAGTACATTGACATGATTGTGAGGATGGGCCGAAAGATGAACATCATGTTCGTGTTCGTGTCGCAGAGAGTCGATGATATCGCATCTGATTCGGGAGGAATAGGCAAGATTATTGACAACATGGCAACCAAGATAATGCTTGGACTAAACGAGCAGGCAGCAGATGACGCCAAAAATGTACTGAAGCTATCAGAGCACGAAAGGGATTACTTGACGAAGTTCTCTGCAGGCCAGGCCTTATTTCTGGCTGATGACTACAAGGTGGTAACAAAGTTTGAACCAACTGAAGAGGAACGAGAGATGTTTGATACGACGCCCACTGATGAATGACAGAATTGAGAGTGGACACGTAAATACAAACAACAACACAATATACAAAACTTATTTCACAGATTAATTGCTGTCACCAATATATTTTAGTAATATTGTGATCACCTTACATATTATGTCATTGATCATGGTTCCTGCAATAATTGGGGGTGTGATAATTTTGAGTTTCACATTAATAGGAATATTTAGTTTTATTGTAACTGTCGGTATTGTGATTTTTGAAACCATAAGTGTAATATTTACTGCAGTGTCATCTAACATTCATCTTCAGTGGATTACCATCGCAATAGCTGTCATAGTTTTCACAGGAATTGCCGTGAATAGAATACAACACATTAGACAAAGATATGTAGATCACAGAAAAATAAACAGGCGTAACAAAACATGTTCCGTTTGTCATGGTGCAGGAGGATACGGGGAATATACCAGTTCTGAAAATCCATGTTACACATGTAATGGTAGAGGAACACTTTCTGAAATACTAAGTAATACAGATTTTAACTGTAAACATTGTAATGGTTCGGGAATGATAAAACCAGGTAAATTTTATCTTAACACGTGTAGTTGTGTTTTAGAAAATTGGAAAAAAATAATTGCGTCGTCAAATATTTCCTATAATTAACACAATTTTTTAAAAACTGTATTTGTACATATTCCTCTATGCCTTAGAATATGATTAAAAATTACTGAGTGATTCAGAGAACATGGTGAATTTTGGTATTCAGATTATTATTTTGTACCAGAACCAAAGACCATAACTCCATGAAGAAGACTGCCTACAATAATATCAAACTTCATACACCATCATTCCATTTTGCATAAATCAAAAATCTATTCTTCAGTACATGTTCCCTTTTAAGCAAATGTTTCATGATTAATCGTGAAAATTAATCCAAAGTCAAGACACGAGGGGTTTGTATTTACTATACCGCTCATGCTGGCACTTGGTTTAATCATATTCACTGCAGTAATCGTTCTTACGCAATTAGTGGTTGCAATTGGCGGTCCATTAATTCCTCAATTAATCACTGAGATGCCCAGATTCTTTGACTATGATGACGTCACAGGAGATCTCATACTGGACGGTGATGGGAATCCTGCGGCAAATGAGAGGACCGAGCTGTACTTTGGGCTGTTTCTCTTTTCGTTTATCATTTTGGTGATAATTGGGATACTGTCGATTCTTGTATTAATGCTGGAGCAGATAAGGTGGGTCAATCCCGGAACCGCCTGGCGTCTTTTGCGCAAAGTAATTTTATTTATTCCATTTTTTGCAATCTTTCCATTTTTGTGGGATCTGTGGGCAATCACAATTGAGAGCACATCCATGGCGTTACTGGAATTCAACAGCGGTGGAATAGATGCTGCAACTAGAACTGCAACACTTTGGCAGTCAATGGGTGGGATAATTCCACCTGGTGCATTTGATCCGTTGGAGTGGTCCGCAGCATTTGTTGATCCCGGCGCGTTTGCACAGGGGATAATGAAGGATATCTTTTTGGCATTGTTCAAGGGATTTGCAGTGATGTTCATGACAGCAATGGCATTCATCATTAGTACAATTCGTATCATGCTGACGATGGTCTTTGCAATGTCGATTCCGTTGATACTGGTATTGGGATTGATTCCGTTGTTTAGAAAGCTAAAAGACCTGGTTGTAAACAATCTTGTGGGATTATCATTGGCGCCGATATTTTCCGCATTAATTCTTACAACTGGTATGGCGTACCTTGATAGTACACCACTACCTGGAATGCAAGATTGGTTTGCGGCACTGGCAGTTGGATTCCTGACAGTGTTTGCACCCGTTATCTTGGCACCAATTCTTGGAACTCTAACGACACAGGTGGGACAGATGATGTCAACAGCAATCATGGGTGCTGCAATTATTGGTGGCAGTGCAGGTCAGGGTGCACTTAGTGGGATGACTAATGCATCAAATCAAATGTCCGGAGCTGCTGCCAGCATGGCAATGATGGGAGGTTCTGCTGGAGCAGGTGCACTTGCAGGAAGCAAAGGAATGACCTCAGGACAGATTGGTACCTTTACCAGTGGAGCTGCTCATTCGATGGGCGGTAGTAATGCCATTGCAGGAAATCAGCCAATGGCATTCAGCGGAGGTACACCACAAATACAACAAGCAGGAATGGGTGGAGGAGTAGGATCAATATCGGGAGGAGGACCAAACCCAATTCAGCAGACTCCGTTATCATTTGGTGAAAAATTCAAGGGAATCGCAAAGGCAGGATTCTTTGGAGCAGGTACAGGAATGGCAGCTGGTGCTGTACAATCAGGAGCTAATGCTATGCATATGCCAAGAATGGCAAACCCAATTGTTCAAAATTTGCAAGGTGCTGGTGTACAGAAAGGAATTGAGATAGGTCAACATGCTACAGCTAACCATTCTGTAAACGACATTGGAAATTCAATGACTGCAATGGAGCCTAACATCAACATACAGACCGGTGATGCAGTCATACCTGGAAACATATCAAATGCTACTCAGGTGACAGACTTTGATGGTGCACTGAACAGTATGCCTGATGTAAGCAGGGGAACTGATCTAATAGATTCTCCACAGCAGCAACAAGAGTTCTTGAATGTAGCTAGAAACAACGTTGAATACTTTGAGAACTTACAACCAGAGATTCAGAACCAAGTTGATCAAAGGATACTGGAACAGATGCAACAACATCCAGCTAGTGCTGGAAAGATTGTAGATTCAGTGAAAGAATCAAGAGGATTTAACAACATAAATCGTCAAATTTAAAATCCTTAAAAAATTAATTTTTCTTTACTTGCTGTTTTTCCCACTCTTTGGTTTGCTTTTCCATTTGCTTTAGTTGCTTCTTGTAGAGTTTTTCATCATGTGGTCTACCTCCCATTGCACGAATTACCTCCAAAGGTTTCTTTGACATGAATGGATGAAACTCTTTTGCAAACTCATATTCTGCTTCTGTAAGATATCTTCCAAGAATTGAGATATATGCATCAGAGCCAGTTGTGTAGATATAGGCGTTGTTTTCTCCCTCTGGATAAATCATACCTTTTACAATTTCTTTCGTCAACATCACATCATATAATGTTGACAATGCAAACCAAGTTGGTCTATTCTTATCATCAATTTGTAATATTGATGGCAATCCCATTCTAAATTGTATTTTCTCTTCCTCAATTATGATTCCTGGTAAAGTAATATTTTCTTGGTTGTATTTTCTTTGAATTTCTCTGTCCATAGCATTAGTTGCTTCAAAGAAATATTGGTTTAACGTAATCCACCCTTTTCTCTTCTCATCATACCATGCATCATTCCATACATGCTCATCAGGAATTGACTGAGGAATGTTTGGATGTCTAAAGTATTCGGTATTCTTAGAGTATTCAATTGCTTTTGTAATCTCTTCAATGTTTGTTTTTGCCTTGTTGATTTTCTCTAATACTTGTAATCTTTCCTGTTGCTTTCCTTCTGTTCCATCAAATTGAGATTCTGCTTGAGCAAGTTTTGCTTTATTCCCATCTAGTAATTTTTCCAAAAATGGAACTTGAACTCCTTTGCGTGTCTTTTGTCTCTGACCTAACAGCATTGTACTCATAATAATAATCCCCAATTTGCATAAAAAGGGTTATGGCTCATTGATATGCCGCCTCCCTCATCTCATCAACTGACTTTAGAAAACTATCTCCAGATACTGATAGATATTTTCCATCAAATTTCCCAATTCTCTTGCGTGTTTTGACTCCTTCAGGACCCGAATAAATTATCTCTCCAAACTTTGGATTTCCTGCCTTTGTGAATCCCAGGTAGACAAATTCTGCTGAAAAATCTAGTCTTGAGTTTGGGATTCTGATGTATTTGTGCTCGTCATTTTTTACATAGACATTTGATTCTATTAGACTACGAATACTGTGTCCCTTTAATGCTTCAAGGTTTGCTTTTCCAATTCCAAACATTAGTTTTGACATGTATGTACTATACGTAGTACAACTAATAAGCCTTTGTATGTACATTAGGTATGTACTTAAATAATTACCATAGTAGGATACTTCATGGTAGCAAAGGCAACCACAAGAATGTCTACAAACACGCAAGGCAAATCATACATCTATCTTCCTGCGGGTTTAGTTAATGATTCTGCATTTCCTTTTTCAGATACAGATATTTTAAAAATTGAATTCTCAGGAAAAAAACTAATCATTGAAAAAGTATGATTGGTTTCAGAAAACATAAAATCTATTTTCTGCATTTGTCACAAACTGTTTGAAAATGTTCCTCATCTAAAATGACCGAAACACCAGATGAATAACAAATTGAACACATTCCTATCATGGAATTTTATTTCAAAAAATGCATGATTAGAACTTTTGAATTTAATTTTATCTCGATCAAGGTCAACTCAATTTGCATCGTTGAACATAATTTTTCATATTCAATTATTTTGAATTTTCTAACCATTTTATTACGTTACTTTAGACTTTTTTCATAAAATGGTCTGCAAGGGAATCTGCATCAGATACAAGGCAAAAAAACCAACTGGATTTAGCAGATATTTTTCAGGACAAAAGAGATGCTCCAGATGTGAGATTTTCATAAACTGGGATGGTAAACATTGCCCATGCTGTGATTATGTGTTGAGGACAAAGCCGCGTGGTACGGAGACAAGAAGAAGACTATTAGAAAAATTAGAGATAAAGAGACTCTAAGATTAGAATGCGATAATCAGTAAAACAAATTCCATCAAACAACCTGATCAGGCTTTGTAACCTCCAATGAATACGAATCATCAGAATCAAATGATTTCTCCAGTACTGTCTCACCTACCATCTCAAATGTGTTGGCATATGTCTTGCATTGGATTTCAGACCAATTTCTGCAGATGGAATGCTTTGAGACAAACATGTCCGAACCATTTTGTTTTATTCTGTTAAATAACAGATGATTTCCCTTGTTCCATTTCATAAAATGCTCTATTAGAATTTCATATGTTACATTTCCTTCCTGTGCTCTTATCTCGGAGATGATGTATTCTGAAGTCTTTTTTACAATCTCATCAATTTTGGCCGAATCCAGTGCCTCAAAGATTGCCTTAAGGATTGGCTGCGACAATGTCACATCTCCTCGTTGTATTTTGTAATAGAAAAATTCCACATAATCAGTAATAATTTTGGTACCCAAAGTTCCAGCTGTAAGGTTCATGCCATCTGCAATTTGCTGCAGTATTGCCATGATGTCAGTTTTTATTCTGAGGTTGAACTGAACTGTGTTGCTGTTGTGGCTATTCACAAGCTTGACCTAGAATAATGATATTTAACAATGGTGCTATCGCTGCTAGGAATTCCTAGCAGTGCTATGATTTCATACTCTTGCTAGCATGGTAGTTTTATGTCATTTTGAAATTTTTTAATTTATGAAACAACAAGTAACAAAAAAACAAAAAAGAACAATCATCGTATCCAAACTTTTCTCAAAAAATGAAACATTTACGGGTTGCATAACATGATGATAAATCATCTGAACTATGACAGTGATTATGGGGAAATAATACTTGATTCTGCAGAGCCGTTTGCGAAAAAAATCCTTGAACACTTTACCAGCAAGGCGACACTGGAAATACTGGAATTGACACAAAATCCAAGGACGATATGTGAGATTTGTGCAAGGTCCTCTTATTCCAAGGCAACACTATACAGGAGAATATCTAATTTGCTTGATTGCTGTTTGTTATTTGCTGTTAAAAAGGAGAATAACAATTGCCAAAAATATGGTTCCTGGATGTATGCAAAGTCATTTTATGCCATTTCTGTGAGGTCCGGTCAGACCAGTGTGGACTCTGATTGCCAAGATACCATTATTGAGATTTTGTCAAAAAGAAAGTTTTATGGGCAAATTCTCAAAACAATTAGGAACTGCAGGTAATGATGTGATTATTTTCCTGTTGACATTGAGAACAAATCTGTCTCGTGGTTTTATCATATTATTGGAAAAATAAGAATGGAGACACGTGTATTTTCATTGATCTTTGAATTTGGAAGATTTGTCACAAAATGAACCCTGCAAAATTAATGGCCTTATGGTGTGTAAATCATACTATCAAATTTCTATTATATCGATGGATATTATACAAATAGTCTTAGACGTCAATTCAAAAATATATGTATGAAATGTGTGGTGTTAAGGACAGTGCATCATGTGGATATGATGAAGACATTCATGATAATATGTGAGCACCCACTATAGAACAATTCTTTGTTAAAGGCTTAGAACTTGGAATATTTTCTGAAAGTCAATACACTTTTCCTTATTTGATGCTAAAACAATATCTGAATATTCAAGAATCAAAGCTAACATCTTCTAACATGTGCACAGATGTTGAAAAATTTCTAGAATGGCTAGTATTACCGTTTGAGAAACTATCGCAATCAAGAACTGAAAATAAAGATATGCTTTTACTAGTTTTCAGGCCTGCATTATCGGAGTTATACTACTACATTTTTGAACTCTTGAAGCATTATTCTGTACAGTATTTTCCTAATTTTGACAGCTATCGATGTTTAGCTCTACATAGACACAATATCAACTACGCAGTTATCTCGTTAAACTATGACATAATTTTTGAATCAGCAATACTGTATGCAGGATTGGGATTTAATTATGGGGAACCAAGTCTGCCAAAACCAATTCCCATAGCGAAGGTTCACGGTTCAATTAATTGGTTAAATCCGGGTCACGGCGTAGCGTATCGTACCACTAAAGATGATGACGTATTCAAAATAGTTTCTAAGAATATATTTTCAAATAGGATAGAAGGCCAGCCTCAAGTGATAATTCCTCCTGGAAGTTTAATCTGTATAAAAAGACAAGATATTGTTAGATCTGGTACTGATTATGATGTGCCAATGTTAATGCCTCATTTAGGAAGAGCAAAAGATTTTTCATTATTACCCAAATCTCCGACAATTTGGAGATTCGCAAATTTGTTAATATCTGATGTAACAGAACTTGTTTTTGTAGGAACTAGCATCAGAAAACAAGATGAACTTTTTTGTAAGTTGATTAAAACAAATGTCACATCTAAAACAGAAATAACAATTGTAAGGGATATGGAAGGACACAAAAAAGATTAAACAAAATTTTAAATTTTGAGCCTAATTTTGTAGAATCCTACGATAGATTTTGCAAATTTTCAAAAACTCTTTGATCTAATTTCATAATCTTAGATAGAATTATGAATATAACAGGATTATTCTAGTGGAAAATCTATTTTACAAATAATACAACGTCCTCTCATTCCTTTGTATCCCTCATTATAATATTGAACAATTTTTTTTTCACAAATAAAACAAATTATCCTTTTTTCAGGCAATACTTCTAATACGTATTCTTGTATTATAAAATAATTTCAGATAGGATTATGAGGTTTCAATCAAATTCCCTATTTTCTGGATCCGTACTATTTTCTCATTACACTGTATATGGGATACGAATGTTTGAATCCTAAAGAGAATTCCTTAACCTTTTTGAATTTGTAATCGTTAAAAGATTTCACCATTGTATACAAGTCCCCTCCGATAACTGCACCATTTGTTTCAGCTGCATGATTAATCTTAGTACACATGTTAACTGGGGGGCCAAGCATATCCTGAGAATTAGAATTATTTGTCCTCATTAACACCACTGAACCATAATCTAAGCTAATACGATAATCTACTTTTGGTAAATTATTTTGCTCAAGAGCTTTTGATATTCTAGCATGATTTTCAATCATTGCCAAACTACATTCAAGACAGCTCATGAATCCAAATTTTCTATCTGCCTTGGAAGATTCAGGAAAATAGTACAATAGGCAGTCCCCTATGTTTTTGATTACAAAACCGCCAAATCTGCTTAGAATCTTGGACATAGAGTTTAGAAATATTTGATAATATTTTGAAATTCTTGTATTGCCTAAACTTGCTGCCATTTTAGTTGAATTTACCATGTCGACTACCCCCACACAATAATTCTGTGTTTGACCAGAAAATGCAACCATATAATCAGAGGCAGACATGCTATTTTCAGTATTATCTATCCCCTCAAATTCTCCGTCTGTCACAACGTATGATTAATGAACTTGTAGCATAAAACAATGATCATAAAACAATGAATTACTTATATGTTAAAAGTAGAATGATGGAAGAATTAATCTTCTAAATTCAGAGATTATCAAATTTCACAATCATCCCATACAAGATTATAACAATATGGAATCACAGTATTTGTTCTTAGAAATTTATCGATAAATTGATAATTTTATAAATATCTTAAAATATCTTTATTTCTAAAGAAAGGAATGACTCCTGAAGATCTTTCTTCAATCCTAGTCAAAAATATTATGAGCACCCCTCTAATCTCTGTAAATCCTGTTACCACTGTATTTCAAATAGCAAAGATGATGGAACAAGGAGGAGTAGGCGCAATTATTGTCAAAGAAAACGGGATTCCTGTTGGCATTGTTACTGATAGGGATTTTGCAATAAAACTTTCCGCAAAAAATCTTTCATTTGATACCCCAGTTGAAAAAATAATGTCTTCTCCATTAATTACAATCAATCCTGACGAATCAATATCTTCTGCAGCAAAAATAATCAGTAGTAAAAAAATCAGGAAACTTGCCGTGTCTGAGAATGGTCAAATTATTGGAATAATCACTTCTACTGACCTAGTTAACCAGATTGCAAAACATCTAAAATAGCCTTATCATACTTCTCTTGGTGTTCTTTTCTAGTATTTGATTCATCGACATATTTGGTCTAGAGCCAGTGACATCTACAGTACTGAAGGCAAGGTAATCTATGATCATTCTTGGGCTCAGGTTCTATGTTAATTGCATGTGAGCAGACTGGTAGAACTTGTTATGGAATGGAAATTGATCCCAGATATGTTGATATAATCATAGAGTGATTTGAGAATTTCACAAGACAAAAAGCAGTGAAACTAGAATGGTCCTATCTAAGATTGTGAAAATTTAGTCATTTTTATCATCTATAATGCTTCAGATGAGATTAATGCATTGCTGAATTATGGTTATGCTATTTTGGAATCTGAAATTAGAAAGGCAATCAATAAAGTAGGTTTAGATTACTCCATTGGATTCTTGCATGAGATTAACCAGAGCAGAACTCCATTTGTCTATGATATTCAAGAATTGTTTAGATGGCTCATTGATATTTCTGTTATTCAATTACTGGAAGAAAAGAAGATCAAAAAATCTGATTTTATGATTACAGAGAACTATCATACTAGATTAGGTGAAGATGTTGCAAAGATGCTGATAGGGAAGATTAATTCAAACTTTAATGCTAGATACAATTACAAAAATGACAAACAGTATTCATATCATGTTATCTTGTTAGATAATATCCAACAGTTAGCAAATTTCATTGTGGATAAAAAGAAGGAATTGGATTTTGTTATTCCTAAGATGAATCTGAACAAAAATGACAATCTAGAATTAAGAGAAAAGATTTTGAATATGACTCCTGATGAAAGAAGAAAATTAGGGATTAACAAATCTACATTATGGCATATCAAAAGAAATTTGTCTGAAGATAGACCCTCAAAAATTTATGAAAAATTCTTTTGAAAATCCAATAATATTATTTCATTTTGGACATATTTTTAATAAAATAGTTGCAAGTTAGAGTATTGAAGTAATTTAACAAATCTCGACGAGGGAATTAAAGAGATGTTTGAATAATAATTATTCACATTTTGAATTTGAGAACTTGGTTGAAAAACATACCGATCGTGCGACTCAAAATTATTTTTTTAGGGACTATCTAAATAAATTTTAGAATGAAAATAATTAAGGTGTAAAAGTAGAATTTCCATCTCATGCACTGCTCAGTTTGAGTATCATATTATCCCATGTCTTCCCAGTTAGTTGAAAATCTAGAAATTGTATGAATGCTTTTCTTGCATGATCCTCAAGTTTTTTAGCAAAATCTGAAGGAGAATACTGTTCATTTCCAATCTTAATAGATTGTTGACTCCTTCCATGTGATTCTTTACTTCGAATTTTATATGCTGTTTTAATAAAATCATGAAGATCATTTCTTGCTGAAGGTTCTTCTAGTAGTGTAGATACTCGTCGTGATAATGTCTCTCCTTTAGAAGTGGTATTATTGCCTAAAAGCAAGGATTCAAGGCAGATCACTAGATCAGTTATTCTTTCTTCCTCCCAATGTCTTGTATATGATTTCATAAATCGATTTAAAGAATTATTCAGAAACTCGTTTTTTTGATCTGAAAAATCTATCTTCTTCAGTTTTCTAAATAATTGAATTAATCGTGTTTCAGTGTTTCCAAATAAGAGATAAAAATTTCCCCATCTGTTATAAGAATCTGAAAATGAAGCATCTGGAATTTCTATTTTAAAAGATCCCATAAGAATGGGATTTCCAAAGGAACCCGTCATCATGCCAATACCTCCGCTATGAAATAATCTTAAAGATGCTAAAACAATTCGGGCTTTTTGTTTTGCTTCTTGATGAAGATATCGTTTTTGAATTTTTTTGAATTTTTAGTTACTTTAGGTGAATATATGTCAAAAAGCAATTTGTGTTTGGGGATATTATTGGAGACATTAGAATCCGTACCATAAACACCTTGAATTTCAACAATCTTTAAATTTTTTTCAAGAACCAAATCCGTAGTTTTTACATAGTCTAAACCATTAATCGGGATTTCAAGAGTAAGTTTAAGTTTTGGAGAAAGTAAAAAATTTTCTAATTCCAAATATAATTTGTCAATCTCTATTTTGTTAAATTTGAAACTGTTTTTTTCAATATAGGAAAATAATAATTTTTCTACCACCTCGATTGTTGATAATGATGCTCGACTTTCATAAGTTCCAATTATAATTTCAAAGTTTTTATTTAGTTTTTTATCTGAATTTATAATATTTTTAAAATCTTCATATTCCCTTAATTCGGTTATTGTAAATGTATTTTTGATAAATCTATAAAATGTAAATGAATCTACTCGAGGCAATAAGGTTTTAGCATCTTGGGAAAGGGTCCTATTTAAAGAAGAAATACTGCTTTTCATTAATTTAGAAAAAGAATCATGAAGAGTGGAATTTTTCATGAATTTAAGATCACATACATTCTTTTATGTTTAGATTAAATTTTGGATTTTGGTTTGGAATAATGTTCATCTGGGTATCTTTTTAACATTACATCAGTAAGATAATGTGCCTGAAAAAATTATTTGGATTATTTTACAGTAAATATTTGCCAGTATTTTTAAAAAAAATTATTTTTTGAACTCTATTTGAGAATTCCTTTTTCTTTGCATCTCATTTGTTCCACGTGGGTGCAATAATGCATTAACTAACTATAACCCCATACATGTTGTGCTCCCAGTCAAATTTGAACTAAAAATATGGTTGATATTTAAAAAATATCTCCTAATGAATTATTTCTAGGTGTGAAAAACCCTAAAAACCCTCACGAACCCGCCAAACCGTAGGGTTCAAATCCGGTCGGGTCCGTATGCCATCATGGGACTAAAATAGTTCCTCTTTCATGCACATGATGCATGGAAATTTCAATGGAGAGCATCAATAAGGTAGAAGATCCTTACCAAGCTTTTGTTGATTCAATCAAGAGTATTGGGATATTCAAGAGATACAAAAATAATCTGTATGGATTCTTGAAATTAATTCCATCGCAGATCTACCTAGATATTTTGGTGCAAAGCAAGATGGAGAGATAAAGATTCGAGGAATTGAGACACGAAGACGTGATACCCCAAAATTCTTCAAAAAGTGTCAGCTTGATATTTTGAATCTTTTTGCATCTTGTAAAACCATCCATGACGTAAAACAGGCCATTTCTGAGGCAAAATCGATTCAAGAAAAATATGAACAGAAGTTACTCTCAAATAAAGTTCCACTTGAGGAGTTGATTTTCACAAATATGGTCACTAGGGGTACTGGCCAACATACAAGCAATACCCTCCAGGCTGATGCCGTAAATCAACTTGAATTAGAGGGAAAAATTGTAGAGGCAGGCCAAAATATTCGATACATCATCAATGATTACACTAGGAAGTCCAAGCGAGTCATTCCAATGGAGATTGCAGATTCAGGTAACAGTTATGATTCAAAACGATACTCCGAACTGTTGCAGTTGTGCTGCATGTCTGTAATTGAACCCTTTTTGGATGAATGTTGAATCTAACTAGAAATGTTGGAGGCAAGTTGGCACCCTGGACCCTGGTCGATGTGGAATAACTCTCTACTTTGATAATTTGAAATAATTCATTGAGAAGTATTTAGAAATCAATCCATTATTTTTTGTTTATCTTGAAGTTTTAGATTGAATCTTTGTTTGTAAGCTTTGCTTCTAGGTTTTGTTCTTAATCTGATTCCACAGCAAGGGCAATGTCGACCATCCCAAGAAATGAAAATGCCACAC